>JACCDP010576387.1_pt1 | contig 12887 bp, 8 predicted proteins | sample 7445841 | NCBI WGS metagenome assembly JACCDP01 (sample SAMN15323441, study PRJNA562643) | freshwater metagenome | isolation source: river surface water | place: USA:Blue River Watershed | collected 2017-08-17
AGGGTTCTAGGCGTTGCGGAAATCCGAGGAGATTTTTTTCGACTCAAATGTGCAGCGGCTAGAAGCCGTCAGGGTTCTAGGCGTTGGGGAAATCCGAGGAGATTTTTTTCGACTCAAATGTGCAGCGGCTACAAACAAAAGAAAAGTCCGCCTTCGAAAAGAAAGTTTGGACGGTGTTTCAACACAAAAATATGTCTTGAAGTTGTTAATAATTGTGCCGTTTTTATTTAGACTCAAGATCTAAAGGGGTCGTCTTTGTAAGATGGTCCCTTTCTCATTTTAAGGGTTTTGATTGAAAAATTGTACACGTCTATTGAATGGACAATCAGCCATTGGGAATGACTGAAACAAAAAACTTAGCTTGGCCGAAATTTTTGCCATGATCAAGACCTAACCCCTACCTCATTTGTGTCCTTTAAGTTTCAAGGGGCTAAATGCGCGAAGTTCTGCGAAATGAGCACAATTAAATAGTTTAATTTAACCCAATCACTTGAAAAAAGTAGTTTTAATCTTTCTCATACAATTACAACTTTACCCTTGTTTTCTGCAAGAAAATCTAGTATTGAATAGCAGCTTTGAGGAGCTTTCTGCTTGTCCAATAGGAGCAGACATTGACAAGGCATTGGGGTGGTTTTCTCCCACTGAAGGAACACCTGATTTATTCAATGCTTGTGCTTCACTTGCAAGCAATTGCAGTGTACCAGTCAATGCTGCAGGATTTCAAGAGGCATTTGAAGGAAATGGTTACGCGGGTATTGTCACCTATTCATACAACGCATCCCCCGTGAGTTATAGAGAATACCTTGCAACTGATTTTATTCATCCGATGGAAAAAAATCGCGTCTACAAAGTGTCTTTCTATTCCTGCCTCTCAAATTCATCCCCAGTAGCAAGTAATCAATTATCGGTTGGTTTTGCTGTGAACGAGCCATTGGTGAACAATCATGTGTCATTGATTCCAGATGCTTTCATTCCCAACATGAGCTTTGTTACAGATACAGTCAGCTGGCAGAAATATGAAAGCTATTATTTGGCCAAAGGCGGCGAAAAAACACTGTTTATCGGAAATTTTGCCATTGATGCTTTTACTGATACCATCTATATTCAAAATTCGTTGGCTGAAGTGTATTATCTCATAGATGATGTATCTGTCATTGATTTTGAATTGGCCCCCGAAAATGTGTTTTCTCCAAATGGTGATTTTGTCAATGATCTCGCCTTTTTTAATGAAAAGCTAGATTTTTTAGATGTTTACATATATAACCGATGGGGCAATTTAATTAATTGTGTCAACATGACGAATGGCTGGGACGGAAAAACAACCAATGGATATAGCGTTACTGAAGGGGTTTATTATTATGTAATTGTAGACAATAAGTTTCTTAAAGAAGCTGTTAAAACGGGCTTTATTCAGGTGGTTCATTAACCACTAGTATGAAAAAACGATTTATTTAACTTCTCTGTTTGTGCTTTTGTGAGATTGCCCTTTCACAATCAACATTTAACAACAATGTCTTTTTAAACGGGCGCTACTTGGGTTGGGATTTTTCCAATGGCGCCAACCCACTTTTCATTAAAACAAATAACCAAGTGCGCATGCAAATCAATGGCATCACAACAGCTTTTGGTGACAATACCTCTGGATTTATAGGCATAGGCACATACAATCCAGCTGCTCCTATTCATATTGTTGGCGCGGGTCAACAAAATGCGATGGGGTGGAGAAGGGGTTTGACTCTGTCAAACAGTGCTGCCTTGGTTTGGGATGGAGGACCTCAGAAAGGATTCTTCATTGCTCACCCATCCTCGACTCCACAGGGAAATTTATATGCTGGAATTGGCAATGACCTCAATGCAGGTTCAGCAGTGGATTATGTGTATTCCATTCATGTCAATTCGCAAATTGGCAACAATCCAATAGGAACTACTCAATTCTATAAAAACGTACTCGTTTACGACAATACAACTGAACGAAAAATGGGGATCAATCAATTAAACCCAACACGAACATGCGAGATATATGATGGCGGAGGAACCATCACGGATGCGCAATTGCGCTTATCTGGACCAAACGGTAACTATACTGATTTTAGAACAACCAATGCGGGAGCTATGCTGATAACTCCTGTTTCTGGCAAGCTTGGAATAACAAGTGGAGGTAATTCTATATATCCGGGCGCAACCCTCGATGTGGATGGCGATCTGCGTGTGAGAAATGTGTCCACAGGTGCTCCGGATGCACTCATAATTGGCTCATCGAACAGCCAATCGTCGGACGTCACTTTGAAAAGGATGGATTTTTCCGGCAATGCCAATGAAGTACTATTGGGTGATGGAACCTGGGGAACTTTGCCGCCTAACCAGAATACTTCAGCAAACAACGGTTGTTCAATCGCGGGAACAAACATTCAACTAGGGGAATTGTACAACGCCACTCAATCCGCACCCTTGTTAAACAACCGGGAAATTGCCATGAAAACGAGAAACATTGTTTTTACTGGAACAGGAAGAATTGGGATGGGTCTATCATTTCCAGATTTGCCAACACAAAAGTTGGATGTAAAAGGCAACGCTCGTTTGCGCGATTTACCGCTCATAGCCAATCAATCAAACAGCATCCAGAATAAAATTGTGATGGTAGATTCACTGGGCAACTTCAAATGGATGGAGCTTTCTTCACTCAACTCCTTGTCGAATGCTTCAAATGGTGCAAGTGTTATAAATGGAAACATTGAATGGGGCACCAACCCCTTGACTCATGATACTGAAATCCCAATGAATGGAAAAAACATCAGTTTTAGTTGCGTACCAAACACGCCATCGAATACCAACAATGTTAAGATCGGGGGAGACAATACACCGCTACCAGTAAAGCTTTCAGTAGTGAATGACAATGAGTCAATAGGCTCTTTGGTGATGTCAACATCACCGACTTATAACAACGCCTCCAGGATTGGATTAATGGCTCAAAGTCAGAATGCAAACAATACGATTGCAGTTGGTGCAAAAGCAATTCAAGGAGCAAATGTAAAGGGCGTTTATGCTACCGGTGAAAATGGAACGACAATAACGGTGGGGGTGCAGGGTTCAGCAAGCACGAATACCGGACTTGGAAATGTATTTGGTGGACATTTTACTGCGGGTGGAAATTCTGTCGAAAGCCATGTGGGTGTTAATGGATCGGCTAATGGTAGCCCTAAAACCAACATCGGAGGCTATTTTATGGGCAATGAAGGCACGACAGCTATTGGTGTTTATGGGGAAGCGAGTTCAGGCACTCCGGGAGCATCGGTTTATGCTGGCTATTTTGCCGGTCCGGTTATTCAAGGAGCACCTTCTGTTCCGTCAGACATTCAATTCAAACAGAACATAGCGGATATACAAAATGCTCGGGACATCCTGCTTGCTCTGCGCCCGGTGACCTATGATTTTCTTCAAACTGGAAATGCCCAATACATGCATTTCAGCAACACAGCGCAACTTGGTTTAATTGCTCAGGAAGTGGAAAGTGTGCTACCTCAAGTGGTTAGTAATATCAATCATCCACAACAAAGTGACACAGCAGGAAATATTATGGTTCCTTCTTTCCAATACAAAACACTCAATTATGAAGCACTTATTCCTGTTCTTATCAAAGGATTCCAGGAGCAAGAGGCGTATTTAACAAACCTTGAAGGATTGCAAAACAACAATGACAGTCTACAAGGAATCATTTCAGATCTCAACGATCGACTGACGCATCTGGAAAATTGTTTGAGCAACATCCTTCCGGCACTTTGCAATGCAAACGACAACCCTCATCAACGAACAAAAGAGGATACTCAAGATCTTCGTGTCATCCAGTTGTCAGATAAAAACGCGTGGGTTTTAGAGAAGAACATTCCCAATCCATTCTCCGATTATACCACAATTAAGTATTTGATTCCAGAGACAATTAAGGATGCCAAAATTCAATTTTACAACATTGAAGGAAAGTTGATTCATTCCGTTGAAATCCTTGAAAGAGGAAGTGGTGAATTGAAAGTATTAGCGAATGAACTGAATGCCGGCATGTACATGTATTGCTTGGTGCTTGATGGAAAAATAGAGGCTTCGCAAAAGATGATAAAGGAATAGTTCCCAAAACTATTCACTGAAACAAAGCCGTTCAATTTTTTGAGCGGCTTTTTTCTTCTTGCCAAACAACATATACTTGTTCCATTTCCTCATAAAAAGCCTCGCCATAAGCGCGAATCAAGGGGTCTTTTAAAAAGCGAAAAACAGGAATACTGAGCGATTCACCAAGTGAACAGGCCGGAGAACAAATCGACCATTCATTGTAGGTTAACGCCATCTTCCCATGAAATGCTTTTACGCGTATCGGGTATAAGTGGCACGACAAAGGTTTTTGAAATGTGGTTTTGCCATTGTGGTAGGCCTTCTCAATCGAACAGTTGGCAATCCCTTTTTCATCAAAGAAAACAAAGGCGCAACGCTTGCCTTCAACCAAAGTAGTTACAGGCTCGTTTTCAATATCCATATAAAAAACACCTGCTTTTGAAACAGCTGCCTTCCCTTCCTCATCCATAAAGGGCGCAACGGAATCAAGTGCGTCTTCTAATTGATCAATCTCGGCATAACTCAATGGAGCACCAGAGTCGCCCTCGACACAACAGACACCTTTGCAAGATGTTAAGTCGCACACAAATCGTTTTTCGAATAATTCGGGTGAAACAAGTAAATCCCCAATTGCTATAAACATGGACACAATTTCTGTAAAGGTCGAAAATTCTTTTTAAAAAGATAATATTGCCTTAAGCTTGTGTTTTTAAAAAAAAGACCTATATTTGCAACCAGATAGGAATAACAATGAACAGAGAGGGGACGAAAGTCCCCTCTTTTTTTCACTTATGATTGACAAAAAAAGAGTACTGGAATTAATTGATGAGCGAATCAATGAGCTGAACAACGGGCTATTTGTTGTTGAATTGACTATTTCTCCCACAAATGTAATTCACGTTGAACTGGATAAAATGGGGGGTAACGTTGCCATAAGCGATTGTGTTTCTGTTTCGAGGAATGTTGAACATAACCTGGATCGCGAAAGGGAAGATTTTGAAATTCAGGTGTCATCTGCGGGCCTAGACAAGCCTTTTCGTGTTGGACAGCAATACCAAAAGAACATAGGTAAACAAGTGAAAGTGGTGCTAACCAACGGAAAAAAGCATGAAGGCATTTTGCAAGAGGTTGGAAGTGATAAAATTGTACTGCAAACTTCACGGATGGAAAAGCCTGAAGGAAAAAAGAAAAAGGAATTGATAGTGGAAGATCTGAACTTTACACTGGATCAAATAAAGGAAACAAAAGTTAGTATTTCGTTTAAATAAATAAAAAGGTCAATATGAATAGCCTAGAATTAGTTGAGTCGTTTTCGGAATTCAAAGAGTTAAAAAGCATCGACAAACAAACGATGCAGCATGTGTTGGAGGACGTGTTTCGCGCCATGTTGAAAAAGAAATTCAATACAGATGAGCACATTGATGTTATTGTAAACATTGACAAGGGAGATGTGCAGATCTTTTTGAACAAAGAAATTGTAGATGATGGTGAGGTAGAAGATCCGAATACGGAGATTGCATATTCGGATGCCATTAAAATTGAGCCTGATTTCGAAATTGGTGAAGAGGTTACTGAAGAGTTTAAATTCGCTGATTTCGGTCGCCGCAACATCTTGTCGCTCCGTCAGAATTTGATTTCCAGAATCATGGAATTGGAGAAAGACCACTTGTATAAAAAATACAAAGAGCGTGTTGGTGAAATTGTAACCGCTGAAGTGTATCAGGTTTGGAAAAAGGAAATCATGGTATTGGATGATGAAGGGAATGAATTGATCCTTCCAAAGTCAGAACAGATTCCGTCAGATTATTTCAAAAAAGGCGAAACTGTGCGTGCAGTGGTAGCGAAGGTTGATATGAGAAATAGTTCTCCGGTAATTATTTTGTCAAGAACTGCTCCTGAATTTTTAGAGCGCCTATTTGAATTGGAGGTGCCAGAAGTATTCGATGGTTTGATCACTATCAAGCGCATTGTGCGTGAGCCGGGTGAAAGAGCAAAGGTGGCAGTGGAATCATATGACGATCGTGTGGATCCAGTTGGAGCGTGTGTTGGGATGAAAGGATCTAGGATTCATGGCATCGTGCGCGAATTGCGCAACGAGAACATCGATGTGATCAATTTTACCAACAATGCACAATTACTTATTCAACGAGCACTTTCACCCGCAAAGATCTCATCAATTGATATTTCTGAAGAAGAAAAGCGCGCCAAAGTTTACCTCAAACCAGACCAAGTGTCTTTGGCCATTGGAAAAGGAGGAAACAACATCAAATTGGCAGGTAAATTAAGCGGCTACGAACTAGATGTATACAGAGAGGGTGAAGTGGATATTGAAGATGTAGATCTAGAAGAATTTGCAGATGAAATCGATAGCTGGATCATCGATGAGTTGAAAGCAATCGGTTGTGATACAGCTAAATCAGTGCTTGAAATAAGTGTTTCTGATTTGGTACAACGAACAGATCTTGAAGAAGAAACCATAGAGGAGGTATTTAAAATTCTACGCTCTGAATTTGAGTAATGTGAGCAAAATTTAAAATATAACTTGATTTGTTAAAGAAAGGATAGAATTATGTCAGGAAAACCAATACGATTAGGAAAAGCAGCTGGAGAACTCAACGTTGGGATCACCACGCTTGTTGAATTCCTTGAATCGAAAGGGATAAAAATCGATGCCAATCCAAATACGAAACTGGAACCAGAGCATTATGATGTCCTTCGAAAGGAATTTGCAGCCGATCAAAGTTTGAAAGAGCAATCCAAATTCACTGCTGTGAAAAGAGAACGCCGCGAATCTATTTCAATCCGCGATTCAAAACAAGATGAGGCTCCCGCAGTAGAGGAAGAAGAAGATGCTGAACCAATCAATGTTGAAGAGATTAAACGAATCGTTTCAGAAGATGGAACTTCAGGCAAAACGGAAAAGGAATCTTTGACCAAGGGTGATGAGGTGCAGGTGCAAATTGTAGGAAAAATTGATCTGGATAAGCTGAACACAAAAACGCGCCCAGAGAAAAAACCTGCTGATGAACCTAAACCTGAGCCGATTATTGAAAAACCCCAAGTTGAGGAATCTGCTCCAGTGGAAATTGAAACCATTCGAGCTGATCGCCAGGTATTGTCCGGCCCCACCGTTTTGGGAAGAATAGAACTTCCGGTAGAAAAACCGAAAACATCAGGAAAAGAAGGCTCACAGGAAAGTGCGGAAAGTCGCAAGAAAAGAAAGCGCATCAAGAAGGTTGACACAAATGTCAGTCAGACACCATCCACAGGAGGAGGCTATCAAGGTCAAAAAGGCTTTAACAAGGGGCCTAAATTTGAAAAGCCTGAGATCAAGGAACAAGATATTCAAAAGGAAATCAAGGAAACCCTGGCTCGCCTGTCAAATCAGGGAGGAAAATCAAAAGCTTCCAAGAACAGAAGAGCAAAAAGAGATTTCGTAGCGCAAAGACGTCAGGAAGAAATGGCGGCTGCTGAGATGGAGGAAAAAATCTTGAAACTGACAGAGTTTGTAACGGTTTCAGAATTGGCTTCTATGATGAATGTTCAACCTACCCAGGTTATTTCTGCATGTATGTCACTGGGCATTTTTGCTTCCATCAACCAACGAATTGATGCAGAAACAATTCAAATCGTTGCCGACGAATTTGGTTTTGAAGCTCAATTTGTGAGTGCAGAGGTGCAAGATGCAATCCCGGTTCAGGAGGATAAGGAAGAGGATTTGATCGCACGTCCACCGATCATTACGGTGATGGGTCACGTCGATCACGGTAAAACGTCCTTGTTGGATAAAATTAGAAATGCAAATGTTACTGAAGGCGAAGCCGGAGGTATTACCCAGCACATTGGAGCTTATTCTGTTACACTAAAGGATGGGCGCAAAATGACCTTCCTTGATACACCAGGTCACGAAGCGTTTACTGCGATGCGTGCAAGAGGTGCGCAGGTAACGGATGTTGCAATCATCATTGTGGCAGCGGATGACGATGTGATGCCGCAAACGAAAGAAGCAATTTCGCATGCGCAAGCAGCAGCAGTACCTATGATTTTTGCGATCAATAAAGTGGATAAACCGGGAGCAAATGCAGATAAAATTCGCGAGCAACTTTCCCAAATGAACATTCTCGTGGAAGATTGGGGAGGAAAATACCAATGCCAGGAAATATCTGCAAAGCAGAATTTAAACATCGATTTGTTACTTGAAAAGGTTTTGCTTGAGGCTGAAATACTTGATCTCAAAGCAAATCCAAATAAAAATTCTGTTGGTACAGTAATCGAATCTTCTTTGGACAAAGGAAAAGGTTATGTGACAAACATGCTTGTTGAGGCTGGAACCTTGAAAATTGGTGATGTAGTGCTTGTTGGTAGGAATTATGGTCGCGTACGCGCCATGCATGATGAGCACGGGGTAAGCTTGAAAGAAGCCGGCCCGTCGCAGCCAATTTCCATTCTCGGTATCAATGGTGCACCAAGTGCTGGGGATAAATTCCATGTAATGGATGATGAGCGCGAAGCGAAGTCTATTGCAACGAAAAGGGAACAATTGTACCGTGAACAAGGATTGCGTACAACCAAACACATCACATTGGATGAGATCGGTCGCCGCTTGGCAATTGGTGATTTCAAGGAATTGAATGTAATTGTAAAAGGTGACGTGGATGGTTCAATTGAAGCACTTTCAGATTCATTGTTGCGCTTGTCAACGGATGAGATCCAGGTGAACATCGTGCACAAAGGTGTTGGTGCAATTTCCGAGGCGGATGTGAACCTCGCGTCAGCTTCAGATGCAATTATCATTGGTTTCCAGGTGCGTCCATCATTGGCAGCAAGAAAACTAGCTGAGAACGAACAAATCGATATTCGCTTGTATTCGGTAATTTACAAGGCGATTGAAGAGATCAAATCAGCAATGGAAGGAATGCTTTCACCGGATATTGAGGAAAACATTGTCGGCTCTGCTGAAGTAAGAGAAACCTTTGAAATTACCAAAGTTGGTACGATTGCAGGTTGTTATGTCCTGGATGGAATCATTAAGAGAAGCTCGAAGATTCGCTTGATTCGTGATGGAATTGTCATTCACTCCGGTAATTTGGGCTCTTTGAAACGATTCAAAGACGATGTGAAGGAGGTGAAGAACAATTACGAATGTGGTTTGAACATCGATAAATTCAATGATATCAAAGTAGGAGACATCATTGAAGCATATGAGGAAGTTGAGGTAGCAAGAAAGTTGTAATTAGCATTAAGGTCATTCTTTAAGTATTATTAAGACAATATACTTGTTGAATGTGCCTTTTTGTAGAGAAAATTGTACCTTTGTGAAACATTAAAAATTCTAGTCATGATATTAGGAGCATTTCTTAGTCCGGGTCATATCATTTTAATACTAGCTGTAATTCTTATTTTTTTCGGGGGTAAAAAAATCCCTGAATTAATGAAAGGGTTGGGCCAAGGGGTTAAAGAGTTCAAAGATGCCTCAAAAGCAAACGAAGAGCCTAAGCCTGAAGCGAAGCCTGAAGAAAAAAACTAGTCATCTTTTTCATTGATGTATAAAACATTTGCTGAAGTAAAATCTGCCCTTGCTTCCGGAACTTCCGTTTTGGAATTAGTTGAAGCGTATTTGCAGCAAATAAAGCAGCATGAGCATTTAAACGCTTTCTTGGAAGTTTTCGAGGAATCTGCCAAAACGCAGGCCTTGCTTGTTCAAGAAAAAATGAATACCGGTCAAGCCGGTCGCTTAGCCGGAATGGTAATCGGGCTCAAGGACAACATCTGTTACAAAGGACACAAGGTCTCAGCATCGTCAAAAATTCTACAAGGATTTGAATCATTGTATTCTGCAACTGTTGTTGAACGCCTCTTACAGGAGGATGCCATCATCATTGGTCGATTGAATTGTGACGAATTTGCCATGGGTAGCTCAAACGAGAACTCTGCTTTTGGTCCGGTGAAAAACAACTTAAATGATCAATATGTTCCTGGTGGTTCCTCTGGTGGTTCGGCAGTAGCTGTTTCAGCAGGTATGTGCACTGCCTCTTTGGGAAGTGACACGGGAGGGTCTATTCGTCAACCGGCATCTTTTACTGGAACTTTTGGCTTAAAACCTACTTATGGCCGTATCAGCCGCTATGGACTTATTGCATACGCCTCTTCTTTCGATCAAATTGGGCCATTTACCAATTCCCTGGAAGATGCAGCTTTGCTGCTAGAGGTGATGGCAGGAAATGACGCGTATGATTCAACCGTTTCAAGCAAACCTGTAGATGTTTACCATGCATTTCAGTCTCCAGAAAAACTTCGCGTGGCTGTTATAAAGGAAACTTTAACCCATGAAGGAGTAGACAAGGAGATCAAACAGCGCATGCTGGATATTATCGAGTCAGTAAAAATGGATGGCCATGAAGTAGAAGAAGTTTCTTTTCCCTTCTTGGAATACATGGTTCCTACCTATTATGTATTAACAACTGCTGAAGCTTCTTCAAATTTGTCACGTTTCGACGGGGTACATTTTGGCTACCGAAGCAAAGAAGCAATCGGTGTTGAGGACACGTACAAGCGTTCGCGTTCTGAAGGGTTTGGAGATGAGGTGCAGCGCAGGATCATGGCAGGAACGTTCGTGCTGTCGAATGAATATTACGATGCCTACTATACCAAAGGACAAAAAGTCAGAAGGGTGTTAAAAGATCGAACAGAAGAAATTTTGGCCAATTTTGATGTGCTTTTGATGCCTACAACGCCTTCAACAGCATTTGAATTGAACGCAGTGAAGGATCCAATACAAATGTATTTGCAAGATATTTTTACAGTTCATGCCAATCTAACTGGCAACCCCGCAATTTCCCTGCCCCTGGGCGTTCATTCAAACGGACTGCCTTTCGGAATTCAATTGATGGGAAAGAATTTCGGTGAAAAACAACTCTTTGATATTTCCTCCTATTTGATAAAACGCTTGGGTGCATGAAGGATTTGCGGATGTACTGTTTAATGCTTTTGCTTTCCGCAATGAGCGTATACGGACAAAAACCAGGTCATTTGGTACGTCCGGGTGACACCTTGAATAAAGACGCGTTTATCAATACAGTCGAACAAAGTTTGCAACAATTTCTCGCTGATTATGTAGGAAAAAGCAATTATGACTCCATCATCAATGCGCTGAATTATGAACCAGGTCAAATACCGGAATTTTCAGATGAAGAATACTGCGCGCGACTCGAAAAAATGAATGAGATGAGTCCTTTTCAATTGGATTGCAACAATATAACGCTTTCCATGATCAAGTTCTTCACAAAGAACAGAAGGGGATTCATACGCGTGGTGCTTGGTCGTTCAGCCCTCTATTTTGATCTTTTTGAAGAAAAATTGGCAGAATATGGATTGCCCCTTGAATTGAAGTTTTTGGCTGTAATCGAAAGTGGTCTCAGGCCCCAGGTGAAATCAAGGGCAGGCGCACTTGGCTTGTGGCAATTCATGTACAGCACCGGCCTTTATTATGGTCTCAAAGAAAATTCGTACATCGATGAACGCATGGATCCAGTGTTGGCAACTGATGCGGCTTGCCGTTACCTCAAACAACTCTATGGAATCTATGGCGATTGGAACCTTGCCTTGGCTGCCTACAATGCCGGTCCGGGGAATGTCAACAAAGCAATACGCCGGTCGGGAAATAAGACAACCTACTGGGAAGTGAGACCATATCTTCCTTCGGAAACACAAGGATATGTTCCGAATTTTATAGCCGCGGCCTATCTTCTTACGCACCATGCGGAGCATAACATTGTCCCGATGGATGCATCTGTTTATTACGCCCAGCTTGATACCATGTGTTTGTCAGGAGGCGTGCACATGAATACGATCTCAAACCTCGTCGGGTGGCCCGTGGATGAAATCAAATCATTGAACCCGATTTACAAAACATCTTACATTCCGAATACGAAACCCAATCAATGCATTACTGGACCCTTGGAAAAAATTGGTTTATTGGTCAGTTTGGAAGATAGCCTATATGCCATGGAAAAACGGCTGTATGCAGCACCTGCTGTTGTGAAAGAAACCATTCCTGTTCCCATCGTCAAAGATTCTACACAGGTTGGAGATAGCTTGAATCCCAATCAATCCCAACCCGCTGAAGTTTTTCTTTACCACAAAGTCAAATCAGGGGAGACAATGCATACCATTTCCACAAAGTATGGTGTTTCGATCGAACAAATCATGGAATGGAATGGCCTGCGAACAACAAATATTTATGTTGGTCAACGATTGAAATTGAAAAATGGTCCAGGCAATAATGCGCAGCCAGATCAAGACCAGCCACCCCCTCCGCCAGCTAAGAAGTATTATACGGTGAGGTCAGGAGATACCTTTTCGAAAGTTGCACAGCGCCACGGCCTCACGCAGTCGCAGCTGTCCAGGCTCAATCCGGGAGTGAATATCAATCGCTTGACAGTGGGTCAAAGGTTGCGTGTTAAATAACAGACCAACATTCTTTTAGCGGCGTTATGGCTATTTCGATCTCAGCAGTTATCATCACCTATAATGAAGAGCGCAACATTGAACGATGCTTGTCGTCATTGGTTGGAGCTGTTGATGAATTGGTTGTGGTGGATTCATTTTCTACAGATCGAACGGAAGAAATTTGTTCCAAATATGGTGTACGGTTTATCAAAAACACCTTTGACGGACACATACAACAAAAGAATTTTGCAATTGATCAAGCAACCCATGAGTGGATTTTGTCACTCGATGCTGATGAAGCTTTGACCGATGAATTGAAATCCTCGATTTTGAGTATTAAA
>JACCDP010479535.1_pt1 | contig 12886 bp, 14 predicted proteins | sample 7445841 | NCBI WGS metagenome assembly JACCDP01 (sample SAMN15323441, study PRJNA562643) | freshwater metagenome | isolation source: river surface water | place: USA:Blue River Watershed | collected 2017-08-17
ATTGAAACAACGGCACATTGACTGTCAAGCTATCTACAACCGCGCCGACCAGCACTACAACGTAATCATTGCCAGCAGCGTAGAACCCAGCATCTGTGTTGTTACTAAGATCAATCGTTACTGCGTTTAATCCTGTGACAGAATCAAATCCACTGTAGTCAGTTATGCCAGCAGTAGACGTGCGTTCAGTAGTTGATATGTTCTTATAAACACGATAAGTACCAGCAGTCGTTCGTGCTGCTGATGCACCGGATGAAGCACTAGATCCATAGTAATAACGCAATGTAGAGTTAACTACAAAATCACCTATATATGGAATCATTAGTTAATTAACCTTCCGCCAACTACTGGCCCACCACCGGATGCTCCGGCAGCTGGCGTAAATGTTGTTATGTCAGGATTTATACACCACCTAATTGTGCCTGATTCAGTCCATGTATTAGTAGTTAAATTTGCATCAACACCAAGCATAGGAATATCACTTAGTGCATCTGCATCTTGTGCTCGGTTAAATGTAAATTTTCCAGTTCTAAAAGCATCACCGCCAGACGCAAAACCAACTAAATATTTAACACCAGATGTTAATGTTGGTGGAGATGTAAATGGCACATAAATTGACCCACCCGAATTCTGGTACCAAGCCATTGTTGCTGATGGAGCACCACCGTTATTTATTGTTCTAGATGCAATTAATGTAGGTGGATACGATGTTGCGTTATACAAACGCAACGATGTTGTAACAAAAGCAGTGTTTCCACTTAATGGAGACACAACTCCTTGCAATAAACATGTCGCACCCATCGATGTTGGAATAGTGAATGAATTACCACCAAATTCCTCAGCTGAAAATGATCCAATATTAACAGATGACGATTGCCCAACTGGATATCCATACGTTTCTGAACCATCTGCAATTCCCCATCGGTATGGCAAAGTCGCACCGCTAGACGATGTATAGCCAAATGGTTGTCCAGATATTTGTGCGTAATCACGTTTACCTTGTTGTTGCGCTTGCACAACGCTTAGTGAGCCACTCCACGTGCCATAAGATTCTAATCCAATTGCATATGTAGTCCCTCGTGTAATTGTTTGTGGTGTAGTTAAATTCCACCAGACAAACGTTGGCGTCGTTATACCAGCCGTTGTTGTTATTGAGTTTGCATCTGTATATATCTTCGTAGAAGGCGCCCATGTCTGACCACCGGGGTATGACCATATAGCTATTCTTATTGGAGGTGTACCGGACGATCCATTAACACTCATTCCAAACTGGGTAATAGTCATTGTTTTTTCAGCAGTGAATTCTATGACTACATACTGATTAATTGCAGTAAATGCAAAACTTGGCTCAGACCCACCAGATGGTTGATAAGCTGTTGAGTAACGACCAACTGTATTAAAAATCATGACGCCACTACCCAAATATCATCCGGATCACTAATAGATAGAGATGCAGTCTTTCCATCTACTCGTTGTTCGGAGTAATCCATAATCAATAACACCCGTAATAAATCATTAATACGTGGTGCAATTGATTGACAGTATTCTTGTAATGCTGCGTCATTATCAAACACAATACAGTCAGACTCATTCCACCATACGATAATACGTCCGTCTGGTAACTCATCTGCTCTGACTAGTTGCGTTGATGCCGAATACGTCATTACTTTTCAAGGCTCTTGATAAATCGCTCAGCAACAGCGTTTACTAGCTGCACTGACCTTAGACCTAACGTACCTACTGCAAATGCAACGCCTACAACCTGCTCTGGTGTACTCCAGTGCATTTGTTTAGCAATCAGTGGTGTCAGATAAACTGCTGAAACAGTACCTACAATTACACCAGCTAAACCTTGCCAAACGTTCTTGACCTTGGTTTTATCCCACCAGTCAGTTCCGGCTACAGCGCCAATTGCTCCAGCGATGACTTGCTCTTTATCCATCGATGTCCCTCGTCGTTTCACTGACTTTTCTCACCTCCGGTAGTTTAACTGAAAACGGCGGTAGATTGCTGTCTTGTCGCATGAAGAAGGCAATCAACGCAGTTGTCATTGCTGGTATACCAGCGCGTATGCCTTCTATGCTACACAATAAGAGAACACGTGTCACCATGCCAAATGGCGCATTATCTGGAATGTGAGCTGCTTTCCAGGCAGCATCAAACTCAGGCGCAGCTGAAGCAGTGAAAGCGCCTAATGCCAATAGGATTAACCTGCCCCAGGCTATGTTCACTTTCCACCACCTTGCATAACTGGAGGCAGAGAGAATGGGCCAAACGGCGCTTTGAGAGCTGGATCCAAGCGCATGTACAAACGCATACGATGTTCGTCGTACCAATTGCGCCACATCATACGATCAGCCATAGACTGATCATCAACGTTCTTCATGATCAGCTTGATCGCTGCATATTGTGGCACTACCTGCCGTAACAAATCGTCAGGCAAGAACGATATAGAAGCAGTAGCATCTGTAGCTGGTGCAGGTGGTATGCCAGCGCCATATACGGTCAATGTCTGTGAACTACCTGTATTGTTGCCTGGATACGCTTTTAAAATGTAATTATCTGATCGATACCAATACAGAATATTCGTCGCAACTGTTGCTACAGTCGTCTTGTATGCAAGATCATTAGCTCTGATTGATTGTTCGTTAGCATGTGTCAGTCGTGTTGATCCAATATATACATCGGTAGGAAACCACAACTCTGCACTTGCTGGCGTAATCGTAGCAGGGCTTACCAGTGCAACTTGAGACGTACTGTTTGCTAACGTATATGTTGCGCTCACCTCATAGTAAACACAGCTACGGCAAAGGTCAGATATACCCTCAAGTAGAAATTGTTTGACAGCAACATCACTTGTGACGGTGTCCCCACCAGTACCATTAGGCAATTGACCTAGAGTACTGTTGTTAGCTTCGTTTAAAATCTTGTATGTTTCTTCACGCAGGGTATTGATCGATAAAGCCATTACGTTGCCCTCCGTGCAAAGGTACTAGCAAAGCTTTCAACCATGCCCGTACGCTTTTCGTACTCATCGCGATAATAAGGAATCATTTCCATATCGCGTTGCTGCATTGCCTTTTTGTAGAGGACTCCATAAACAACAGCGTCATGCGCTACAGATGGCAAAGGACATTCTTGCTCATCAGCTGGTGTCGTTGATGGATTCCCATTGACGTCGTACGTCCATGTGTTGCCTGGTGTGGCGTATCCTTCAATCATTACGCCGTCTGTCAATGCAACAGCTGGCGTAGGCCATAACCGTATGCGATTCATGCCAAACACCATGGCGTGTGTTGGATATGTAGCATTTCCTTGACGACGATAACGTTCGTTATCGCCCTCATACCATTCTACTAACATCAAACGTATGTACTCGCCTAACGTGTCACTGATAAACACGTTTTTAACTCTGTATAAGTCACTAGCGCAGTACTCAGCTGTGTTAGCTACTAAATCTAAGTACCGACGACCAATGAAGCAGTCAGTATTTCTGGCTACATCATTGGTCGTCTCGTTCACTAACAGATCGAGACCAAACGGGTCTAGGTCTAGTGCAGAATTAAAATAATGCTGCCCTAGCAGCCTGACTTGCCGTTTGATCTCAGATCTTGTCATGTCATCACCTAGTATGTGCTTGCGTTGTCACGTCCAAGGGTCAAACCAACGCGAGCAACAGAGAGTGTCTGTCCTGACGCAGTGGTGAGAGCCGTTGTGTACTTAAGTGCAAGGCGCATGTATGGCCGACGGGATGGAACGATTGGACATGCAGCACGATGTCCACCCAAAGATCCACCGATACAGCGGTATACAGTAATGCCGGCAGTTGGGGTACCAGCAAGTGTTACAGCTGTAGTGGAGCCAGTAGGTGCAATGCTGAACTGGTTAGGAGCAGGTACGGTAAGCACTTGATACAAGCGCTTTGCTACCGGTGCTGTGCTAAATCCAGTTACAACATAAAATACAACTACATCACCTGGCTTAAGGCTATGTGCACCCACAGTCGTCATCACGTTTGATGCAACTGCGGTCGCAGCCAAGTTGCCTGACGGGACAACCAATGGAACTGGGCCAGAAATCGGCGCATACGATGATGCGTCAACAGATCCAAATCCATTGTCATATGCGCCTTCAACAACAAAGTAACCACCATTTTCCATGTTGTTATTTGTTGCAGTCGCATCAAGGTTCAGTGCCAGGTTAAACGTCATGTACATTTCTGAATAAGACGTATTACCTGGAAGTGCTGGGTCGTTAGCAACAGCCGTGATTTCATTTCCTGCTAAGAAGTTAGCAAGTGAACCACCAGTATCAATCTTACTGTTTCTGAAACCCATCACCTGTTTTGTGTCGGATGCTGAACCAGAAGATGTACCTGCAGTTACAAGCATTCCGAGCGTCGCACCACTGTTAGCAACATCACCTGTAGGTGTATTTGGTGTAACAGCTAGAATGCCACTGCCAGCAGTTGCGGTAGTGAACGTAAAGTTCGATAGTTTAAAATCTCTTGCCATTTAAGTGTCTCCTTATTAAGCGGTTACAACCACGTCAATACGACCGATGGCACGAGTATGAGGAATCCAGAGTCCAACACCCCAGTCAAAGAGGATATTGTGCATGAATCCGTTTTCCTGGCTCAAACCAAGGTTCTTCGGCTTGAATGGCTCAGACTGCCAACCAGTTACGTAACCTGTGCCATAACGAACTGCAAAGATGGAAGTACAACGGTTTGTAGTCGTACCTGCAGCAGCAGTTGTCAGGGTCTGGGTATTGCTGATGATTGGCGTCACACCATCGGACTTACGTCCAACCGTGCGAATCGTAGCGCCCTTGTACTTCTCAACAGGGCGATCGTAGCTGTCTTGGGTAATGTCGAAACCTGCGCCGATGCCCATGATACGAATAGCCATTTCAAACTGGCGCTTCGTAAGCTCAGAACAGTAAAGGATGATTCCGTCGCCGTCTGGAGCGTTCATGTTGTCAAACAGGTTTTGGATATCAGCCATGAACATGTTTGCGTTCTTGGATCCAGATGTACCAAAGAGTCCGTTTGTAGCGTTAGCGGAGATGTCCTGTGAAGGAATGACCATTTCACCAGGGATGTCATAGTCCGCGTTATTGCGCAGACGATATGCAATACCAGGGAAACAGTCAGCAGAGTTACCAGCGACCAACGACGTAGGATCATTGTTAATGAACTTGTCGTTGAAGTCATAGGCAAATCCTTCGAGGAACATCTGGATCTGCGACTCAACTGGGTCAACGATAGCATTTGGCTGCTCAAGGATACGGCGGTCTACCGTGATCTTGTTGCGCAGGATATACAACTGCTCTTCGTAGGACTTAGGCTTTGTCTTGAAGGTTTGCGGTTCCGTGTTGAGAGGAGTCCAGTTAGGAGTTGGAATATTCTCGTTGGTAAAGCGCATACCCGTCTGACGAAGGGATGGGTTGGTCGAGAGAGGAATATCCTTGACGGCATTCCACGTCTTGTGCAGACTCTTTGTGATTTCCTTGACAAGCGGGTCGTTGGAAATCGCAGCGTAGTCTGCAAGTGTAAGGGCACCGTTAAAATCTACTGCCATTTTTTATCACCTACAGATTGTTTGGATTTCGAGTAATACCGAGAAGTTGCGAGATCGAGGACATTGCTCCTTGACGTTGGGCCTGTGGTGCTCGACCAGCAGATTGTCCATTGTTCATTGGAGTTGGTGCCTGAGCTTTAAGCTTCGTGGTTAACTCTGGGACTAGTCGTTGCGCAAGAGCTTTCACTTGATTGTGAACAAACTCTGCAGCTTGTGCCGGCGCTAAACCCTGTTGGATCAAGCTCGACACGAGTTCAGGTGCTGTGGATGCCAACTTGTACTGTTGCATCGCCTGTTCAGCTTCTTGAGCAAGCATGTACTCTTGAATTTGACCAAGCTGGCGTTCGTACCGCAGTTTAGTGATCTCAGCTTCTTGCTGCGCGTAGGCGCTTTGAGAGTCTAAGATGTTGGCTGCTTGCAACTGTTCGTAGCGATTACGAATTTCAGCTTCTTCTGCTTCCTGCTGTTGCTGAAGCAGCGCCTGTTGAATATCAGATGCACTGTTGAATCCAAGCTGTTTAAACTCGTCAATGACACCGCGCCACTGCTCCAGCTCTGAGCTTGTCTGTTCAGCTTGCTTGGCTCGTTCATTAACTTCGCGAAAGCGTTCGTAAGGGACAGCGCCCGGTGAATCACCAAGCAACGATTCCAACAACGAATCACTATCAGCTATTTGCGTGCTTGTATCAGCGTTTAACGCCCTATCTGCTGTATCTCCAGGAACGGCGTCTTCCTGAAGAAAGCTTGCAAATGCTTCGCGCAACCCCGAGTCTTCCGCCCCCGCTGGTGAATCGGGAGTTGGCATCACCATCTCGTCAGACATCTAGTTATCCTCAATCTACCACATAATTTAATTTTATATACATCAAGCCTGTGGTTGAGCTTGCTGATTTTGTTGCGGATTTATACCTTGCATCAGCATCTGCTGTCGCACGTCCGCAATTTTTTGAGCTGCGTAATCATCTTGCTTTGCGCGACTAGCAGCTTCAACCTTTGCATCGTTTTCCCGTATCTTCAACTCCGATCGCATCTGTTCAGCTTCTGGGTCAAAAGCAGCTTGCTTTGGTGCTTGCTGTGCTTCCATCTGCTGTTGTTGCATCTCCATCATCATCTGTTGCTGTTCCTGCTGTTTGATCTGCTGGTTTGCTAGATGTTCCAGAATAGTGCCTGTTTCCGGCAGTTGAAGCATACGTACAACCAAAGCATTCGTCTCTGGATCTGCGGGATCTCCGAATAATCCCATCTGTCGCAAGATCGATATCTTCTGTATCTTTTGGTCAGGGCTATCTTCCTGAGTACTTCCTGGAACATATACAACACGGTATTGCCCACCATCTCGTATCGCGTCAAACGTAATAACACCCTGCTGTGCTGCAGATTTTGGATTCATCTGATCATCAACAGAACCAATGAATGGCGCTGCAGCAAACTGCTCGACGAGTGCAATCTCCCACTCTTTAATCTTTGCTGCGCTAATTTCGATGTCAGCTCTGATGAATGAGTGTTGAGTGTTGTCAGCTCGTTGTAACAACCTTACAGATTCTGCTGGCGTTCCCGCTTGGGCCATACCTTGGCTAACATCATGTAGCCCTGCGATGTCGGCCATATCCTTTTCAAGCACTTGAAGGAATGGGAACAAATCAGCACTGATACCAGGAGCACGCATGATTTGAGGAGGATGAGTGCCAGTATCATGGTAGATTTTCCTGTAAATGCGGTTCTTGTCATTGATGTCATCGCCAGTTACGTTGAATGCATCAGCACCAATACGGGCACGCCTTTCAACGACGATGTAGTCCTTTTGCTTTTCCATCTGCTCTACGGCACGTGAATACACGCGGTTGTACGTAAGTTGCAGATGAGTTAAGTCAAAGCCCAAGCTGTGACCATATGGCGTGCCGGATCGAGGTTGCCACCGTAGCGGGATGAACGGAAATTCATCACGCTTTTCATACGGCCACACACCCGCATACAGCAGTTGATCATCAGACGTAACTATGTAGCGTCCCTTTGGGTACTGAGCTGTTGGTTTCTCCCAATACTCGTACACAACCGCAGCCATACGACGATGATCTGCAGCATTGAGTCTTGCCGATGTCGGCTGAGTCCATGCCTGACCGGATCCATTTGCACCTTCTAGATATGCGTCTACGTATCCGGCTGACTGCCCTGTCAACGCATTGGCTTTGACTTTCTTGCCGGCCTCGCCATAGTTGTCCACAAACCAACCAAGGGGTTTGATACTTGCGTGAATCATCCACCGAATATGGTGATCAGTCTGCGCGTGTGGATCAATGTAAATGTTGAAACAAGGGATGATTTCTTCTTCTACATCACCGATTGCAACTTTTTCGTAACCTGTTATCTCACCATTAATATCAAAGTATGGCATTACCTGCTCTGATTTGGCATTCCAATATACTTTGACAAACGACGTGCCAGTTACACACGCCCACCGGACTCGCTCTTTTAACTGTGTCTCACGGTTGAATTTTCGAGTGTAGTGACCACAGATAAAATTTGCTTCATCTGACGCTGCCTGGTCACGTTCGTTATATGACAGGGGAACTGCTCGCGCATCTGGCCCAACTTGGGTCAATTTACCAACAACTCCATCAATCAGTGGTCTCATCTTATTGATGGTGATGTAACGGTTTGGTTCTTTGTCGTCTTGAAGTGATGCAAGGTTACGAGCTGCTGAGTTGATGCGGTACCACTGCCGTCCCTCGAAGAATGCCAGAGCTTGCATCCATTCAAGTTCCATCTCATAACGTGTGCGATACGACGCCTCAAATTGTTCCTTGACAAACTTAGTGATGTCTTTGGCTTCTTCACTATCTTCGTCAGGAGATACTTTCCAATCCTGCTTTTCGTGATCGATACCTAGTTTCTTCAGGTCATTAAGAAGTAAGCTTTCAATGTCAAAGCTACCGGGCGTGCCTTTGTTGTCTGGCGATTTAATTGCCATAACTTTTTGTTGCTGTCCACCACCCATTAATTGCCCTAGTAAGTCTTGCAATGCCATTAGAGGTACCTATCTTCCTGGCTTATGGTTCGTATCATCCACGGATTGCCAACAAGTTGTTTTAGTAACAAGTATACGCTAACACAGGTATACGCAATAACGGCACTAAATAAGCATAACGCTGCAAGCAGCACGTTCATCATATGAAGTCCTCCGACGCCGGCTGTCGCAGCCACGTAGGCGCATACTTCATCTTTTCCACTACCTCCTCGCATTTTGCTGGATACTCGCGCCACATAACGCCGTATCTAAACGAATCGAGTGCGTGGTCACTCTTGGTGCCGTTGTCGAGTTCTTCTGGATCTCGAGGGTCAGCCATAGCAGCCTCTAGTTCACGAATAAGGTTAGGACATCCATTGCGGAGAATACGTAACCTTGGGATGACAGACCCTTCATGCATACGTGATGAAGCAAGCCATTCCTTAACGCGACGCCAACCAGCCTTGCGGTCTTTAACTGCACGTACAGCTGGCATTCCTTTCTTCCACCAGATCTCGACAGGGTATTCACCAATTCTCTGCGCTGGGTTCTCTGGCGGAAATGTATTACCCCAGTCAAACGCAATTGCTTCTAACTTTGTTCGCCATGTCTCGTGTCGTTTATCAGCTTGCAATGGCTCAGCCAACTTCATGGATTCGAGTAGCTCTAGCGCAGCATCTGCCTGTTGACTGGACACCATGCCGTTTTTGTAAATCTCAGCTAAGGCATATACGTTTTCTTGATCATCACTAGCATAGATCATGAAAGAACAGGGGCTGTTAGTACCAAAGTCATGCGACGCCCAGAATCTCCACCATGGCTTGACATCAATGGTGTCAACGACGTGCCATGGTTGACCCTTTTCATCATGCTGTTTAAACTCAGGGAAGAAACGTCCACCAACACCAACATCATGCTGACATTCACGAAGGAATGAGATCAATCCATAGTCGTCGATTTCACGTTGGCATACCTCAAGGTTTTTATGAGACCAACTCGGTGTGCCACCTGTGATCTTGTAACCCATACGACCATCTTCTTTTTCAACTGGTTCATATCTAAGGTCGATAATTGCAGGAACAATTGGTGACTGAATTCTGTTCTGTAACATATCAAGTTCACCGCTTAGAACTTGTGCCATTACAGAATTGGCATGAATCTTGTTCTGCACAAACGCGATAGCGCAGTCATTTGACTTTGCCGGCAAGATGGTTTGTGTTATGGTTGCGATCTTCTTATCGACGCGATTGACCGAGTCATCCAATTCATCAATGTCGTCCAAGATGATGAAATCAGGTCGAAGGTGATCAAGCTTAACACCACGAGCACCAGTGTCAAGACCAAAAGCCAGAACATTAAAGCCGTTAGCAGTGCGTAACTTGCTCGCATTCCAGCCTTTAGAAAAGCCATAACGGTTCATAGCCCTTTCAATACCACAGCGCTCCATTGTCGTAGCAATGTCTGACACGTGACGGTCTGCAGCTTCCTGTGTAGCGCACACATATACTAGAAACCGTCTAGTTCCTTTAACGGCGATTCTAGACGTTATAAGTTCCATCGTGGTACTTTTCCCACCACCACGAAACCAGCACTCAATTAGGGCACGTGGGGGCGTGCCTGGCACTATACTTTCTGCCCATTCCCATGCACGTTCGTGATGAGCACCAAGGTCTGACGACGCTGCGTGTGGTGCGTATGTACGTAGCCACGTTTTGTAATCTAGTTCAGCTCCGCTAATTTGATATGCCCTCCCCGAGTTGTAGTCGCCAGTCTCAATAACTTCCTTTAACCGCGCATCCATTGCTTCGAGGAGCGCATGTGATAAAGGCTTGTCCGGCCTCGTAAACTGTTTGAATCGACGAGGTGTAAGTTTGTCATGGTCACGCTGATTCATTTACAATCTCCGCGTCTTGTATATCGTCTGCCTCGTCACCCTTGTACAATTTCAACATCTTCTGCACGCCGGTACGAATTGCAATTAACTCGTCACCATTGCGTACATTGTCTTTGACAATTTCAAGTAACTGCATTGCAAACGAAAATGCTTGATCAACTTCAAGCGTGTACGCTTTAGCGTGCATCATCCGTTGCTCAGCTTCCACAATCTCAACACGTCGGTCAATCAATTCCATAACGTCACGACTTGCTGCATATTGATCGAGTGTCTCGTTCAATACATCGCCAATCTGCTCAAATGCATCGATGAAATCTGATGAGCCAAGTTTACTGTGCGCAAGCTGGTAGGCTGCTTGTACTTTTTTGTACTGCTCTATACCGACGCCTTCACCAGCAGCTTCGGCGCGTTTATCCATGATCGCAGTAATAAATGCTGCGTCATCTTTCAAACTAAATAGGTCGGGGTCGTTACGGAGTTCGTCTATTTGTGTAAGTAGTTCTTTCCCTACTTTACTGAAACGCTTGTAACCCACGGAGTTTAGCCCAGTAATGAAGTTTGGGTGCGCTGGGCCTATGAGTGTCTTTCCACCATGAAATCGACAGTAGTTACGTCCAGATAAGGCGACACTGTTACATGGTCTACCTTCCTCCGAATTATATGTACTAATGCCTCTGCACAGTTTTACTTGTTTGCCATTGGTAACGCGATAACGGTCATCGCCAATTTCGACAATCTCAGCCATGCCAACATAATACCAACTTACTTACTAGGTTCTTGGTAATTTTAAAGTATTGGGAATCGATGCACCACGTTTAGGCGTGCTTTGTCCAGCACCTCTAATATAATCGGCAGGATTATACAGTTGTCCAGATTTACGAATTGTTGCAAAATCCTTCGACACATCTGCCGTTGTCCCACCCATTGCTCGACGTTTTTTAGCTACTTCCATTAATGCAGCCAATCGATCTTTAGCAATTTGTTGAACTTGACCCCAATCGTCTTCGTTATCCTCTTCAACTGGTGGTTTGTAATAATGTGGGTCGTATCCGCCAGTATCAGTTTTATAGGTCTGCCAAAAATCTCTTGGTTTAGACGTCATTGGCAACCCACGTTCAATATTATACTGACGAGCCATTTGCTCGACATATGGATATGCCATAAGAGCTGCGTCAATATAAGGATTAACTTTGATAAGCCCTTTTACCATCGGGCCGGTTCGACCCGATAGCAAAATCTTTAAAAACTGCTTGTCAATTGGATCCATGTTACCTCATCAACTTTACGTTCTTTTCAGCGTAAGCTTTGTACACTGGGCCTTTTCTAGACATGCGATCTAGTACGTAATTACGTGCGTCATCCGTTGTGTAACCAGCAATGCGGATGTTCTTGTTGGCTTCTTCAACGATCTTGGCATACTCAGCTTGCATTGCTCGTTCGTCTATTTGAGGAGCATCTGGGCTTGCTTTTGGTGATGGGTTGTCAGGTTTTTTATTAGTTTTCTTCTCGAAAATACGCGATGCGTTCAATTCACCTGCCATATCCAAACCTTTTGGTGCAAGCGTCGTGAGAGCCGTCGCGCCGACAAACATTCCAGCTCTTCTACGCAAGGATGGTGGCTTTACAGCATCACCAGGTTTCCTAAACGGCGAGCTGAATAATGGTTTATTTGCACGCGCAAAGATGTCATTTTTAGCCATGCTTTGCAATTTGGCAGCGTAAGCATTTGCCTGATACCTAGTCTTTGGTGTAACACCTACTTCGCGACGAACTTGTTGCTGTTGCGCCCTAGTCGGTGTTACTTTACTTTTGGAAACTTCAGGTTCTGGTGCACTTGAACCTGCAACACGACTACCAAGACCTAAATTGGTAACTGCGTTTTGTACACCGGCAGGTAGTTTTGGTCGTCGTTTCCCAAATTCTTTTAAGGCGTCAAACGCGCCTTTACTTTCACGACGAGCTAGATCTTCAGCTTGCACTTTTTGAGCACGTTGCTTTAATCCTTTGAGACCTGCTACGTCTTCTTTTAGTTGTCGTTGCGTTCGTGCTGCACGCTCTGGACTAGTCAAACTTTCTTTACGTCCAGTGACTGGATCATATGCTGGGCTTAAACTTTTGCGATTGTTTGGCATTGGGTCAAAAAGACGTCGTGCTTGATTCTGTTCTCGAATCACACGAGAACCAACCGCTTGTTTACGGATCTCGTTCCCAAGGATAGTAGCACCACCCAGCACACCTAGCTTAACGCCAGGGTTGTCGATAATCCGTTGAACGAGTGACTTTTCCTTACTATCCTTGGGCATACTACACCTACTAAATGTTTCGATACGGTGACAAACGAGTGGCTGGGTTCATCATGTTATTGATTGAACGGCCTTGACCAGTCATGGCGCGAGCTTTACCAAT
>JACCDP010170759.1_pt1 | contig 12883 bp, 11 predicted proteins | sample 7445841 | NCBI WGS metagenome assembly JACCDP01 (sample SAMN15323441, study PRJNA562643) | freshwater metagenome | isolation source: river surface water | place: USA:Blue River Watershed | collected 2017-08-17
CACCACTAAATCCTTTTTCACAAGTGAATGTTACTCTATTCGTAGAGATTGAAGAATAACCGATAGCCATTTTCAAATCACCACCTTCAGTAAACACAGTGAAAGTATCGATATCAGATAATGCACCCTTTGCTTTGATAAATTTATCAATCATATTAGATGCCATTTCAATTCCGATACCAAATTCTGGCAATGTTTTCAAATCAGGCACCGCAGGAATTACACCCAAATCTGCTAATTGATAAGATGTTTCAGTTTCATCCGAACTCAATTTCAATACAGTTGCTTTATCGCCAACAGTATCTACATTAAGACTAATGTCGGTATCCAAAATACCAATCAAATTCTTTAATAAAGATGTAGTGTAAATACCAATATTAAATGGTTTTGATGTGAATCCATTAAATTCAACTTCACCTAACATTGTTTTGTCATCTGAAATAAATCTTACACCTAACTTATTTCCTTCTGCGTTCCATGCAACTGATTCAATAACTCCACCTAATGAGTACTTCTGAATGAATCTTGTCAAATTGTTTTTGTTCATAATCTAATTTTTAAATTTTATTTTTATTGTTACAAATATACTACTAATTTTTTATAATTCCAAATTTTTTCAAATGATTGTGTAAATTTTCTGCATATATTTTATTCTCTTCTGCGGATGCGTGTTGATGATTATCACTATATTGTTTATAATCACCATCAAATCTATTTTCATCTGTATAATCAGTTCCTACAAATGTGCCATTCCAAATAAATGGTATCCCTTTTGATTTTAAATAATATGTTATTAATAGGTGGTTTTTATACCAATTAATATAATCATCTTCTGTATTTGATAGTTCTTCTAATTTTTGAAATTCATTGATTCCATCTGGATGCTCTTTATAATATCCCCAAGGACTTAAAGCGAATGGTTCGATTCCACCATCGGATTTATAATATTCTCTACGGGATGGGTAACTATACATAACCAACACTACATTTGGATTTATCTTATCAACAAATGTAATTATAGTTCTAGCTATATAATCATTACTTCTACCACTATGTCCAAAATTTAAATCAACTCCATCTTCTATCATTTTAGAAAGATAATGCGACCAAGTTTCATCATCATTAACGCCTATTCCTTCGGTATGAGAACATCCTACACTCATAATTTTAAATCCATTTTTTAAAGATGAATCTCCTCTAAACCCTAACTCATTATAAGTGTATGTATTTTTATTAGAAGTATCTGAGCCTGAACCCTGAAATCTTCTATTCTTTCGTTCATTCAATTTCCATCTAAAAGATGTTACATCAAATGATATTGGTTTCCAAAATTTTAATCCTTTCATATTAGAATGAGAAAAACTTTTTAGCTGTTTGTGCTTCTGTCGATGCTTTACTCCATTTCAATGCTTTATAAAAATCATCTACTTTGTTTTCCAACTCTGCTTTGTAAATCATATCTCTATCTACATACTGCTCTACGAAATCCATAATTTCTTTCGGGTCATTATAATCCTTAAATGCTACAGTATCCAATCCTAATGGGTTTGTTTTAAGATATACCCACTTTACTTTATCACCATCTCTGATAGGTTCATGTTTATATGGGCAATTAAAGAACTTCAATAGTCGGTTATAAGTGATTCCGGCTTTAACATGTGCGGGTGTTCCTTTCTCAAATGATGCGATAGCTTCTCCACCATCTTTTCTCCAACTACCATTATCATATTTACTTAACTCCTTAATTGCTCCACCTTTTGCTATTTTGTTTACAGGTAGATTAATCATATTCTTTTTGAAATCCAATAGAGATTCATCCATAAATGCGTTGTCTTTACCCATTAAGATATCCTTCAACATCTTAGCCATAAAGTCCTGAAATGCTTTTGGAAATGATGAACGAACCACATCCAATCCTTTAACATCTAATTTATCACATGGTACACCATTTTTCAAAATCATCCATTGTGCATATCGTTTCTTTGCTACCCAAAATCCTGCTTTACTGATGTATTCTTTCTTAATCTCAAATCTATGTTTTTCTTTTGGAATAAAGAAGAATCGTTCTGCTAACATATCATAGAATGTATTCAAAAATGTTTGAGTTTCTTCAGCGATTGTATTTACTTCTTCAGCCATTCGATTTTGGTCAAATGTTTTATATTCTGGATACCTATGTTTTACCAATGGTTCTGCCATCATATAAATGGAATCAGTATCGATGTACACATTATAATCTTCTTTAGTTCCGAGTTCTTTCCAATATTTGATGTTTGCCATTTCTGCCGTTTTCTTAATAACAGTTTGACCCGTAATCGTAACTGCCTCTGCATTATCAATATCGTAAAACCGAAAGGCAGGAAGACCAAGAACACCATACATAGAATTAAGAAGAATTTTCTGAACCAACTGCCTTTTAGCATAAAATTCATATTTCTCCGTATCGCCTTCCGTACCATACTTTTTTTCTAACTTTCTAAATTCAACCCTTTTTTGAAACCAATCATTTAAAATATCTGCAATAAGACCAGGTGAATCCTGTGAGTATAAAACTCCGTTAGCTGCTACTCCTAAGTTGCTATCTTTGATAACTTCTTTTAGTTCTTGTGTTGTGTATTCATATTCATCCCCATCTTTACCAACTACTTTGTATGTGGTATCTAATCCTCTGATATTTGCTTCTGCATCCCAATTCTGAATCTTACCAATTTTTGTTTCGGGACTAATATTCAGAGTCATAATGATTGATGGATATAGAGATGTTAAGTCCAAATCATAAATCCAATCATACTTACCAACAATAGGTTCTTTTACATATGCTCCAATAAACTTCTCTTCGTTATTATCACGAAGTGCTTGCATTCTTTCCTTTCTATCCTTTGGTTTATTGGTTGCCACCAATCCTTTCTTTTTAAGGTATCCCAAACAAGCTCCCTCCAACCACTTTGATGAAAATATATAATCTTCATATGGTACAAATCCGGCGTGACAAACGGCTCTACATAATTCGATAAACTGAAGTTTGTTATCCATTGCTACAACTAATTCCACATCGACAATGTTATACTCAATGAATTTTTCCAAATCGTTTACAAACAAATCATCCAAACTTCCTTCATACTCAACCTTACCTCTACCCAATTCTTTAGTAGCAATATAATTTAATGTATAAGATGCTTCCAATGTATAAGTGTAGGTTTTGTATAGATTGATATAATCCAATACACTCACACCACCAAAACTAAACTTCTCTCTATATGGTGACCAAAATGCTTCTCCGATACGAGATAATCTTTTAGCATGTCCTTCACCACATACATTCTTAATACGATTGTAAAGATACGGAATATCGAAAAAGTCAATGTTCCAACCCGTTAGAATAGTCGGGTCAACTTGTTGATAATAATTAAGAAATGCAAATAATAAATTGCGTTCGTTATCAAATATGTGCACTTTAACTTCTCTTCCATCTTTCGAAAAATTAGTTGCTTTATTTTTAACTTTTCTTTCTTTATCCAATACGAATACTTCGTATTCTTTTGTAATAGAATCATGTGCTGCAATTGCTGTGATTTCGTTTTGAGCTTCTTTTGTGTTTGGTAGACCTGATATCATTTCTACCTCAATATCAAATGTTAATACAGTATGACCCTTCGATGGTAAATCGTTATCGTAAATATCTACTAACACTCTCGTTGTTTCCGGTACATCCGATTCAAATAAATCTTCAGCCTCATCCTTTTCCCATTTTGAAATACGAGTTAATTTATCACCATACATTGAACGATGTTGTCCGTATGGGTCTTTTTTGTATGCATATTTTCTATATGGAAATGTTTGATACCCATTTGTATCATCCCATAAGTGAATTAAATTCTTGCTTCTTTCGTAATAAATATTTTGATACATTCTATCTTCCTACTTCTTTTAAATATTGTTGTTTCATTTGTTCCCAAGTCATTCCAATCGCATCTACATAAAATAAAACTTCTGGCTTTATCTTACCTTCTTCATACAATTTCTCATATCGTTTGATTGCTTTATCTTTCCACCACTTAATAGTATATTCGTTTCCTTTAGCAAACTTATCTTTTAATATCAAATCTTTCTCTTCAATTTTAGAACAAAGATATTCATTACCATTTTCGTACATTTGTGCAAAGTACACACCTCTTTGGAATCCGTGGTCATATTCATTTCCTTTTATTCCCAATTCTTTGAAAATAGCCTGAATAATCTTTTGTTTAATTCCACTTACGGGTCCGTTTTTCTCATATCCCATATTAGCACCATTTCTTTCTCTTTCATCCATAATATGATGCTTATACCAATCTGCTTTGTTTTCCTTTAACCATTGATGCCACGGGTCATATACTTCATCATCTGGCTTAATACTAATCTTACCTTTAGATTCGCCTAATGTTTTGAAATGTGGAATACCATTATATTGGGAATGAATACCATATAAAGATGTTGTACCCACCCCAATCAATGGATTGTTATATTTACGTTTCCAAAAATCTCTAACTTCAGGCGCAGTTGCCATTGCCGCAATTAACTTACCACCCAACATATTATAACCAAATGGTTGAGTAGATACAATTGTTGTAGCAATGGTTGTATTATTAAGTTTACCTTTTTCAAACTTATCTTCTTTAGTCCAACCAATGTAGTTATCTCTTACACCCAATGATGTAATATCCGAGCCTAAACTAATTTGCCCTAATATCTTTCCCGTTGTTCTATCTTTAACATAGATTTTAACATTACGACCTGGATTAGCTTGAAATTCCATTGTGTGAATTAACCTACGAATTTCAGTCCAACGAGTTGATTCCTTTGGGTCATCATCTACAATTTCTACATATGGGTCAATTGCTTCAATTTCTTTAATAGTTAATTCTTTGTTGAATATATCGGTTGGTTTCCAAAGCGAATCGTAGTGTTGCTGAAGAACTGGCAATCGCTTCATATTACTAACTCTATCCATATTCCACTCCATCCATTTTTTGTATAGAGTCTGCTCTTCTACTGACATAGTTTTAAGATAGTCCAAATTATCTATGAACTTCTTTTTCATTATATGGTAATCGAATATCGTTGTATTCGTTTCTTCGCCTGTATCCCAAAATTTCATATTACAAATATATTAAAAATTAATCAATTTTCCAATTATTTAATTGGTTTTTCCAATATAACTTTTCAGCAATTGGTTTTGTATTAGGTCTTTCTATTTTACCATCCAAATAATCAGTTAGTATTTTTACAAATTCTTTTTTACCCTTATATAATAAAGGATAGTTTTCTCCAACCATTTCTTCATAACATAATTCTTTTGGTAAGATATATGGTACACCTCTACTTAATCCATCGGTTGTACTCATACTCCAAGCTGAATATTTTGTGAAACACCCAACTCCAATATCAGCACTTCCAACATTGTTTAAATAATGCTCTCTATTTGGATGTCGAATGGATTCGGTATATGGTTTTGCTACGCTAGCGATAGAAGTTAGTACTTTGAAATCCTGTCTTTGTTCCCATAACTTATCCATCTCTTCGAAGAACCATTCAGCGCCAGTATAACCATCCGCTCTATGGTTAAATAAAATAGTTTTAGGTCTTACATTACCCTCAACGAATTCATCACATCCTAAATACCAAGGCTGAATAATTTCTTCTAATTTATCAATCGTTTGCTGATTTAAGAATTCAGATGCTCTTTTTATAACCAAATCCTTAACCCATTGTGAGTTTACTCCACATACTTTCATTTTCAACATACCTTGTACATTATTCCAAAATGAATTGTGGTTATATGCACCATTTTCAGGAATCTCCCACCAATGGCAATATCCCAATACGGGTTGAGTAACTGGCGTATAACGCCTAACAATTAATAATTGATTTGTCCACTCTGGCAAATGTGACCAAATGATATCAACTCCTTCTTCTGCAAATATCTTTTTAAATGCTAAATGAGGAAATTGAATTCTCATCAATGGAGGGAATGTAGAAACATTCCCCATATTGATAAGTTTTACATTTTTATATTTCATAAAATCCGTTGGCATGCTGCCATTCGGATATGGGATTATAAATTGTAGATTATCATATCCAGCATTATCTAAAAAGGATTTCATTACTAATACAAATGAATCTGCATTTATATTTTTACCCTCTCCAAAATGAGTGTAGTTTGGTACAATTAATACCTTTTTATCATAATTTCCTACTTCTGATTCCCAAAATTTATTCATCCTATTTTAAAATTGTTTTGTTTGATTTTCTAATATTTGCTTTTTTATTTCTAAGAACTAAGTTTTCCTTCGTTGTTTCATTTCCACTTGCTCTAGCATCAATGTGGTCACCTTCCATAATAGAATTAGAACCCATCAATTCTTCAAATGTAAATTCATTACCATCTGCATCAATCCAATCATTTTCAATTGCAGCTTCTAACTTTTGCTTCTTAGTATAATTTGTAGTATCTATTAAACTAATAATACCATCCGCAAACAATTTATCATAACTTTTATAAAACTTTTCCATTATCATTGTAGAACGAATTTGAATATCATCAGTTTTCTTAGCACCACACTTTCTTTTAAATGATTCTGCGTTAGTTGATTTTTTACCCGTAATAGGATGTACATAATCTTTTTTAGTAGCAGGGTCTATTAAGAATTCATCTTCTTTACGAAGTTTTGCTTCAGTTTTTGCAAACCAATCTATGAATTTTTTATAGTTATTAATTTTAATTTCTTTACCCTTATTATTCATCGAATGCGATGGGGTATTCAATATAGTCATTAATATGAATAAATTATCCAAAAATGTTCTTTCAAATTTAACATCTCCGGCTGAATTAACCAATTCTATGGTTTTAGATATTATAGATTTTGTATCATTCAATCGTTTCTTACTATGTTTTGGTAAACCTTCAATTGAAGCCATACTATCCAACATAAAGTTCTTAGGCCAATTATATATGTTACCTTCCAACACATTATAGTAATACCCAAACCATTCTGCTATAATAAGTGCATCTCCTTTTTTAAGTAATGCGTAATCGCCTGATAAGTTTTTCGTATTATTGAACATTGCCGTTAGTAACGGATTATTATTCATAAATGAATGCAAGAATCTATTAAATTGGGATGGTATGATAATACGTCTTTCATTATCATTCCAGGGCTCTCCAATGTTGGTATATATGGTAATATCAACCATATCTTGTAAAGTTGCTTTCTCTACTAATACAATTGTAATTGGTAAATTTAAAACTTGTGATTGAGTTTCTTCTGGCATATCTTTAAAATATACACCCTTCATTTCGAATGGAATAGTTGTCCCATCCTTACTTTCTATTAAATCGATAACAGATTCTGTTATTACAAATTTAGAATTAAAATAATCAGTATAGCATTCTACTCTATGTTGTCCATCGATGTTTAAATAACGATAACCTTGCTTTGTTAAGTTTTGTAAGTAATCTATGGTTTCTTTTACAGAATCAAATCTGTCATCACCTTCGGAATATTGAGATATTAATGATTCACAATAATCCAAACAACCCTGAATACTTACTAATACGATTGTATAGATGTTAGAATGCCCGATTAAACATGCTTTCATATGTTTTGCGGATGTACTATCTTCCCACTTATCAAGCAATCTTTGTAATTGATGCTTATCCACATAGATGTAAGGAGACATTTCTCTTAGTTTGTTTAGAGTTCCACCAGAAAGAACTTTTGCGCTAATTGTTTTTTTAATAGCCATAATTTTGTTTTTTTATAGTATCGTTAATTCGGTGATACTTTTACCGATTTGTTTGTTAATACATTCGGATTAAGGTGAATGCGACCTTTTGTTTGTATATTACAAATATACGAATAATATTCCATATTACCAAAAATTTTGGACAGAATTATCCATCTCATTGATAATCAATTAGTTATATATTACCAAAATTTGGTATCTATTTCCGTTTCAGGTGCAATTGTTTCCCAATGCTGAATATCTTTGTTATAAGCTCTAGCATCTTTAGGATAAGGTCTAATCTCATGCTTTAGAGATTTAAATATAGCCTTTTTTTCTTTCTTATCTGCGGTTATTATATTAACATATCTATGCTTTGGTGGTTCTTCTCTCCTCCAAAATTCTTTATATCCTTGCTTACCTATTTCCCTACGAAGATGTTCTAAATTTCCACTACCCCATTTTGTAAATACACTTCTACTATGAATCCATTTGTACGGATTATTTGATAAGGAAATACCATAATTTGGCATTAAAGCAATATCGGTATTTAATCCTTGATAAATCCAATTAGTTGCTTGGTAAATACCACCTAAATGTTCTTGTCCGTTATCTGCATATGAAAGTAATACTTTGATTGCAGTATCGTTTTCTCTGAACCACTTAAATGATTGCCCCATTGCATATGATTCGATATTTGAACCATACCCATCATCACAATATAATCGAGTTAATTCTAATACATTATCTTTTGTAAGTAAATCGGAAATAGAAGTTGCTGCTCTAGCTCCAACGGGGAATCCGTAGATTAAACATCCGATTAATTTATCGGTTTCACCAACTGCATTTGCTTCATCCATTTTATAGAATATACCCAAAGCATATCTACACATAGTCCAAGCATGAGTATAGTGCTTCTTTACAATTATTTCTTTAGCAACATCTTTTGAGATAGGTGAGATATAGACTCTAGAAGTATCACAATAATTTTTACCTTCTATTTTCATAACTTTAATTTATTGGTTCTAATTTATGTATTTCTTCCACAAATTCCTCATTAGCTTTTGGATATGGTAATTGTGGATATTTTAAGTTTTTTAATAATTTTTTTCTATCGTGTAGCAAATAAACATAACGATGTTTTCTAGGTTCTTTCTTAATCCAAAATGGAGATGTTACCATTGTCTGAATTATCTTCGGGTCATTCGTTCCGTATTTCACATATGAAGTTCTACTATGATGCCATTCATCGATTTCACTCCATTTGAAACTCCAACTATCGTTAGGTCGAATCTTATTACCCTGATAAATCCAATTCGTTGCCTGATATACAGTTCCTAAATGTCCTGCTTTTGGGTCTGAATATGATACCAATGCTTTGATGTGTGGTGCGTTTTCCTTTAGCCATTTAAATGTCTGACCAACAAACCAACTTTCAATATTACTACCATATCCATCGAATACGAATAAACGGGTCAGTTCTAAAACTTCCGTTCTATCCAAAATTTCGGATATAGATGCTCCAGAGTGTCTACCCACCGGGTCACCATAACACGCTACTCCAATAAGTTGTTCGTTTATTCCGCCAAAGAATTTATGCTCATCGTTCGAAACATAAAATAAACCAATAGCAAAAGATACTTTTGTCCATATACCACTATAATGGTTATTTACAATAATATCTTTTGCTACATTTTTATTTACTGCTCTTACGATTAGTTTGGATGTATCACAATATAACTTATTAGGTTCTTTCATAAGGCCACTTTATCATGTGTGTCCATGTCTGATTCGTAACAATTTTTTTGATGTTAGCGGGAGATACTTTGTAATTTCTAGCAATGACTCCAACATTTCTATGACCTATTCGATATAGTTCTCTAATTTCAGAAACTTGCTTTTCCGTAAGTTTGTGCATTGGATGCGCTTCTCCTTTTAACATACTTCTAATATAACACTTTTTTTTGATAATCACAAATATTTTACTTTAAATTTTCATTTATAGCGTTTACATATGCCACTTTAGATGACATTCCTGTGAATCTTTCTACTTCTTTACCATCTTTTTCAATTATAACTGTTGGTACTGAACGAATTCCATATTTAGTTGCTTCTTCATATGCAACATCTACATCATAATCTTCAAATATAACCGAAGAATTCCCAATGTAACCCCCCTTTATTTCGTTTATTACTGGAGCTAATGCTCTACATGGTCCACACCATGCTGCGCTAAATTTTTTAATTGTTACCATATTTTTCTATTTTTGTTTTTTAATCTTTTGGATAATCTGTTGGAAAATATAACGAATCCCACAATGGAGAATCTATACTAGATATTCGTTGTATGGATTGAAAATACAAATTCCACATTATATCAAATTCTTTTGGAAAAACTTCTTTAAATCTCATTTCATAATGTTTTGCTAAATTTAATAATAGCTGTCTATTATGTCTATAAATATCTCTGCATTCATTCCAAAGTTGATACAATTCTTCATTGGATTTACTATTTAATTTTAAAATTTCTTTATAAATTAATCCTTCTCTAATATTATCATCTGCATCATCATATGATTCATCTATTATATTATTAAAAGTTCTAAATCCTAAACTATGTAAATTTTTCAAAGTATTTTTTTGACCTATTATAATAAATGGTCTAGATGATGCTAGTACTCTAAATGTTTTTTCGGATATGAATACACAATCTATTGATAAAACCTTCGAATCATATTGTGTTTCCGTTACTATATTACAAAACGAATCTCTATAATATGATACTAAATGCGGATGATGATGACAAAATGCCGGATTCAATTCATCTTCTGAAAATGTATTCGATTCATTATTATATCTAAATGAATAATATGCATTTTCCTTTATACCATTTTCATCAAATAATTTTTCTAAATTACATCTATGTTGCTTTTTTGTTTTATTAAAAGTTATAAATTTTTTATTAAAATCAATAGGTAATGCAAATTCTTCTGTAAAGAATGTGTCAGGAGTTGCCCAATAAAAATTAAATGGGTAATAATGAAAAGTAAATTGTAAATAGCCTAACAAATGTTCATAATCTCTTGTTTTATTTTCATATATTATTATAAATTTTTTTGTATTAAGTTTTCTTTCTAAAAAAAATTCATGTATATGAAATAGATTTAAAATATGACCATTTGTTATATATTCTCCTTTTTCACAATATATTATCTTATAATCTTTATGATTTTCATAATAAAAATTAAGGAAATCATGCAAAACATATTCTTCAGTTTGCATGAAAAATGGTTTCTCAACAAAAATTGTTTTTAATTCTGAAGATATTATAATAAAATCTTTAAAATTAGTCTTTTCCATTTAATTTTTCCTTAAAATCAATATAAGCATCCAATAAAGCATCTACAACAGGATGTCTATGATTGGTTAATAATGTTTGTGAATCCATATCTTTAATCTTCTTTGCAGCTGATAATAAGAATTTAAATCCACTATCCCCTTTATATTTTAAATCTACTTGTTGGGTATCACCACATACCACCATTTTACTTCTCAATCCCAATCGAGATGTAATCATTTCCATTTGGTCGTTTGTACAATTCTGAGCTTCATCTACAATAATAAAACTATCCAAAAATGTTCTACCTCTCATAAATGCTAATGGTACAATTTCTACTTGTCCACTTTCTAAAATTTTATCAATTTTTTCTTTGTTGTAAAGTTGATAAAAATTAGAATAGATTGGTTGCATCCAGGGTTCCATCTTCTCTCTCAAATCACCCGGTAAAAATCCAATCTCTTCTTTACTTACAGTAGGTCGAGTTATGATGATTTTTTGAATATTCTTTTTAAATAACATATCCAAAGCTATTTGGCAAGCTAAAAGTGTTTTACCACTTCCAGCTTTACCACTTAGTATTGTAATAGCGTTATTTAAAATTTTATCCTTTGCTTCTTTTTGTTCTTCATTTAGTTGAATCTGAAACTTAATAGGTCCTTTCGGTTTATCAGCTTTCTCTTCTCTAATTTTTTCTGTCAATTCTTTGAATTTTAATGATTGATTCTCACCCATAAAACTTTTTTTTTATCCATCACAACTTAAACATTCCGGGTCCATTGCTTTTGCTGCAATATCACCTCTTAGTACCGATTCGGTTCTCATATAATAAAGTGTTTTAACACCTTGCTTCCACGCTTCTAAGTGAACTTGATTAACCCACTTAGGTTCTGCCGTTGCAGGGAATGCTAAATTGAGAGAAACGGCTTGGTCAATATATTGTTGCCTGATACCTGCTTGTCTAACTAAATCTAATTGATTAATTTCTTTAAATGTTTTGAATACATCTTTAATTGCTGTACAATTATGTTTTGGTTCGTTTTCCACCTCTTTACATTCAACCACTTTACCATCAACATAACACCATTCATCTAAGAAATCTAATCCTTGTACCGAACCACCATCTGCTAAAATTTGGTCCCACACTTCTTTTGTGTTTTTACCAATCTTACGAAGTACTCTTTCCAATTCAGGATTCTTTCTAATGAAAGTTCCTTTGGCAGTTTGTTCGGTAAATACATTTGCCGCCCAAGGTTCAATACCACTACTTACATTACCACTCAATTTAGAGTTTGATACTGTTGGTGCCACTGCTCTTAGGTGAGTATTTCTGAATCCACTCTCTTTACACCAAAGTGGTTCACCATATTCTTTTGCTAAATCTCTACTTGCTCTTTCAGATTCAATCTTAATTTGAGAGAAAATCTTACGAGTTTCAAATTGTGCAGTTAATCCTTCGAATGGAACGCCTCTTTGTTGTAAGTATGTATGCCATCCTAATACACCCAATCCCAATGCTCTACCTCTTTCTGCTGAACGAACTGCATTTTCGAACCCTTTCATATTCTTAGCTCTTTGGATAAACTCTTCCAAAACACCATCTAAGAAAATAGTAGATGTATAGACTAAATCAGTATCTTTCCATTCATCATATTTTGCTAAGTTAAGTGAACTTAAACAACAAACGAATGAATGTTGCTCATCGGTATGTAAAACGATTTCAGAACAAATGTTAGTCATATGAACTTTCAATCCGTTCTTCTTATACATTTCAGGGTTATG
>JACCDP011176534.1_pt1 | contig 12883 bp, 14 predicted proteins | sample 7445841 | NCBI WGS metagenome assembly JACCDP01 (sample SAMN15323441, study PRJNA562643) | freshwater metagenome | isolation source: river surface water | place: USA:Blue River Watershed | collected 2017-08-17
GCTTTAGCACTCTATGAATCTCCTGCAATGCAGTTTGATACTTCTGGACGTTTCTAAGACCAAAGGAAATCGTGACGGCATCAAACTCGGCGGCTTGAAACGGCAGTTTCATCGCATCTGCATAGACAAATGTGAGCTCGGGATGCTGCTTTTTACCTTGTTCAATCATTCCTTTGGAGAAGTCAGCCGCAACCACTTCCCCGCCTGAGACTAACAGGGCTTTGGAAGAAGTCCCTGTGCCGGCGGCAACATCTAAAATTCTTTGACCGGAAAGAGGATTTACTGCTTTGCGAACGGCTCTGCGCCAAATTCTTGATTGGTAGAAGGAAAGTAGATCGTTAGTTCGATCGTAGTTTTTAGCAACCTGATCAAACATGGCCGACACATCACCAGGGGCTTTGTTTAGGTCGGCTTTAGTCACCGGGCTAGTCTAACTGCGCCGCATCTTTCTTTGACTGGCTCACGAGAGTGAAGACAACAAGGCCAACGGAACCCAACATCAAGGCAACCAGCAGTGGAGTGGTCGCGGTGATGAACTCATCAGCTGGAGTTTTTGTGGTTATTTGAATTTCGGACAAATCAAGTGGTTCGGTTGCCATGGGGTCTACTTGACCGTCAACGATGGCTGGTGGGATGACCTGTTCTGTTTCATCAGAACGATTGTCCGAATCATCGGCAATAGCTGGGGCAATGAATGCGCTAAAAGCAAGCGTGAAAAGGGCTAATTTTCTCACTCGTCTCCTTGCGCCTAAACTTTCATAGGAAAGCCTATGAGCAAACTCAGGTTCAACTGCAATCTCTCAGGCAACTTAGAGCAAAGGTCAAAATGTCCCTAACGGCGCGTATTCAGCGCATCAACCCCAGTGGCCTTGACCTATCGGGAAAGAGTGTCTTCCTGCACCAGGATCAGCAAATCGTTGCGAGTGGTGAGGCAGTAAGAATAGTTGCCAAAGGTCCCCAACGCATTCATGAGTTGTCAGTGGCCTGGCAAGAAATTATTCGCGAAGCCAAGATCAGTAATGAATCAGGAATTGATTCCGCTGGGCTGATCGCGATGGTTTCAATTGCATTTTCAGAAAACAGCGACTACGAATCAGTGCTGATTGTGCCAGCAAAGACCCAAGTCTTTTCAGAAAGTGGTTCTTTTGAGGTGCTTGTGTCGGATGCCGAGAAGGAAAATGAACTAGTTCCTGTTACAGGTGATTTTTCAATTGGCAGCCAAAGCGAAACTGGATTTCTTCAAAGTGTAGAAAGAGCTCTGTCGGAAATTTCAGCAAAAAAGATTGAAAAAGTAGTTCTGGCGAGGGATCTTGTTTTGCCAATCGGTGGAACGCCTGATTTGGGTCCTGCCCTTACAAGATTGCATAACCGATACCCGGAGTGCTGGACATACAAAGTTGGAAATGTCTTTGGTGCAACACCAGAGATTTTGTTGCGCGCAAAGAATGGTGAAGTGTCCGCCAGGGTCTTGGCTGGTACTGCTGCGCGTGGAACTGATCCGGATGTAGATGTCGCAATTGCGGATGGTCTTTCGCACTCACTAAAGAATGTTCATGAACACGATTTTGCTGTGCAGTCCTTGGTTAGAGAACTCTCGCCTTTTTGTTCCTCAGTTGATTATCAAAAGGAACCGTTCTCGCTGGTATTGCCAGACCTATGGCATTTAGCAACTGATGTGACAGGAAAATTGCTTCCAAACGTCACGCTGTTTGATGTGATTGAAAAACTTCACCCAACAGCCGCGGTGGCTGGAACTCCAACAGGTGAAGCAACTGAATTACTCGAAAAGCTCGAACCATTCGATCGTGGCGGCTATGCCGGACCGGTTGGTTGGCTAAGTTCAAACGGCTCAGGAGAAATTGCTATCGCGCTGCGTGGCGGGGTCATTGAACAAAATCAGATTAGGGCTATTGCGGGCTGCGGCATCGTTGCCGAATCAACACCGGAATCTGAGTTGGTTGAAACAGAGCTCAAGTTCAGAGCTGTTCGCTGGGCTTTTCAATCAACTAACTGATAATCGATAATGACCGCCCCGCGCAGAGTCATAGCCTTCTCAAGTTCACCAAGATTTTCGCAGACTACATATTTCCAGCCATACGCTTGAGCTAGTTTGGCTAAATCCACCGCTTGAGCTGTCTTGAATAGACGATCAAAAACATCGCCATCAATCTCGTTTGCTATTTCAAGACGAGTGAAAATGTGGCCACCTTTGTCATTACCAACAATCAGCTTCAGCTCTATGTCTGGCAGATCAGTCTTATTCAGCCCGTTCGCATCATGGAGCAAAGTCAAGTCGCCAATTAGGGCAATGGTTGGCCCTTTCGCCATTGCAACACCTATCGCTGTTGAGACTGTGCCATCGATGCCAGAAAGGCCGCGGTTTGAATAAATCTCAATTTGCCTGGGTTTGGCAGTTGCATCTAGGACTCGAATCAAATCAGATGCGCCAAGAACTAAACGCTCACTGCTTTGCCAAACAAAATTTGTGAATGCACTTCTAGGTGTTTCCTCAGCTTCAACCTGCCACTGGGCAAGCCAAGCTGGATCAGCCTTTCCATCAGGGATCAGTACATCTGCACTAGCAATTGCGTTGTCATATGGATCAAATTGTCCATACTCAAAACTGTTTTCTACATAAACAGAAGATTCTGAAATGATTCGCTGGACTGCACGCGAAAGAGTTGGCTTTCCGAAAATAACAACCTTGCGGATTGAATTGCGCAACTTTTCAATGGCTTCAAGAGGGAATTGGATGGAGTTGCTTCCTTGCCTTGCGCCTGAGCTCGGTTCCGCTATTAGTGGAAGCCCCGCTGCCTCTGCAAACTCTTTAGCTCTTTCTCCGCCTGCTCCAGCTATCACGACCGTGTGGTTATCAATCGGTACTGCCAACTCAACAAGTTTCCTAATCTGCGTTTGGATTTTAGGTGAAGAGGAAACCAAGTCCTTTGGATTTGGTTTGGTGCTGCTTAGCGGAAGGTCAAATTGAATATTTAGCTGAACTGGACCTGGTTTAGATAATGCAGCTTGAACAGCTTGAGAAGAAATTTCAGAAGCGGATGCGTCGGAAGTTTCTAAACCAATGTCAAAACAAGTTGCTGCAAACCCAAAAACATTTACTTGGTTGGTTGTCTGATTTGCGCCTTTATTTCTCAGGCGAGCTGGTCGATCAGCTGTCAAAAGAATTAATGGGGCTCCCGAGTGATGCGCCTCCATAACAGCTGGGTAAAGATTGGCAACGGCAGTTCCAGAAGTAACTATCAAAGCAACGGGTTTCTTTGAGGCAATTGAGAGGCCCAGACCTGTAAAGGCCATACTTCTTTCATCTAGGCGAACCGTCAACCGGGCCAACCCAGCATCTTCAAGTTGCTGGGCGGCAAGCGCTAGGGCTTGTGATCTTGAGCCTGGGGATAAGAGAAACTCATTTACCCCGTTGGCATGCAAACTTGCCACCACATGAGCAGCAATTGACTGAGAAGTCACTTCTTGTCGTCTTCGTCTTTCTTTCGAAGCTTCTTGCCGATGTCCTTTAGGAAGTTTGGGTCGTCATCTGGTGCGACTGTTTTTCCGCGACCACCAAGACCGCCGCTGTCTCCACGACGAAGTGGACGGCCAACCATCAGATATAGAAGTCCGCCAAAGAATGGCACAAACAAGCACAAGATCACCCAGACCCACTTGGGTAGGGATCTCACTTCGTGTTTATTTGCACTAGCGGCAAAGACTGTTGTGAATACAGTCCATATCAGCCAGAAACCGATGGTAACGATGGCCACTCTTGTCATATCTTCAACCCTAGTTCACTTCGCTAACTCTTAGACTGGAGAGGTGAAAAACCCCTGGCTGATGTACACACTCATTCGATTGGGCATGTTTTTTGGCCTGTTTTTCATTCTCCTACTCTTGGATTTCAACCCATATTTCTCTGCAATTATTGCAGCCGCAGTTTCCTTTGCGCTCTCGCTATTGGTACTTGACCGCCAGCGTGATGCTCTGAGCGAACAGGTGGCTAAGAGACTTAGCCGCGACTCTCAGGGCAAATACCTGGATGAGCAGGGCAGCGTCGAAGATACCATTTTGGAGTCAAAAGAAATTGACCAGGTAAATCCCGAGACTAACCAAAGCGGCAAAGCCTAAACCGGCCAAGCTCGTCAGTTTCAGGGCGGTTATCAGCTCCCCTGATCTACGGCTTTCCATAATGATCAAAGTTATTGGCAGAAGCAAAAGCAAATTGAATAGCCCAAGTAGAGTCGCTGGATAGAACAGCACCAGCAGCAGATTTATTAGCACTGGCAACCAAATCATCAACAAAAACAGTGTCTTGCTTGGCTTGTAACCCAGCATTACAGCAAGAGTTCGCTTGCCTGCTTTGGTATCAGTTTCAATATCTCGAATGTTGTTTACCAGTAGCACTGCAGAGGCATAGAGACCAAAAGTTCCGCCCAACAAAACCGCTAATGGATCGATAATCAAGGTTTGAATGTAGTTAGTGCCAATGGTGGCAATGAGACCAAAAAAGACAAAGACAGCCAGTTCCCCAAGTCCGTGATACCCGTATGGCTGCTTGCCCCCGGTATAAAACCAAGCGGCAGTGATAGCAATCAGGCCAACACCGATAAGCCACCACTGCTGAGTGATTAGAACAATTACTAGCCCCGAAATAGCAGCAAGTGCGAAACTGATGAATGCTGCACGCTTAACCGCTGCTGGTCTGGCCAGTCCTCCCGCAGTGATCCTCGTAGGGCCAACCCTATGCTCGTCAGTGCCACGAATACCATCTGAATAGTCGTTGGCGTAATTGACGGCAATCTGAAGAAGCAGCGCAACAAAAAGAGCTAGAAGACTCAACAGGAAATTAAATCGATCAATGGTTGCTGCGGTTGCGCTTCCTAAAAGAATGGGTGCAACTGCCAGCGGCAGAGTTCTCACTCGCGCACCAGTGATCCAGGTTCTAATTCCCATCAGGAAAGACTAATCCGCCAATAGCCTGGCTGATTCCAACAAATCGACTTTTCCAGTTGCCGTGGTTGGAAAACTAGAAACTCTTAGAACTTTTGATGGCTTGGCAGCGACTGAGATTTGCTCAGCAAGACTTTCAAAATTCACTTCTGGGCTTCCTTGATAAAGAATGCCCACTGACTCACCCCATTGGGATGAAACTGGAACAGCCACCACCTGCTCAACACCTGGAATGTTTAGAGCTGCTTGCTCCACTCGTTCTAGCGATACTTTTATGCCACCTGAGATAACTACGCGATCAGCTCTTCCAAGCACTTCCAGCTTTCCATCGACTACTGCACCCAAATCATTCGTCTGGAATTTGGTTCCAACCCCCAAGGCGAGAACTGGTCCGGCAATGGAGATCAATCCGTCATTTAGCTCGTAGCTGACGCCCGACAGAGGTACCCCGTCATAAATACACCCGCCGCAGGTCTCCGTCATGCCATAACTGACCACAATGTTGATGCCTTTAGTCCTTAGCTCTTCAACCTCAGGCCAATTTGGTAGCTGACCTCCAACCAGAATTGCGTCGAACTTTCTAAGCATTGAAAAAACAAAAGCATCCGATTCTGCCTCTTTCGCCAAGCGACTTAGTTGCGCTGGGACTAGGGATGTGTAGCGCCGACGGCCTTCCATCAGAGACGCCCCTCTAACAAAAGCCTCAGTGGTGAATGGAACTCTGGTGTTTAGAAGTATTGGTTGAGTATCAGAAAGCACTGATCTGATCAGCACGTTAGCGCCAGCAATGAAATTAGTTGGAAGAGGAAGCAGCCACTGACCGTCTCCGCCTAGTCGCTCGCTACTTGCAGTGGCTGAGTGCTTGAGCGCGTCCAGCGGGAGCTTGATTTGTTTTGGAGTGCCAGTCGACCCAGAGCTTTCAACAATTAGCGCTAGTTCATCCTCGACTTCCGATGGAACATTGGGTTGCTCCTGCGCTGATATAAAGCCAGCGACTTTTCCATCCAAGACATCAACCATCAGCTCAAGCGCTGCGAAAGTGTCGGCACTACTTACAACACGTAATGGTTTCATTTAAAAGTGCCAAGGAAAGCTTGACCAGTCAGGGTTTCTTTTTTCTAAAAACGAGTCGCGTCCTTCTTTTGCCTCATCAGTTCCATAAGCGAGTCTGGTTGCTTCTCCCGCAAACAACTGCTGACCTACCAAACCATCATCGGGAAGGTTGAATGCGTACTTCAGCATTCTGATTGCTGTTGGAGACTTAGCAAGAATTTGCTTACCCATTTCGATACCGGTGGTTTCAAGTTCTGCGTGTGCCACAACTCTGTTTACAGCACCAATTTCATAGGCGCGCTGAGCATCATATTCTTGGCCTAAGAAGAAGATTTCTCTAGCAAATTTCTGACCAACTTGACGGGCTAATAGTGCTGAGCCATATCCAGCATCGAACGATCCAACATCGGCGTCAGTTTGTTTGAAGCGTGCGTGCTCTTTGGACGCAACTGACAGATCACACACCACATTCAGCGAGTGACCGCCGCCTGCCGTCCATCCAGAAACTAAAGCAATAACAACCTTCGGCATAAAACGAATCAGTCTCTGCACTTCAAGAATGTGGAGTCTTCCAGCTGAACCTGGTTCATATTCGTATCCGCTGTCACCGCGAACTCTTTGGTCTCCGCCAGAACAGAAAGCCCATACTCCGTCTTTTGGAGAAGGTCCGTTGCCAGTTATAAGAACAACACCAACATCGGAGCTCATTCGAGCATGATCAAGAGCTCGGTAGAGCTCATCGACAGTTTGCGGGCGGAAAGCGTTTCTTACCTCTGGTCTTGAAAAACCGACTCGCACAATCCCTAGGGATTTGTGGCGGTGATAGCTAATGTCTGCCAAATCGCCAAAGCCAGGCACTTCGTCCCATAGCGCAGGGTCAAAAGGGGAGGCTGGCCGAAATTTCATGCTCCTAGACTAATCAAGTGGCGCAGGCAAATTTCACCGATATAGCTATCTTGGCCCTACCCCTGCGCACCAGCTTTAGAAAAATCCAAACCAGAGAGCTGGCAATCTTTCGAGGTCAGCGTTGGGCTGAGTTCTCGCCTTTTCTCGAATACTCAGATCAGGAAGCCAGTCAGTGGCTCCGCGCCGCTCTGAGTTGGGCTAATGACCCGCTCCCCAGACTCAATCGAAAAACCATCAAAGTCAATGCAACTTTGCCGGCCGTTCCCCCTGCACAAATTTCCAGCACCTTGCAAAACTTTGGGAAATTCGAAACAGTAAAAATCAAGGTTGCTGAAACAAAAGAGCTTTCTCAAGATATCGAAAGAGTAAGAAAGGTTCGAGAGCTTTTTCCTGATGTCAAAATTCGACTCGATGCCAACGGAGCTTTGGATGTCGAGTCGGCTCTTTTTCTTGCAAGTCAGCTAACAGAGTTAGGACTCGAATATTTTGAGCAGCCCGTTGCAACGATTCCAGAATTAAAGCAACTGAAGCAGGATCTTGCTTCTAAGGAGATAGAACTAAAAATTGCAGCGGATGAGTCAATTCGAAAAGCTGAGGATCCACTGCGAGTAGCAGAAGAAGAAGCGGCTGACATTGCAGTTATCAAAGTTCAGCCTCTTGGAGGAATCGAAAGAGCACTTCAAATTGCTTCTGACAGTGGCCTAGAAATAGTTGTTAGTTCTGCTCTAGAGAGTTCAATCGGAATATCACAGGGACTGCATTTAGCGGCAGCGCTTCCAGAGCTCAACTATGACTGCGGTCTTGCGACTACAGCTCTACTAGCCGCTGACGTCACAGTTAGTCCTCTGCTTCCAGAAAACGGTGTGATGGAAGTTCGCGACGTCGAACCGGACCAGGAACTAATTGAAAAGTATTCAGTGAGTGAGGACCGCAAACAGTGGTGGCTAAATCGAATCGATCGCTGCTTGGAGCTTCTATAGCCCCGAGTAAACGTGTAGTCCCTTGAAGAAGAGATTCACTACAACGAAGTTAAATATCACTGCACCAAAACCAACCAGACCTAACCAAGCAGCGCGCTTGCCGGCCCAGCCGCGTGTTGCCATGGCGTGTAAGTAACCTGCGTAAAGCACCCAAATGATGAAAGTCCAAACTTCCTTGGTGTCCCAACCCCAGTAGCGATGCCAGGCACGCTCTGCCCAAATTGCACCAGCAATCAAAGTGAAGCTCCAAGCAACGAAACCAACCATGTTGAATCGATAGGCGATCCGCTCCAGCTGCTTTAGATCGGGGAACTTATCCATAATTGCTTTGCCCCAACCAGCATCCTTGATGAGATAAAAGATGTGGAAGCCGGCAGCAACAGAGAAAAAGCCCACCGCCAAAATTGCAACCATTACGTGAATGACTAGCCAGTAGCTCTGCAGTGCTGGCATCAAAGTCTTTACTTCAACGTAGAACAAGCTGACCGCTGCAAAGAGTGTGATTAGCGTAAAGCCAGTAATGAAAGTCGCCACGTATCGAACATCACGAACGCGAAGACTTATCAGGTAAACAGTCAGAATAGTAAGTGCACCGGAGATAGAAAACTCGTACATGTTTGCCCAAGGCACACGGTTTGCTGCGATTCCTCTGAGCATCACACCCACGCCCAAGACAACGGTGGCGATTCCCAAAACCCAGAATCCAAACTTTTCGAATCGAGTTTCTGTCGCATCGTCTTTAAGTTTCGCTAGCTGGAAAGAGAACAGAAGCAGAGCAACCGCCAAAAGCCCCATTGCAGCTGAAACAAATAGCAACGAAACCTGGGAAAGTGGCTCATTCAAAACGATGTTCACGCGCTTTTACCTTCTATCTCTGACTTGATTTCTAAGACAATGCTTTCAAGTTGGTCATCGTCGCCTCTGGCGAGACCCGCGTATTCAATTCTCTCACCCTCGAACCGGACCCAAATCCTTCTACGAACAACACTCAGCGAAATCACAACCGCAAATAGTGCTACGAAGGAGAACATCATCACCCAGATGCCGCCGGGATTGAATGCAACGTCAAGGGAGGCGTAGCGAAGTAGGCCGTCAAAACTGACGGAGCCGAGACCATTTGGGAGATTTGCGCTTTCCCCCACTCGCAGCTCCAGTGGAGGATTTGGCCCATCTCTGCCGGCAACCAATTCCATATCAGTCACATCCAGCGCATAAACATTGCGTGGGATACCAGAGTCCAATCCAAGATCACCGGTATAAACATTGAAAGTTAGAAGAGGGTCGATTGGATCTGGGTAAATAGATGTGTAAGCGCCGCTCTCGAGCTCAGCAACTGTTGGATAGAAGAAACTAATCATTCCAACTTGGCTGGGATTTGCATCTGGCACCTTGATAACACCAAGTGAGGTCATGTTGCCGTCTTGGGGCAAGTAGACAACTGGTCCAGAAAAGGCGATGTTGCCCTCACCGTCTCGGACAGTGACTACTGGAGCAAAACCATTTCCCGTCAGATAGACATTTGCCCCAGGGACTGGTAGCGGGTGATTCACTCGTACTTCGCCAGTAACAGAACTCTCGCCAGCAGAGAGAGTTACATCAGCAATGAAATCGATTGGTTGACCAAGATTTGCTGGGTTTTGCAAATCATAAAGTACGTTGAATTTATCAAGACGAAGACTGTATGGCTGCAGCTCTTCCTCAAAAAATAGTGGACCCGGAGAAAAAGCGTCGTAACTTGCAAGATTATTTACAAAGGTCTCTCCTTGAACCAAGACTCTTTGTCCGCTGTAACTGAAGCCGCCTCCAACGCCTACCGCAATCAAAACCGCAAGAAGTGCGTAGTGAAAAATTAGGTTCCCAGTTTCCTTGAGGTATCCCTTTTCTGCTGATACTGAGTTCCCTTGCTTAGCAACACGGAATCCTCTTTGCTTCAGCACTTCAAATGCTGAATCCAGAGAAATTTGTTTTTCTCCAACAAAGTGGACTGGCATTCTGCTCAGTGTTTCTGGAGTTTTGACTGGCTTTGCGCGCAGAGCATTCAAGTGGACTTTTGTTCTTGGCAAAACACAACCAACTAGAGAAACAAATAAAAGAATGTAAATAGCCGAGAACCAAACTGATGTGTAGACGTCAAACAGTTGGAAAGAATCAAGAACTTCAGCTAATTCTGGTTGCTGATCGAAGTAGAGCCTCACGCCATTCGGGTCAGCGCTTCGCTGCGGATAAACCGAACCAGGAACAGCCGCCAAGGCAAGCAGGAGCAATAGAAACAGTGCCGTGCGCATTGAAGTCAACTGACGCCAGAACCAACGCAGCCAAAAAATTGGATTAAAGCGGGAGGATGAATCCACTTGTCATCACCCCCAGCCAGTTCGTGAACTGCAGCCATAATCCGCTGGCGATTAGTAGGCCCAAGAGAATCAAGACAATTCCGCCGAAGATGTTTATTTTGCGAATGTGTTGCTTTATAAATTCCACTGATTTAGCGGCAAACCCAAAGCCAGCAGCCAGCAATAAGAATGGAATTCCAATTCCCAAGGAATAAATGGTCGCAAGAATTGCGCCACGAACTGGATCCCCGCTATCGCTGGCTAATACTAAAACTGCCGAAAGGGTTGGGCCAATACAGGGCGTCCATCCCAGTGCAAAAACAATTCCCAACAGCGGTGCGCCTGCCAAACCAACCTTTGGGTTAGGCAGCTTGATGGTTCTTTGCAAAAATCCAATTTGGCCGAGCATGGCAACACCGAACAAGCTCACTAGAAGACCAAGTACGAGTTGAACGAGTGGTTCCCTAATCCAAAAAACCAAACCGGCAGATCCTGCCAGCACACCCAAGGTGACAAAAACAGAAGTGAATCCCAGCACAAAAAGTGCCGTACCCAGCACGACCTTTGATTTCACATTGGCAGAAACGAATCCTAGATAACCAGGCACCAAGGGCAAGACGCATGGAGAAACAAAAGTGATTATTCCGGCAAGCAGTGCAATCGGGATCGCGGCCAGCATTGAGCCAGAAAGAACTATTTCCCCAGGACTCATTCTTCAATCACCGTCTTGATTAGTTCTCGCAATATCGACTTGTCAATTCGGCCAAGAATTCGAGATGCGATTTTTCCATCTCTCGTAATCACCAAAGTGGTTGGGACAGCTTGTGGACTAACTACGCCAGTGAAAGCCAGGGAAACAGAACCTGTTTGAGCATCAATGATTGAGGGGAATGTAATTCCAAAGTTTCTGTCGAAGGCAAGCGCAGTCTCAGCTGTGTCTCGAACATTAACTCCAACAAACTGAACTTTTTGATCCGCAAATTCTTCGCTGAGCGCTGCAAGGTCTGGGGCTTCAGCGCGACAGGGAGCGCAGGCGGCATACCACCAATTCATAACTACAACAAAACCATCTAGTGCTTCCGAAGAAAGTTGAGCGCCACTCTCCGTTGTCCCAGACCAAGCATTAATGCTCTGTCTTTGGTCCACCGCAAACTCAGTCACTGTGCCATCGCCAGCTATGTAATTTTTATTATCGCCGGAGCGAAACTGATCTGCTAACGGATCATTTGTGCAGCCCGTTAGTAAAAGTAGCGTTAGCGCTAAGGCAATTGACTTTTTCAATTTTGGTCCCGGAGGAAGTTCAATCCCGGTTCGCGATAATCGACAGGAACAAGTTTTCCGTTTTCAACGTCAAACGAAGTGATGGAAGAAAGGCTGCAGCGTCGATTTCTTGGGTTATGCGGAAGTCGCAGCCCGCTGGCAGATAAATAGGTCATCCAAATTGGAAGCTGATGAGAAACCAGCACAACATCTGAACCACCTGCAACATCCCAGGCTGACAAAGCAGCGTCGGTCATTCGCTGAGCAATTTCTTCGTATGGTTCGCCCCAGCTTGGTTGAAGAGGGTTATATAAGTGAACTGCGAGCGCCGGATTCGAAAGTAGTCCTTTTGCTCCCATCGGATAGCCACGAAGTTTGTTCCATGGTTCAATAATCCGCTCTTCAATCTGCGGAGTTAGACCAAAACTCTGGGCAATTGGAGCCGCTGATTGCTGGGTTCGCTCAAGTGGCGAGACTAATAGTTGGCCAATTGGTCGACCTAACTTTTCAAGCTCAGTAGCGGCAGCTTTTGCCATGCCATGGCCGCGCTCACTGAGTGGAAAGCCCTCCAACCTCTCATAGAGCAGGCCCTTGGGGTTAAATACCTCACCGTGACGAACGAAGTGGAGGCGGGCTGGCATAACCCAAGTTTACCTTCGCTAAACTTTCCTAATTACCGCTATCAGGCCACTCTCAGAGGAAATTAGATGCTCAATCGCTCACCGATCAGCAAGCTTGCTGCTTCTCAAGACGGGCCAGTAACAGTTGCTGGCTGGGTTGAGACCCTGCGAGACCAAAAGCGTATTCAGTTCATAATCATCCGCGATGAGTCGGGTTCAGTGCAGGTTACCTATCCAAGACCAGCCGACGAAGATGCCCTAGCTGATCAGGTGTCATCACTTAGCCACGGCAGCTTTGTAGTCATTCAAGGCAACCTAAAGCACGACGAGCGAGTCAAGCTGGGTGGTATCGAGATTCTGCTCACCTCAATGGAAATAGTTTCCAGATCACTTCCTGACAGCCCAATTGCCGAAGACACTTCAATTGACAAGCGTCTGGACTGGCGCTTCTTGGATCTGCGCAGGCCAGAGCTGAACCTGATGATGAAGGTGCAGACAACAATTGAGCAGGCTTGGCGCGAGCACTGGTTAGCAAATGACTTTATTGAAATCCACTCGCCGAAACTAATGGCATCGCCATCTGAATCACATGCCGAGCTTTTCAAGCTTGAATACTTTGAAACTCACGCCTACCTCGCCCAATCACCTCAGTTCTATAAGCAGATGGCTATGAGCGCAGGTCTTGGCAAAGTATTTGAAATTGGACCGGTCTTTAGGGCGGTCCCCTCCTTCACCCCCCGTCACGCAACCGAATTCATCTCGGTTGACATGGAAATGA
>JACCDP010297243.1_pt1 | contig 12882 bp, 8 predicted proteins | sample 7445841 | NCBI WGS metagenome assembly JACCDP01 (sample SAMN15323441, study PRJNA562643) | freshwater metagenome | isolation source: river surface water | place: USA:Blue River Watershed | collected 2017-08-17
GCCAAGATCGATGATCTCCTGAGAGCGCTTGACCATGTCCATCAGCTTCTCCTGTTTTTGGCCGGCCTCTTTTTCAATTCGAGCAGCATCTGTTACTTTAAAATCCATAAAGTGCTTAAAGTCTCGTTCGAGATCATTGAGGAGTGCACTTGCAGCAATACGACGAGCTTCGAGAGCTGGGGGAGCTCCTTTACTCACAAGATCTCGTTGGATACGACGAACTTCTTTGTAACCCTCTTTAGTATTTCCCGATACCATCATGACTTTAGCAACTCGTGCACGGCCAATCAGAGAGGCCTCTGACTTTTCGGGCCAAAGTGTGCTATAGGCTGAATAGTATTGGATGGAGTCGCCATAGGCTTTGGTCTGCTCAGAGAGTTCTGCTATTTCAAAGTGTGCATTGCGGCTCAGCTCATCTTTGGGATAGAGCTGAATAAAGCGTTTATAAAGCTGTATGGACTCAGGGAAGTCCTTTAGTCCCTTGAAAAGAGTGGCAGCATTGTAGAGGGCAAGTCGAGACTTTTGCTCTTTAAGGTAGGTAAGGCCGTAGGAACGATAGAGTTTAGCTGCGGCAGGGAAGTCTGCCAGGGCTTCATTGGTTTGTGCCATATCTAGCATGACATCACTGGCGAGTTTAGATTTAGGATATTGCTTAAGCAAGAGGTTCCCTGCAGCAAGGGCTTCTTCTACTTTGGCGACCTTATAGTAGTTGAGAGATGCATTATAAAGAGCGCGATCGGCATCTTCATCCTGTGGGAATTGCTGTTGAAAAGACTCAAAAGTTTTTGCAGCTTCCAAGAATTTGCCATCTTTACTTAGCTGAGTGGCTAGTTGAAATACGCCGAGCTTTAGCATTTTCGTCACTTCATCCTTCATGGATGATTTTGCTATCTTTGGATTGTCTGCAAACTTTTTTGAAATTTTTACTAAGTTAGCCCAGTCTTTTTTCTCTGCATAAAAGCTGAGTATGATTTTTAGAGAGTTTTTTCCTTGCGCAGTGTCAGGTGCCTCGGTCCCCATAGCTTCAAAACGTGTCAGAGCTTCGTTATAGTGCCCGTACTCAAAGTAACTCATGGCTGCTGTATAACGCATCGGCAGACCATCAGGATCTTGAGGAAGGAGTTTTACGTAGTTATCGATCATTGCGATCAGCTTTTGCTTGACGCGTGGTAGGGGAATCTCTTGGGTAACTTGACCGAGAGGTGGAGTCTTCTCATATTGAGTGGCCTCATCAATCTTGCGAATCGACACGACCGCATTCAATGATGCGTTTTTGAGGTACTTGCCGTCCTTTGGACGTTCTTGTGCAACTTTGAAGTATTCATCCGCAGCGTTCTCATACTGATCGAAAGTAAAGTAGATGTCAGCAAGATAGTACCTAAGTTCATAGGCTTCTTCAGATTTAGGGAAGGTTTCTAGGTAGAGGCGATAAAGCTCGACAGCAGCCTCAAGGAAGGGTCTTTTTTTCAATTTCTGCCCATCTTGGTGATAGAGAGCTGCGTATCGATGTATGTTTTTGCGAGTCTTTTCTGTCGCTTCAGGGAGTGCATCTTTGTTTTTGGCGTTTGCGATAGCCCAGGTGCTATTAGGATCTGTGTAGAGAGCTTTCATCGTTTTTAAAGTAGCGACGACTTTCGTTGGTTGAAGGCTACCTTCGTAGAGCTTAACAAGTTTCCCATGAATCTCTGGGTTCCGCACTCGATTAGGCGATTCCTGGAGGAGGCGTGAATAGACTTCTATCGCCTTTGCGTTAGAACCATTTTCGTCATAGATGTTTCCTAGCTTTTCGAGCATATCATAGAAAGCTTCTTTTTCTCCCAAGCTTGAGAAGTATTCCATAGCTTCATCAATCCGTTCGGTTTCGGCAAAGACCATGATCAGGTCATTAATAGCTTCTTGACGAAGATTGAAGTTGCTTGGGCTATCTTTGAATTTGTCAGAAATTTTTATGGAAAGTTTGAAGGCTGCGATGGACTTGTTGATATTCTCTAGGGTGTCTTTGTCTGATTTGGCCTTTGAATTGTAGTAGGCCCAGCCTAACTTATAGAGGGCAAAGGGGTAGACTTTGGAATCTTTGAATTGGATGGCAGCTTTATAATTCTCTTTAGACTTTTCCATGTCATGTTTATAGAAGTAGTACTCACCTAAGGCTAAATAGGTGTCAGGCAAAAGGGGGGATTGGGGATGGTTTTGGACGAGTTGATTAAAATAGAGGACAGCATTTTCGTTCTCGAGGAGCATGAGAGTTTTGGCAAGTGAGTAGAGCGCTGCGTCAGTCCTAGGATGTTTTGGAAATTCACGAACCAGCTTGCGAAACGCTTCGGTGCTTTTCATGAGCTCAGACTGTGAGCTTTTATTAGAGAGAGTTGGCTCCCCACCTTTTTTGCCAGCCTTGTTCCATTGCTGAAACTTTTCCTCAAAGTCTTTCATTTCGATGTCACGAAGGTACTCAGCTCTTTCTGCATAAAGTTCGCCCATCCGGAGATAAAGTTCGAACTTTCTATTTCCCTGCATATTGGGCGCTTGCAAAAGCTTTTGGATTGAAGCAATGGTTTGAAGGCGGAGTTGATCGGCCTCTCTCAGCTTTTCAGGGGGAATGCCCTGTCTGTTTTCAGAAAAGAACGCAGAATGTTCAGTCTTGGAAGGGCCAGCATCGGCTTCTTTTTTTGAAGCTTTAGCAGAGAGCTCGGAATGAGCCAGGCTGGTCGCTAGGAGACAAGCCAAGAGTGAAAGCGAAAAAAGTTTCATAAAAGCCCCCTTATCAAAGCTGGTATCTGCGTCTATACCAGCAGCTCATCTTAGATTTTACATTCAGGTGGAACATCAATGACATGATATCCCAGCTCATCCCACCAATACTCAAACTTATTGTCCTGCCAGCTTTGGGTCTTTCGACTCCAACCAGCAAAGGCATCCTTGTCCGTGACTTTGGTTACTTTAGAGTCAGCATGGAGCTCTCTTCCTAAGATCTGCTCTTTCTGGCTCATAAGAAGTTCCAAATAGAGAAACTGAGACTGCGAATAAATCTCCTCAAAGTGATCCTTGAGCTGTCGGAGTTCGCCAAGATAAATGGCCCCTAGATCCGTACGCATATTTGCTAGCTTAGTGGCTAAGATAGCTTTGTAGGGCTCGATATCTTTAGTAATCCCATAGATACCATATGTATCTAGGTTGTTTCGTTCTTCTAAGATATTTGCATATTGATCTCTGGCCAAAAGCATAGAATCCGTTTCAGCTGCTGTTCGCAAGACGCTGGTTGGAATTCCAATGGACTCTGCTGAGACTCCAGCTACTAGATTCTCAAATAGCTGATAAGCTGTCTCTGGACTAAGTCGCTGTCTATCCAAAAAGCCAGCTAAAGAGTCAACGGCATCCCTATGTTTTTCTGAGAAGTCAGCTAGTGCACCACGGGCATCATCATAGCGACACATCCAGTAGTACATGATGGATTCGAGGACTTTAGCCTCAGGGTTGAACTTGTGAGCAAAGTACGGAGAATTAGCGCCATAAAGCGTTCCAAGTCCATGTTTAATGCTGCCTGCCATGAAGAGTGCCCATGACTGTTCGAAGAGAGCGTCGTAGAATTGGTGGCTATTGCGAGGGATAAGTCTATATTCTTTAACAGCATCAAGAAAACGGCCCTCTTGATAGTAGATGCGCCCAAGAGCCATTCGAGAGTAATTGGTAAGATCGTAGACCTCACTCTTTTTGAGGTCTGATAGGTCCTGGACTGTAGGACTTAAAATGGCCCGAAGAAGCGATTCTGCCTCTTGTGCCTTATTCTTTTGGAGAGCCATCAAAGCTAGTTGATATTGCGCTGGCATGTAGTAACGATCTTGCATCACTAACTTTTCATAAGCATCGCTGGCCTCTTTAGACTTGCCTTTTTCAGCATAGGCATTGCCAAGGATATAGTACCAGTTATTACCAAACTCAGGAGGCAGACCATCTTTGGAGGCAAGATTGAGTGCTAGGCTTTCTATGATACTATGAATGGATTTGGCATGCGTTGTCTGTGCGAGATTCTGCCAAATGGTTTTATAAGAGTCTCCGTATGGATCCTTGCTCATTGTCAGTGCTCTATTAGCAAATTCGGCTGCTAGTGCGGGATATCCTGAAAGAAAGAGGAGTTCAGACCGAATGCGGAAGTAAGTCTCGAGTGAGTCAGGAGAAAGCTCAGCTTCTTGACCCTCAAATGGCTTGAGTGCTTCCCACAGTGGTCTTTTTTGGAGCTCGCCCTTAGATACTTTGGCTAAGATGTCTTGAAAGGCTTTATTTTTTTCGCTATTCACTACCTTTTCTGGCTTCGCTTTGGGTACGCTTTTCTTGGATTCCTTTGCTGAGACAAAGGGAACCTGTCCGAAGAGAGCAAGGCTGAGCACTAGATGATAAAATCTCATGGGTGCTCCTAGAAAATAAAGTAACTGAGTCCGAAGTCCACCGAATAGGTGTGCTTTCGGTAGTCGAGCTGATTACGTTTTTCGGTATACGTTCGGTCTCTAAAGTCGACACGGAGAGATAGGCTCTTTTGCCAGTAGAAGCGTTGTCCTACACCCCAGGTTATAGCATTGAGGTCACCCTGATCCGTTGATACTTTGGACATGCCGAAATTGAAGGAAACGTCAGAGTAGATGATCAGCCAATCTGCAAAGTTCAATTTTCCGTAAAAAGGTACCGTTACCAAGGAAACATCGCTGACCTTAAGAATACGATTTACTTCAGGGTCAACCTTTACAGTATCCCCTGTATTGTTTTTGTAAGTGAGCTGATTGAGCGCCTTGCGGTCGTCAGAATTTGAAACCTGAGCTTTGAAGCTTTGGCCTTCTATTCCAACCCACTCGTTCAAAAAGAGTGCTAAACGATAACCGCTAAGTCGCGTATCAGTGTAGGCTTCATTTGTCACGGTACCATAGACTAAACCGAGCTCCGGACGAAGCGCCTTTAAGAAGTATCGATTTTGGAGAACGGTAACCGGAGTCTGCTGAGTCTTGCCCCTGACTTCGGCTGGCTCTACATCTGCAGCCTTCCCGGTAATTGGGAGTCCTACTAAACAAAGCAAAAGTGGCGAAAGTAGTGACCAAAACAAATTTTTCATGGATGTCCTCTAACCAAGGTCCCTATCGAATGTCGAACCTTGCCTCTGAAGAAAAGGTTCGGGAGACAGTTGCAAAAACCTTAACTTTTGGGGATGCAGCGGTCGTGAGTCCTTAATAGCCCAAAAGTCTTGGAATTTTTCTCGTACGGAAAAGGGTGTTGGCTCGGGGAATTTTTCGGATAGCTTTGATAGCAGCGAAAATTCAGGATCCTGGCACACCCCATGCCTAGAGTCTAGCATGGGGGAGGTGGGCAATTCTTACCAGCTTGTTTGAACCTGAGAGACGATCGGCTTAGTGGCGAGGAATCGGCTGTTTTCTGCGCTTGATCTCAGCTTCGAGCAGGCTTAGTTCACGACTGCTCTGTCCAGCGACCGAGCTGTTCTCTTGGGCCCTTCGGGTAAGGTAGGGTAATAGCTCATTAACAGTCCCGTAAGGGACGTATTTTGCGACGTTATAACCAGCTGCAGCTAGGTTATAGCTCAAATTATCACTCATCCCAAGGAGCTGAGCAAAGTAGATACGCTTATCATGTACGGGTATACCAGCTTGTTCCATAAGTTGCGTAAGGAGCTTCGTGGAGTTTTCATTATGAGTTCCAGCTACGATACTGCAATGACTCACAGAGTCGATACATTGCTGGAGAGCTTTGTCATAGGCTGCATCAGTCGCTTCTTTGTGGGGATGAATGGGTGAAGTCCTATTGGACTCCTGTGCAACTCGGTTTTCTTTTTCCAAGTAAGCGCCTCTGACAAGCTTGACGCCGACGTGAAAGCTCTGTGTAACAGAGAGAGCCAAGATAGCTGTGAGATAGTCGTTTCTATCAGTACGATAAAGTTGAACTGTGTTGTAGACGATGGCTCTATCTTTGTTCCACTTTTTCATTTGCTCGTATACGAGCTCATCGACTGTATTTTGAATCCAAGATTCTTCAGCATCGACCATAACGCGAACTTGCTTTTTAGCAGCGTGGCTGCATATGCTTTCGAATCTTTCCTGGACTCTTGTCCAAGCTTTGCGCTCACGTATGCTTAAATCAGCGCCTTCTTCTACCTTGCTCAGCAGTTCGAGTGAGGCGATACCTGTGGGTTTAAATACTGCAAAGGGAATGTTACTATTCTCTGCAGCCATATCGATTGTTCGTTTGATCTCATCAGCGACACTGTCGAAGTCTTCTTCTGCACCTCCACCTTCACGCGCAAAGTCAAGAATAGTTCCGACTTTAAAGCGAGCGAGTTCCTCTATGCGTGTTCGACAGTCTCGAATGGTTTCCCCGCCACAAAAGTGAGAAAAAATCGTTTTTTTAATCAGAGTTTTGACGGGAAGTTTAAAAGTGAGTGCAAAGTCGGTCAGCGTTGGTCCCATCTTTACGACTAAAGGTTGACCTATCACGCGAAATAACAAATAAGCCTGGCGCAGTTGGATATTGCTTAGATGGGAGAAAGCAATTTCCGTATTTGAAAAATCGAGTGGTGGCTGATGCATGGCCGTTTTTTCTCCGTCAAAAAAGGGGCGCTATACACGCCCCCTCTATCTACTGAATCGGGTCTAAAATCCCAAGCTATATTTCTTTTTTTCCAAAGCTTTTGAGAGCTTCTAGGAGATCGATGGGAACTGGGAAGAAGATGGTTTTTGCATTATTAGAGCTGGAGACGTCCACCATGCTCTGCAGGTAGCGTAGTTGCAAGGCTGTAGGATTACTTGAAATCTTATCAGCGGCCTCACGCAACATCGTTGCAGCCTGGAGTTCCCCTTCGGCTGCGATAATCTTAGCACGCCTTTCTCGCTCGGCCTCAGCCTGTCTTGCCATGGCACGCTGTTGATCAGGGGGCAAGTCGATATGTTTGACCTCAACGGACACGACTTTGATGCCCCACGAGTCTGTGTTCTGATCGAGGATCTTCTGGAGCTGCATATTGATCTTTTCACGCTCCGCAAGGAGTTCGTCGAGGGAATGTTCTCCCAAAACAGAGCGGAGATGAGTTTGAGCTAGCTGCGCCGTCGCATAGAGGTAATTTTCGACATTGATAACAGCTTTGAGAGAGTCTACGACTTTAAAATAAACGACGGCATTCACTTTGAGTGAGATATTGTCGCGGGTGATGACATCCTGAGGATCGATGTCCATTGTCACAACGCGAGTGGAGATACGGGCCTCAATTTTATCTACGAAAGGGATGAGAAAAATAAGTCCAGGTCCAAGGGGTTCAGGAAGGGCCCGTCCAAAACGGAAGACAATCGCTCGCTGATACTCTGGAATGATGCGCACTGCAGAAGATAAAAATGTAAACACTAAGAGGAGGAGAATAATTATACCAAACGACATAGCATAGCCTTTCTCGATTGTGGCTCACTTTTCCAGAGCATCATAAACTACTTTTCGTGTGGAGAGGAGTCTCGTTTCACTTTTAAAGTGAGGCCCTCACTAGCAAGCACGAACAGTCGATCCCCTTTGCGCACTTCGGTGCTTTCAGAAAGAGCGGCAGTCCAAATCTCACCGTCGATTCTCATCTGACCAGCGCCATCATGAAAATCTTCTAAGGCCTCACCGTATTTGCCGATAAGCGCTCCTTGACCTGTCTGGGCTTTTGATCTTTGATTGCGGACTAAGACCCAGCTCAGCCACAAAAGAAATCCTAAGATTGCTAAGGCAGAAGGACCGATTGTAAACCATGAAATACCGAGTCCCAGTTGATTTTTGGAATCGATCAGGAGAACCGATCCCACTACAAAGCCAATAAAACCGCCAATCCCAAGTGCGCCAAAACTGGGAAGAAAGAGCTCTGCCACCATAAAGGCAATACTGACGAGTATTAAGATCATTCCTCCAAAATTTATGGGAAGCACTGATGTCGAAATGAGTGCAAGTACCATACACAATGCCCCTACAACCCCTGGGAGTACTACTCCAGGGTGAGTCAGCTCAAAACCCAGACCCAATATTCCAGCTATAAAGAGGAGATAAAATAGGTTGGGATTCGAGAGGATCTCGAGAAAACGCTGCCGCAAGTTCTTTTCAAAAGCCTGAAAGCTAGCGCCCTGTGTAGAAAGGGTAAGAGTCGTTTTGTCTTCTAATGTGATAGTTTTGCCATCCAGTGCGATGAGAAGTTGCTCCAAACTTGGACTTATGAGGTCTATGACCTTATTTTCTAGAGCTTCTTCTGAAGTTACGGAAAGAGATGTGACGACGAAGGAAGTAGCCATTTCTTTGTTGCGTCCTCGAAGGGTGGCGATAGACTCCATGAAGGCAACAGTGTCGTTTTCTAGTTTATTACGGAGATCGTTGTGTGACTCAATATCTTCCCCATTCATCTGGATAGGGTGTGCTGCTCCTATTTGAGTGCCGGGAGCCATGGCTGCGATCGATGCAGCGAGGGTGATGAAGGCTCCGGCACTCCCTGCATGAGCACCGCTAGGGCCAACCCACACGATGATGGGAATGGGTGCTGCGAGTATGTCTTTGACCATTTCCCGCGTGGCGTCCAAAGCTCCTCCGTTAGTATCAAGTACAATAATGAGTCCTGCCATCTGATCGGCTTCAGCTTTCTGCATAGCGCTTTTCAGTATATCTGCACTTGCGACCCCAATGACTCCTAAATCAACGGTAAGCCAAACCTTTGAAGGATTAGGCGAAGTGTTACTGAAGGCTTTTGGACCTTCTAGAGAGCTTAATATGAGACAGAGCCATATAAGGAGAGTGCGCATGGGTGGTTCCCTTCCTTCAGAGTTTGCTCACTCTTTTGGTTGTAGCAGATAGGAAGGCAGGCGTCGAGTCGGCTCTTCAAATGTAATCCACTGAAATTCTTTTTAAATTTAGAGCTGTTCTGCGAGCCAAGCTCACAGAACACATTGTACTGTGAGCCTATCGCCTTTTTCTATGGATTGGGTTAGAACTGTCTTTAGGAACATTGCTTAGGAGGTTCATCCATGAAAAAGTTAGCACTTGCCTTGTGTCTCAGTTCGTCAGTGAGTAGTTTTGCCTTTGCTTCTGCTCTCCAACTGCGCTCTGTCCAGAGTAATGGGAGCGGTTGTCCCGTATCTGCGAATACAAGTATTCCTTATGGTTTTGATGGCGAGTGGTTAAGCTTTGACTTGCAGAGGAATACGGATATGCAAGTGGCGCGCGGGACGGGTATTAGCCTTGAAGAGAGTCGTCGGCAGTGTGCCTTCACTCTCGATATGAAGGCTGCTTCAGGATATCGCTTTGCGCTTGAAAGAATAGTTGTTTGGGGAAATGCCCAGATCGGTGGAGGCGACCAAGTTCTTCTAGGCACGGACGCATTCTTTGCAGGCAGCGGAGCGACCGTCAGTGTCGACGACAGCCTATCTTCGGGTACTGGGCGCAACGAACCTTACGTCTTCGATCGCTGGGTTTCTCCTCCGGACCAAGTCTGGAGCGACTGTCGGACGGATCGTGCGCTCACGATCAATACGGCATTGAGAATTGCAAGTCAAAATCAAATGCGACACGTAACGTATTCTACGGCGGATCAGACTAAGATTGCTGTGAAATTTACTGTGCAGAAGTGTCGGTAAGAAAGACCGGGGGAGATGGTGGGCGCTCACAGATTCGAACTGTGGACCCTTAGCTTGTAAGGCTAATGCTCTAACCAACTGAGCTAAGCGCCCATCCCTCGTGTCAGGAAGATGCTTATCGCAAAAAACGAAAGCAGTGTCAAGCGCCTCACTTTAATTTTTCAAAAAGTTCTGCAATCGATTGAGAATAGGGTGGTCTAAGGATTCCGTGCTCGGTAATTATGCCAGATATAAGTGTTCCAGGTGTCACATCGAAGGAAGGGTTGCGAGCTTCGGAGCCCAGTGGCGCGACGGCTTGGCCTGCATGTTGGGTCACTTCCAGCGGTGAGCGCATCTCAATGGGGATCGCTTGACCGTCTGGAGTTCTCAAGTCAAAAGTGCTCAGGGGGGCTGCAACGTAAAAGGGGACCTTGTGATATTGAGCGACTATCGCCAAGGAATAAGTACCTACCTTGTTTGCTGTGTCACCATTGGCTGCGATACGATCTGCTCCGACGACAACCATGTCGACCTTTTCATGTCTCATCAGATAGGCTGCAGCCGAATCTGTTTGAATGCTGTAAGGAATTTTTTCAGCTTGGAGTTCAAAAGCTGTGAGCCGAGATCCCTGCAGATAAGGTCGCGTTTCATCAACGTAGACATGTTCGAGTCGCTTGGCAGCGTGAAGGGCTCGAATCACTCCAAGTGCAGTTCCGTATCCTGCTGTTGCTAACGAACCAGTGTTGCAGTGAGTCATCATTCGCAGCGAATGGCCTGGTTCGGCATGTATTCCATGGGCTCCTATTGCTTGGCAAGTTTCTAGATCCAAGCGTTCGAGCCTACGTGCAAAATTGAGAAGGTGAGCATGGACTGTCGTCAAAGCCGCACTTGAGGCAAGCTCTAGCACACTTTCTTGTACTTCACGTAGAGCATTTGCAAGATTGACCGCAGTGGGGCGTGTCGCATGAAGTCGCTGGCAATTATGCGCAAATTGAGCTTGGTATTCGGACCAGTTTGAAGCTTTAGCGTCCTTCGCATCTAGGACCAAAGCGTAGGCGGCAGCTGTCGCTATGGCGGGCGCACCTCTGACTGTCATATTTTCAATTGCTTCTGCGACTTGATCGAGATTTTGGGCTTGAACCCAAACTTCGCGATGAGGCAGATGGCGCTGATCGATGAGATGTAAAGAATCGTTTTTAAAGGTCATCGCAGTAAACATAAAGCATACCCCTGACAAGCTTTTTAAGCTCGAAAGGGGGCACAATAAGGTATTCGCGCAAACTTAGCAAGCGAGCTAAATACGGTCGTCAGTATCTTCCTCGTCGTCGTCGGCGTACGATTCGCTGGGGCCTTCCAAATTCCACACATCATCTGTGAGAGGTGCAACCTGACTCGTGACGGCCGCTGTGGCAACTGCACTAGACGCCGGGGGCATTGGGCGAGCTTTCGCTACCTTAGCTAGGGGACGAGGAGGAGTGCTAGCAAGGGGGTTGGCCTCGCTTATGTGGGAATAGGCTTCTCCTGTTTCCCAACTTTCTTCTTTTTCTTTCGAAGACTTTCCTTTTTTTCCGAAAAAGCTGCGCTTTTTCTCACTAAGTTCTCCGTCTTCTTCCTGCGTTCCATCATTCGGAAGGATATCAGAAAGCCGAGCCACGTCCGATTCAGGTCTTTCGTGAGTGGGGAGTTCACCTTCGTCTTCATAACCCTCTGTTACAGGTGTTGCATTGATCCGAGGAGGAGGTGGTGCCGCTTTTTGCAATGGAGTTGCGATTTTTCGCGAAGGTGGCGTCGCCTTCGTCGCGGCGAGTTCTTCTTCTCCTTCGTCTTCATCATCCTCTTCCTCGTCATCATCCGACGATTTCTTCTTCTTAAAGCGAGTATGCTGGCTATAGAATTGGCTTTCTGCATCAGTGTGAAGCTCTTCCCCATCCTCTTCCTCAAGTCTTTCACTTAGGGCTCTGAGGCGGTAAGATCGGAACGCTTTGATAGAAAACCCTAGGAGGATAAGCCCTAAGACTCCACCGCCTGCAACGATAGGGAAGTAGTACCGGGAGGGAGGTTGGGAGTCGAGAACGGCAGAGTGCATAGAGGTGAAAGCAACAGCTAGCTCGCGAGAATTGTCTTGCTCAAAATATTTAGCGAAATCTGTGTAGGTAAGGAGAAAGTGTTTGCGAGCAGAAGACATCAGAATATGCATTTGCATTATCTGAGCTTCATCCATTTGAAATTCTGTATAGTAGAGTATCGCGTCATCACCATTTTCTAGTTTAACTTTTTGTTGGCTACGAAGCCTATATTGGGTGACGCGATTGGATGCTGCAGCGAACTTTTCGACGATAAGTTTTCCATATTCTTCTTGGGTAAAGTCATCTATGTAGCGACCACCATTAAAGACCATCACCTGAATTGTTCCTTGGAGACTCAGCTGCCCTTCTTCTTGTTTGGGGGCTCGGAAAAGCAACGAAGATCCACCAGCATTTCGAATGATTTCCCAACCATTTGGTGGAACTATGGAAAAGCCTGCATCTTGAATCTCTACTCGTTGCCCTCCGATAGCAGCGGGAGCAGTGACTTCTTGAGCAGAGAGAATACTTGTCCAGAGAATCAAACCTACGATCAGGACTGTTTTCATAAGTGTCTTTTCCCGTTTAAGAAATCATGCTGCGCCACTGGTCGAAAATTGGCTGGTAAGCCTCGTCATCAAGGGTGTAGTTTCGGATTCCTTCTTCAACTTTTGTCAGCTGGTCTTTTTCTATGCGATAAAGTCCAATTTTATCAGAACCACGTAAAGCTTGTGTTGTATAGCCCATATTTGCAATAGGTATAGAAACATCCAATCTTATTTGAAGTTTTAGCGTGGTTTGCCATCTATAAATGTGATGCCACTCAGGCTCGCTTACAGCCTTATAAAGTGCTAGGAGTCTCCATTGCCCTGGGTTGCCTGAAGCTTGAGTGGGGGCTTCGGAGACAAAGAAGCACATGTCGCCTTCTCTCACATATTGTCCCAGTGCCCTCTGCAAAAATTCTATCCGATCTAGGGGTCTATTGTGAAGCTCATAGGCCTGTCTTTGGGGTAGTTTCAGAAACCAACATCGACCCTGTTCGGACATATCTTTCTCCTCGAGTCTTGCAATGAGGGAGCGGGGATAGGCCGCTGATAGGCCAAGGGACTGTAATTTTTCGGCAGCTTTGCGGAGATAGGTCTTGCCGCGAGAGAGCTGATGGGGAGTGACAGGACTAGTCCCATCTTTTAAGAGGATGCGACCGATTTGAC
>JACCDP010375655.1_pt1 | contig 12877 bp, 1 predicted proteins | sample 7445841 | NCBI WGS metagenome assembly JACCDP01 (sample SAMN15323441, study PRJNA562643) | freshwater metagenome | isolation source: river surface water | place: USA:Blue River Watershed | collected 2017-08-17
TTGGGACTTACATGAATTAATGGATTACTTTTCTCTAAATCAAATGATTGAGTTTTATGAAAAACGTTATCCGTATAGTCTCACGAAAAACGAAATAATATCACAACTTACCTTTTTCGATAATGCGGACGAAGATTTTGAGCCGAATTGTCTTCGTAATAAATATTGGGAGTTAATAAAATTAGATATTGAAGAAGCCGTTCAAAGAGATTTATCAAAATTTTAAGCTCCCCCAAAACTAGTTAGCTTTAAAAACCAATGCTTATTCACCAATGGTCCATTTTCATCAACATAAGGCTGCCGCTTCGGAAGTAGATACGAAGCCATTGTATTAAAAGCTCAAGAAGCGTTTCAAACTTGGCGCACTTGGCTGGCCTCAAAACGAGGAGTAATCATTCGCCCCTAAGTCCAATAAGCGCTGTTTCGCAGAATTACTAATTGGCTGTTTCGCAGGATTTCTCCTTGGCTGTTACGCGGGATTTGAAATCCTTCGCAACAGCAGCAGAACCAAAACAAAAAACGGCAAGGTTTCCCTGGCCGTTTTACTGCGTAGTAAGTTAGGACTTATTTCACAGCGTGTCTTAGTATTGGCGTTGACTTCGCGCCATTCGTTACGTTTAAGAAGTAAATTCCTGGCGTGAACTCTTGGTTGATCACAAACAAGTTGATTCCTTCTTTCAAGTCGATGGTGCGTTGCTCGATTACTTTACCGGTGGCATCGGAGATAACTAAACTACACATTCCAACCAATTCTTTACTTGTTAAAATAACTTGGAAAGAAGCATCGGAAGGATTCGGGAAAGTAGTGAATTGGATCTTCTCAACACAGTTTGTTTGTATCGGACCGAAATATTCATTTTTCCCGTCGATATCGACTTGGTTCAAACGGTAATAGTTTTGACCGTTTGATTTCTCATCATCAATGAAAGAATAATTAATGTCTTGCGTAGAATTTCCAGCTGCTAAAACAGTTCCGATTACGCGCCAGTTTTCTCCATCAGTAGATTTCTCCACATCGAAATGCGAGCTGTTTTGCTCAGAAGCGGTAGACCAAGAAAGCGTCACCACATCTTCTTCACACGAAGCAGCGAAAGAAGTGAGTTCAACTGGGAGGGGTGAGCCGTTTCCTTGACCAAATCCACCAAAATCACTAAATCCAGTTACTCCGTTCCATGTAATTGTTTTAGTCGAAGTATTAATTGAAGATGTTCCCATGGTTGTACCTGTGAAACAAATTGAACAACCACCAGATGATAACCATCCAGTTGAGGCACTCCATTTCGCTGGAAGCAGGTTTGACTCCGTTTCATTACTTCCGGTACCATTTGTGACACCAGGGTAGGTAAAGGAAACATTGTATTGAGGATTCGTCATGCCTGTTTGGTTCATTTCCCAATACAGGTTTGTTCTTATGTATGCGCCGTCTGTTGCATTTGGATGCAAACCGCTAACTGCTCTTGAAGCCAAGGAACTTGAGGAAATTGTACCTCCCGTAAAGTTTACTGAAATTGGTGCGTAGCTACTTAAACCAACTGGGAATTTATAATCAACTCCTGTTGAAGAAATTGATCTTATAAAGGCACCAGAACCACTCGTATTTATGTAAGAAGAAGAACTGCCATTTCCACTTGCGTCCAGGCTTCCTGAAAGTGTAAGATTTCTTGAACCTAAAGTTATAACTCCACTCGTTAATTTTAAGCTATTCGTAACAGTTACATTTTCAGATAATGTGATTCCTCCCGTCCCGTTTACAGTTAATTTATTTACATTACTTGAAAGTAATCCTATAGGTAAGGTATATGCGTTGCTATTAGCGAACTCAATCTCCGCAGATGCTCCTGAGGCATCAATACTACCTCCTGAAAAGGAAATTGAACCATCAGAATACGTTAACTTGTTGTTCAGCGTAATATTTCCCGCAATTGAAAGTGTACCAGAGGTTTTATCGATTATCAAGTATGGGAAATTGTCATTTCTTGAAATGGTTTGATTTCCAGTCCCATTAATAAATACAGCTCGTGAGTTGGCAACGAAAGTTCCAGTGCCAGACCAGTTACCTCCTACTTTAATATCTCCTCCCGCCGTAGTGCTAAGTTTCAATGTTCCTCCATTAAAAGTTACATTTCCTAGCACATTTACCGGCTCTACTTGGTCAGTGAGAGACATATCAAATGTACCATCTACCGTAAGTTCATTTCGAACCCAGCTTTGAAAACTTGCATTTGAGTTAGCTCCTGGATCTAAGGTTGTTCCTGCTGAAATTAGAACATTGTATGGAACTCCAGCACCAGTTGAATAACCACTTAACCACTCTGTATTTCTACCGTATGTACCACTAGAATTGTATTTTAATGTAGAACCAACTCCATAAGTCGGACGACCATCCCCAGATACAAAACCACCGCTATTAATTTCGAGTGTTCCATTAATAGTGCTCAAATTTGTTCCGAAATTCAAACCGCTTTGTAGTTTTAAAACTACGTTTGAACCAAAGGTCCAAGAACCTGTATTTTGTCCTGTTAAATTTTTAGTGTTCGAGGTAATCAACACATTACCTGTTCCTATAATTGAACATGCACCATCAGCTAAAATAGCGGAATTATTTGGTCCAGAAAAAGTAAGATTGTAGGAATTTAAATCAATACTTGCCGTTGATTTGTGTGTTAATGCATTTCCACCACTTGGAGCAGTTAAGGCAAGATTGCTTCCTAATAAAATGCTTCCACCTGTTTTTTCGTTCACCATGTATGGGAATGTTTCACCACCATTTCCAGTGATTGTTGAATTGCCACTTCCTGTGAAGAAAACCGCTCGACCATTGGTATTCAAAGTGCTTCCTGAATTTCTGGTCCAGTTACCTCCAACTTTGATATCTCCTCCACTCGCATTTCCTAGGGATAAATTACCGTTTAATAAAACGTTTCCGGCAACATCTAATCTTCCGGATTTACTTCCTCCTCCATAATCCATGTACAAAGCTGAGCCATTATCAATAGTTAGATTTCCAGCCAAACTAAAGTTTGTAGTGAATGAACCGCTTCCAGTATTTGGATAATTTAGTATTGTATTACCCGAAACTTGAACCGAATATGGAGCACCTTGACCTGAAGTTGCAGACCATTCAGAACCTCTGCCGTAAGTTCCTCCTGTATTGTATTTTAAGGTTGAACTTGTTCCATAAAGTGGCGCATTCGTATTTATAGATCCTCCAGAATTTATAGAAAGTGTTCCGTTAATGGTTGAAGCCGAACCGAAATTCACCCCTCCGGCAATATCCACATTATTGAAGCCAACTGTTCCCGATACAGTCCCATTTCCGGCAAAGGAAACTGTCGAAGTTCCAGCGGTGAATGTTCCGTTATTGGTAAATGAACCATTATTAGAAATGGTTATGGTTGGCGTTCCCGATGTTGAAACTGTTGCACCTGAATTAATTGTCAAGGAATTAAGCTCTACATTTGACGAAATCACAACCGAATTGATTGTTCCCGAAGGAATAGTTACGTTTGTTGCAGAAGTTGGAACACCACCACACCAGTTTGCCGCATTTGACCAATCCGTTGATGTGCCGCCAATCCATGAACCTGAGGTAACAATGGCTGCTGTAACATCCAATCTAGAGGTGCTTTCGCAACTGTTGGTTGTTTGCGATGCGTAATAATGTGTTCCATTAACAAGTGCTGTATTTGTTGCAAGAGCTGAACCACCAGATGCCGCAGAATACCATTGAATAGCAGTACCTGAAGCACTTAAATCTGTCACCGTAGCTCCCGAACAAAGGGTTTGCGTTGCACTTCCAGTTGGAGCGGATGGATTTGAATTTATGGTAACGACTACAGCAGTGCGTGTAACGCTTTCACATCCTCCTACTGTTTGTGTTGCATAATAGGTTGTACTATTTGTAAGAGCGGTAGAAGTGCTTAATGCAGTTCCTCCTGTTGAAGCACTGTACCATTGAACAGCTGTTCCTGTTGCAGTTAAACTGGCAACTGTTGGTGATACAGCTGAACAAAATGCTTGATTACTTGCTGTTGGCGCAGAAACGGTTCCGCATGGTTTGATGGAGAAATCATCAACAGCTAACCCATCGTCCGCACCCGTAGCATCAACATCTGACCAACGAATGTAGAATATAGCACCATCAGTAATTGTCAATCCGGTTATTGTATGTGTTATTTCCGTTCGGTTTGAGGAAGAATTACCATTTAATGCACCAGTAGTACCGGAAGAAATCGGACCTGAAAAGTCTAATGAATTAACATCGGTCCATGTTCCCGCTGAAGATATAGATGTTGCATCGAGACTATATTGAAAATCTAGTCTATCGTTCCGTCCTATAGCACCTAATCTCCATTGCTCCCCTGTATAAGAAATTGACAGGTTATTAATTACTGAACCCGTATTATTTTGAAATTTAGCACCAATCGTTGGGATAACACTTCCAGATCGCAAACCTCCAAATGCTCTGTCAGAGTTTGTCGATGTTCCGTAACTGTAGGTTTCGCCAGAACTAGCTGATCCATCATTAGCACTTAAGGTAGAATTAGAACTCGAGCCTGATTCGGATAAGTACCATCCCGAAGGCAATGAAGAAGAAGTTCCCGAAGATGCTAGTGTATTAAAATCTTGCGTGAAATTAGTCCCTAACGCTGTAAGTGAAATAGAACTTGTCAGCGTCGTAGCCCCAGCGCTCACCGAACTCCAGGCACTGCTTCCTGCACTATTCACTGCTTTAATACGGTAGTAATAAGTTGTACCTTCAGCTAAGCTGGAAAAAGCATTCGTAGTAGTTCCAGATGCAATGCTTGATACTGTTGAAACTGGACTTGAGAAATCACTAGAATTGGTAGATAGTTCCACTGTATAAGTGAATGTTACCGCACCTTGTGAACTTGGAGCAGACCAATTGGCCGTTAAACCGGATGTTGTGATTGAGCTTGCAGTTCCTACAGTCGGTGCATTCGATAAAGTAGCCGAATTTCCAGAAGTTGAATTTGCGGATGTTCCTGACGCATTTACAGCTCTTATTCTGGCATAATAAAGTGTGTTGGCGGTTAATCCTGTAACTGCTTGAGAAGTTCCATTGACGGTTAAATCTTGGTAGCCACTTACGTAACTTGAAAAATCAGAAGCAGTAGAGACATCCAGTCTATAGGAACTGGCTCCAGTAGGCGCTGTCCAATCAACTGTGAATCCTGAAGTTGTAACACTACTAAAAGTTGGAGTAGCAGGCGCATCCGTCAAGGTAATTGTACTTGCGCTTAATGGAGAAGTCGTTCTGTAATCAATGTTCGAACCACTATTATTGTATGCAAAGACAAAAGTATAATAAGTAGTTCCAGCAGATAAACTACTATTGGAAATTCCCGAGATTGTACTTCCCACACTAACAACTGTTCCGCCTCCAAGACTATTTCCAGCTGAGTAAGTTGTTCCATCCACAGGATTGGCAGATAAAGTTGCAGACGTACTTCTGATGACAAGATATCCATCTGGACTACCTGTTGCCGCTGTGAAAGCAGTACTGAACGAAGATGTTGTAATTGAGCTAAAAACCAAGGAGGTAGCTTGAGCGCTTGGTTCTGCTTTTAAAGTTGTAAATGAAACAACGCCACCATAACTAGTTCCTGATGCGCTTGTCGCATAGGCTTGGTAGTAATACGTTGTGTTCGGTGACAAAGAAGAAACACTGGAATTAAATGTCCCTATGCCCGAACCTGAAGCTTGATCTGTTACTCCACCTTCACCTATGGTTGGCGTGTTGTCTGATGTACTGTAAACAAACCCTCTGGCAGTAACGCTACTTCCACCATCCGATGTAATATCTCCATTCAGCGTGGCGCCGGATGATGAAACAGAAGTTGCGGCTGAAGTAGTTAATACAGGTGGAGTTGCACCTGATGTAGTTGTTGCACTGGCCGTTGGTGCAGATGTTGTCAAATAATTATAAGTTGTTGCATTTGTACCATCCCATGTATAAGGAATTAATAAATAGTTGTACTGTGTTGAAGCAGCAAGAGCTGAACTCGAAATGGATGTTGCATTTTCAGCAATTACACTCGAAACAATTGTAGTATTAGATCCAGCCGTTGGAGCTGCACCATTTGAATTTCCTAATGTTGGGTTGTTTGGAGCTGTTGCACGAAGAAGTACGTAGCCTTTGTTCGTTGCTCCTGTTGAAGGGAATGTTGCTGATGTCCACGATAAATCTATATTACTGGATGATGTGGCATTGGCAACCAAACTTGTAGCTTGCACAGTAGCTGGATTTGAAAGCGTTCTAAATGTTTTCTCATCACCATAGCCTGTGCCTGCAGCATTGGTAGCATAAGCACGAATGTAATAAAGAGTTTCAGGGCTTAAAGAAGTTACAGATGATGTAAAATTCGTTGTTCCAGTTCCGTCATTAGTTTTAGTTGAAAGTGCAACTGTTGGTGCGGTTGAAGTGTTCCAAACAACTCCTTTTGAAGTTATACTTCCACCCGTTATTGTTTCACCTCCTGATGATGCAGAATTGTTAGTAATTGAGGTCGCTGCTGTTGTTAATGAAACAGTTGGGGTTGTCAAATAAATTCCTTCGTTACCTATGGCGAAATAAGAACTACTTGCTAACGTTTGGTTAAATCCAGAGGCAGAGGCAGTAAAAGGATTTGATCCACTTAAAGTAGCCGTTGTTTTGGTCCAAGTTGTTGGAACATATAGACCGACATAAACTTGAGATCCAGTTGTAAAACTAGCGCCTGTTTCACCTGTGTTATATTGTGGTGCAACAGTCAAATTTCCACCACCACCAGTTCCTTCTGTAATGTACCAACGCCTGTTCACGCAATCTGTTGAAACTGAAGCTTCAGAAACCGCTCCATCCGTAACGATAAGTCCATACGTGTCAGAAGTTCCTGAATTGGTTAGAGTAATTGGATTATATGAAGTATTTCCTATTGGAAATGTAAAGGCGGTTGTTAACCCTGATCTTTTCAGTTGTCCTGCACTATTAGTGACAACATAGTTCGATGCTGATGCTCCACTTATGGAGGCAGATGATCCCAATGTCAAGTCATTTGAACTTAATGTTAATTTTCCATTTGTCAAAGTCAAGGTTCCTGTTACGGAAGTGTTGGCGCTTAAAGTTAATCCGGCATTATTGTTCAAAGTCAAATTATTTGCAGCTGTAACTGCTGCCCCGGTAACTTGTGCAGATGCACCATTAAACGTATAATTTGCAGCTGCGTTGTAAGTCCTTGTTCCAGAAAGTGTAATAGAACCATTCACTCCAGATGAATTTGCAGTAACGAGCGTTGCACCGGAGTTTAAGGTGGAGGCCGCACTTCCACTCAATACATATGTTCCAGCATCGAACGTAGCGTTACCTAAAACAGTAAAAGTTCCAGTTCCAGATCCTAAATTGACATTACTTCCTAGCTGAACAGTGTTTGTGGATGTTCCATTACCTACATTCCAATTGATGGAATTAGAAATAGTTCCTGCAGATTGTGTGAAAGTTTGGTTACCACTTGATTTAACTAGATTTATTGTAGCGCTTCCTGAACCACCCCATATTATTTGGCCACCACTTAGGTTTACATCTCCTATAACATTTATAGTTGAGACCGAAGCCCCACTAGATATATTAAGAACACCCCCAGAAACAACTAAACCTCCAATTCCTGTTGAAGTATTTCCAGTTAAAGTGTAGTTAGTGGCTCCAGAAAGCCTTAACTCTCGTGCTGTGGTGGTTCCAGTTGCAGCAACTGTAAAAACACCATTAACCGTTGGAACAGTTCCAGCAAAACTGATAGAACCTGTATTCTGATTGGGTGTATTCCATGTAAAGTTTGAAAAAGTCTGATTAACTCCACCGGGTACAGCTGTATTAGTTGTATATCCAATAACTGCACAAGTACTTCCACTACTCCATGTGGCAGTTGGTATTGTACCGTTAGTTGTCGTAAAATTATGTTCGTAAGTTCCTGTAGATGAAAATGAAAGAGTTGTAGTTGATGCATTTGTACTTGTTCCAGCATTACGAAGTATTCCGTTAACTGTTGTCGTTGAGCCTGTATAAATAATTGTTCCTGAACTATTAATTGTACCATCCACTAATAAATCTGGTGATGATGATCCGTTTGCAATAGTTAAAGTGGAACTTGAGCTCAAAACAAAAGTTTTTGTTGCTGCAACAACACATTGCGCATTGGAGCCAGCAACATTGAATTTAACGGCATTTGATTGTCCAATACTTTCAATATTTTGAGAGTCTGAAGTTTTATTTAAAAATATGGTTCCATCTCCATCTGTGGTCAAAGTACCTGATGTATGAGTAAAATTTCCTTGTAAATACAAGGCACCAGTATAAGTGCCACTCCCCGTATTTACTAAATTCAAAGTTCCTCCAGATTGAACGTAATTGCCAACTACATTTAAACCTGAGGATGCTCCTCCTGAACCAGAACTGTTTCCATTATTTAGATTAACACTTCCACTGATTAAATTGAAGTTGCCACCAACGGTTACTTTTCCTGTTGATCCCGAACCACTTGAATAAATTTGCCAAATTGCAGATGCGTTATTTACAGTAAAATCTCCATTTGAGGCTTGATAGCTACCGCTAGAAAAACTACCTGGTAAGGCTCCCGAACTAGTCCAAATTACATTGAATAACTCATTTGCACCTGAAACAGAAATTAAGTTGCTGCAGGTAGCAGAACCAGATATTTCTAACGTGCCTTCAGAACCATTTGTTCCAAATGTAATATTTGATGGTAATGAAGTTCCATTTGCATGATTATAATATCCACTATTGTTGACTAAGATTTGCCCGTTATTTGTGACCGTTCCGTTTACAATTAATGTTCCCGATAATGATAAATCCGTTCCAGCACCATTTGCAATTGTCAAGGTTTGACTTGCATTTACAGTCAAAGTACCGCCAGCATTGACAGTTAATTCATCCACACTTACGGATGCGCTAATTACAACGCTGTGGTCAGCCTGTATGGTAATAGTTCCATCAGAACTGCTCGGTGTTGAACTCGCGTTATTCCAAGTTGTTCCATCAGTGCTTGATTCCCACGTACTTGTAGCGTTCCAATTTCCACTTTGCTTAGATCGATAACTCGTGGCACGAGGAACAATTTCTCCTGAGCTCAGCTGAGTTACAAGTTGACTATTTATGGATATTTGAGCAAGTTGACTGGCGGTAAGTCCTGAATTTGAGGAACCGAAAAATATTTTCCCAGCTGTTCCCGTTGCTCCCGCTGTTCCAGACCACCCTGTTATCGCAAGTGTTTTCCCATTGGTCCAACCGACTGCATTACTCGCTGCAAAATACAGGGAATGAGCACCTGTTCCCAATGAAAGGGCTGTGTTTTCAGTTAAGTTTAAGGTTCCCATATTGGTGGAAGATGTTCCAACAGTGTTTCCTGTGGATGAACCAGAACTTAATGTACCACCATTTAAAACAACTCCTCCTCCTGTACTTGCTACCGCTATTGCATTTGCCGCATTTAGAGTCAATGTTCCTGCGTTTAAGGTAGTTGAACCCGTATATGTGTTAGCAAATGAATAAGTTAAATTACCTGCACCATTTTTAATAACTGAACCAGCACCCGAGATTGCCGCAGTGGAAAAAGTTGTGCTTCCTGTTCCATCAATGGTTAAATCCTTAGATGCAGCCGTAACAACTCCACCTGTAAGGGTTAAAGATGTTCCGGATGATTTGATTAGTGCTGACGTTCCTAGAGTTATAGGCCGGGCAAAAGAAGGAGATCCGGTGGATGTGTAAAGAGCACCGCTATTGGAAACGCCAGTGCCATTAATTGTAGCTCCAAAACTTCCTGACAAGGTATATCCTTTTAAATCCAAAGCAGAACCATTTGCAATGGTGAGTGTTCCTGTTCCAGAACCTAAATTAACATTTGAAGCAAGTTCTAAAGTATTGGATGTAGAACCGGTTCCTATGGTCCAGTTATTTGTTCCACTAATTGAACCAGCACTTTGATTTATATTTTGGATACCGCTTGATTTATTAAATATAATTACTGCTGCTGAACCACTTGTCCTCGTAAAAGTTCCACCGCTTTGTGAAAAATTACCTCCAATATTAATTGATTGGGAACCACTTCCTCCATTGTTTATATCTAATGTACCTGCTGAAATAGATAAATTTCCGCTAATATTAATAGTGGCCGCAGAAGATCCAGTAACAAAATATAACGTGCCTCCATTAACATTAAAATTTTCACCAATATTCATTGTTAAAGCCGTATTTCCAGTAAATCTCAATGAACCAGTATTGGTTGATAATAAATTAAAATTCCCATTAATACTTGTTAGTCCACCTGTTAAATTTAAATTTCCCGTTTGCGAAGAACAATTCCATGAGAAATTTGAAAATGTTTGTCCTAAACCAGATGGTGCAGTACTAGTTGTTCCAATAATCGAACAAGTCGATCCATTAGACCAGGTAGCAGTTGGAATCGTTCCAGCATTTAAATTATGCTCATAAGTCCCAGTACCTGAAAAAGATAGATTCCCCGTAGTTGCTGTCGCGGAAGCAGCTCTAAAAGTTCCATCAACCATCATATCTGGGTTTGATGTTCCATTACCAATTGTTAATTCCCCTGAACCTAGTAAAAATGTTTTTCCAGACTCAACTATGCACTGAGCATTAGAACCAGAAACGTTAAAGTTTACTGTTCCTGTTTGACCAGTAGATTCGATAGTTTGGGTTCCAGAGGTTCCAGTTAATGTAACTCTCGTAATTACATCAGCGTCGGCAGCTGTTTCGGATATTGTTCCAGCTGTATGCATAAAATTCCCTTTAACGTCTAACAAAGCATAAACCGCGGTCGTTCCAATTAAGGAATTTGATTCGTTGGAGAAATTAAATGTTCCGCCACTCATAATAAAATTACCATTTGTCACGACTTTTTGATTTCGAGAGGTGGAAGTCCCTTGAGTTTCATTAATTCTGAAAGTTCCTCCGGATAATTCAAGATTACCAGTGATTGTCATTGTTTGGTTCGTAACATTGTTTGAAAAATAAAACGTACCATTTGATTGACTAAATTTTCCACTAACGTTCAAAGTCAAGGCGCCAGTATTATAAGATCCCCAAAGTGATCCAGAACCTGTCAGATTTAAATCCCCTGTAATATTTGCAGTAACTGAAGAAGTTCTGTTAGATAAATAAACAATACTTGACGAATTGAAGGTTAAAGCTCCAGTTATTGAAACCGTAGAAAATGACGCGGTACTTGGAACCATTGTAAAAGTGGAAGAACCATTGATAGTAATGTTTCCAAAAGTTTGATTAAAATGAGTATCATCACTTGTTACGCTTTGATCTATTTGTAAGGTTGAATTAGAATTCCAAGTAGCAGTTGGTAATGTACCACCATTCACATTGTGAACATACTTTGAACCTGAGGCGAACGTGAGTGTTCCCCAACTATTTCCTCCTGATGTAGTTCTTGTAATTGTTCCATTATTGCTTACATCAGTTGTTGGTGAAGTAACAGTAAGTGCACCTGGCACCGTAAAATTACACGCATTTGTTCCATCACCAACAACTATTTTCGAACCTGTTCCTGATACTGTCCATGCTGCTCCAATTGTTGGTGTAGCATTATTTCGTATATTGTAGGTAATTCCTTCCATTGTGAAATTTCCAGGTGATGTTCCTGTACCATCTGTATTTGTTCCCCATGTTGAAGTAGAGTTTAAATCTCCCGTGCTTTTTGAATAGAGATTGGTAACAATGGGAATGGCTGTAGCACTAGGTTGAAGCGCATCCATTTTTAACTTGCTGAATGAACCATCTCGTGTCGGGGTAATACTAATGCCATCTGCCATAACTGACAAACGAACTGTTTTTCCTTGAGAGGAGGAATTCAAGTAAGTAGAGGTGCCCATTAAGACAACATAGCATCTCAATCCACCAGTGCTGTTCTGTGGAATCGAGATACCCAAAGCATCGTTACCAAAAATATTATTGTTTGTGGCATTCGAGTTGTAATTCCCAAATAATTCCGCATAGCTTTCGGTTCCATTGAATGTTTCAGAACCAGTTGCGGCTTCATAATATACGCGAAATGCACCATTTGTAGCTACTATATCTGTACCCTCCGTTGCTGTTCCGTCATTTTGAATCCAAAGCCTATTTAGTGTTTGTCCAATAGTGTTGTTGTTCGAGAGAGTAAAAGATAAAACGACATTTGAATTGGTTGAAGAATAACCTGCGATTGGAACCAAAGCATCCGTTTTCCCAACAACATCGACTACAAAAAAAGAACGTTCATTGAATCCAGTTTGATTTGGGTTACCCCCATAAGAATTTGAGCCTCCGCAATAATTGGCATGAACTGATGAATAAATAACGTTACCGGCGCTTAATGTTCCAAAATTGTAATTGTTGGTATTCATTGCCAGAGAATTACATGTGTTCGGAGCTGTACCGTAGGTTAGAATATTACTTGAAATCCAACTTCTAGCAAATAATTCATAAATATTTCCGTAGGTGTTAGAATTCAATCTAAAATAGGTTGCACTCGCATCTTTTTCAATGTAACCATACTGACCAACTCCTTCCGCCGTTTCAATGTAAGGAGCCTGCCCATAAACACCTCCTCCTATCATCGTCCCGAAGAAAAAAGCAAGCGCAATAAGCCTAAAATTCAATAAATTACCGATATAATTACAAAAGAGTGCTGAAAAAGTAAAATTCTTCATAGTAAGTGATTTTGAAAGAAAAATTAAGCAAAGTTTAACTGCATATTTAGGAATTAATATCCAAAAAAACAAGCGCTTAGTGTAAATTTAACACATGCAGAAATAATTTTGTTTCAGCTGATTCATTCGTTAAAGTGAATGCTAAAAA
>JACCDP010057472.1_pt1 | contig 12876 bp, 7 predicted proteins | sample 7445841 | NCBI WGS metagenome assembly JACCDP01 (sample SAMN15323441, study PRJNA562643) | freshwater metagenome | isolation source: river surface water | place: USA:Blue River Watershed | collected 2017-08-17
CGCAATTGCCTCGGCGTCAACCTGGGTTGCCGAGCGCACAAGGATGGCGTCTGCGGTAGCCAAGGCCTTGAGCAGGGCTGGGCGGTCGGTGCCGTCAACGTTCACAATCTCGAAGTCCGGGCCTAGGGCCTCAACTGTGGCTGGCGAGAGCTCTTCGGCGATGATCACAACTGGTTTTGTCATAGAAATAGAGTGCCAGAGACTTAGTGCCATCCAGCCATGCTTCTTTTCATGAAATGAAAGTTATACTTCAAATTGTGAAACCAGAGAAGGCAGCGCTTTCGCCAATTCTTCGCTCTGACACCCAGGGCATGATCTTGGCTCAGTTGTTTATGAACCCCGGCGATGACTTCTCTATATCTGAACTCGCCCGCCAGGCGAACACGTCTGCCCCCACGGCAATGCGCGAAGTCGAGCGTTTGCTCGAAAGCCAGCTGGTTATTCAACGAACTATTGGTCGTGCCCGCCTGATTCAGGTGAACACCAAACACGAGTTGCACGACGCAATTCGCAAGATTGTGGCCTTTAGTTATGGTCCGGCTGCGGTTCTGCCGGCCGCGCTGTATGGAATCGAAGGCCTCGAACAGGCATTTCTCTATGGCAACTACGCTGCCTATCTAAAGAAGGAACGGGCGAGCGACTCCCCTGAGATTGACCTCTTATTAGTCGGTTACGTGAACCGCATTGAGGCTGCGAATGCGGCTAAGAGAGTTGAGGGTTACCTAGACCGCTCAGTCAACGTGAAATTTGTGGGCTCGCAAGAGTGGGCAAACGACAGTTCTGACTTTGTTGTGGGGTTGAAGAGCAGTGCCGTCATGAAACTGAAGCTCACCTAACTGGGGATAACTTCAGCCCTAAGAATAGCAACATGATAAATGTCACAACCGCGCGGTAAACTCAAGTCATGATTAGCGGGGAACTCAAGAGCAAAGTTGACAAAGTCTGGGATGCATTCTGGACGGGCGGTATTTCCAATCCACTATCTGCGATTGAACAGATAACTTACCTGTTGTTTATTCGCCGGCTCGATGACATTCAGACCCTGAAAGAAAACAAAGCCAACACCCTTCGCCAGCCAGTCGAAGACCCAATTTTTAGTTCGACCCAGAGCAACCTGCGATGGGGAACCTTCAAGAACTTCGACTCGCAGCGCATGTTCAATGTTGTCAAAGACGAGGTCTTCCCATTCCTCAAGGAATATGCCGCTCAAATGGACGGCGACGGAACTACTTACTCTGAGCAACTCAAAGACGCACTCTTCAACATCCCCACCCCTGCGCTTTTGAGCAAGGTAGTGGAACTTCTTGCCGACATTCCAATGGCTGATCGAGACACAAACGGAGACCTATACGAATATTTGCTGTCAAAGCTTGCTACAGCAGGCGTCAATGGCCAGTATCGAACCCCTAGACACATCATCGACCTGATGGTCTCCCTAGTTGCGCCTCAGCCTAACGACGAGATCTGTGACCCTTCGGTTGGTACTGCAGGATTCCTTGTTGCTGCAAGCGAATACATCCGCCGCGAACACCCTCAAGCACTCACTGACGAGGCTCAACGCAACCATTTCCACCGCTCGATGTTCCATGGCTATGACAACGATCAGACCATGGTTCGAATTGGAGCGATGAACCTTCTGCTTCACGGTATCGAACAGCCAGATCTCATTCGCCAGGACTCGCTAGCCGAGCCCCTGCCTGACTCTCGGGGCCTTGATTCCGAAAGATTCAGCCTTATCCTGGCAAACCCACCATTCTCAGGGTCCCTAGATGGCGAAACCGTTTCATCGGATTTGCAAAGAATCGTTAAGACAAAAAAGACGGAACTCTTGTTCCTTGCCGCCATTCTGCAACTCCTGAAAGTCGGCGGACGTGCGGCAGTTATTGTCCCAGATGGAGTTCTATTCGGTGCGTCAAACGCACATCAAGGCCTTAGAGAATTACTTGTCGATGAACAAAAATTAGAAGCCGTTATCAAGTTGCCTACAGGGGTATTTCGCCCATATGCCGGAGTATCCACTTCAATTCTTATTTTCACCAAGACAAACTCTGGTGGCACAGATCGCGTATGGTTCTATGGCCTTGAATCGGACGGGTTCTCATTGGACGACAAGAGGCTTCCAATCGAGGCGAACGACATTCCCGATTTAAAAAGCAAGTGGGAGTTAAGGCGCGACCCTACATATTCCACCCAAAGAACGGAAAATAGTTTTTTTGTCCCAGTCGAGGAAATACAGGGAGCAAAATACAATCTTGCGTTTGGTCGCTATCAAGAAGTTCTACACGAGGAAACGGATTTTAGAAGCCCGATCTTGATTTTGAAGGAACTCTCGGATGTTGAAACTCAGATCGCTCAAGATATTGAAGCTTTGAGAGCGCTCTTCAAGTGATTCGAGTCAAGTTAGGCACCCTTGTAGATGTAGTCCGGACACCTCTACCCAAGATCGGATCGGGTTCTCTATCGTATGTAGCCACAGGCGATGTTGGCGAACATGACATTAGGCGAATTCAACTTCATCAATATGGGGAACAACCTTCAAGAGCCAATCTCAAGTGTCAACCTGGCGATGTCATCATGGCGCGAATGGCTAACACAACAAAAGTCCTAGTTATTGATGAACGGACTTCAAAATTTGCTTACTCCACAGGATTTGCCGCCCTGAGGATAAAGAGTGAAAAAATCACACCAATCTTCCTTGCCAATTTTCTGAGAAGCAAGGGATTCCAAAGACAGAAAGACAGGGCGTCTACTGGCGCAACCCAAAAAGCGATTTTGGATGAGGCATTGCTCCAACTGGAAGTTTCCGTTCCTAATCTCGACCTTCAAGCCAACATTGCCGAAAAATTGTCGGTCTGTCGAAAATTGATTCAAAGTGCCACTTTGCAAAAAAATTTACTTCAAGAGCTCAGACAAGCATCCGTGGAAGAATTTCTTTCATCTAGAGACTGGGACGTTGCTCCGTTGGGCTCAGTAACCGTGAAGATTGGCTCAGGTTCGACTCCCCGTGGCGGCAAACGCTCCTATGTTGACAGTGGCCCGGCACTCGTAAGAAGCATGAACGTTCACGACGGCAATTTTGTTTGGAACGACCTTGCGCGACTTTCTCAAAGTCAGGCCAACCAGCTTCGTAGTGTAGACGTAAAGCCCAATGACATTTTTCTGAACATCACTGGTGCATCTGTTGCGCGCTGTTGCGTTGCACCTGAAGACCTAGGAGAAGCGCGTGTGAATCAGCACGTGATGATTCTGAGGGCCGATCCAAAGAAGTTAAATCCTATTTTCCTTGAAACAATTTTAATTTTTCCAAAAGTGAAAACGAAGCTTTTACAACTCGCTGGCGCTGGCTCGACAAGAGAAGCGATAACGAAAACTCAGATGGAAGAATTCGCAATTCCATGTCCCCCATTGAACCTTCAAGATGAATTCGCAAGAAAACTGAGGGTGTTAAATCGCCTGAACTTTGAAGTTAGAGACAAGACTCAAACATTGGGTGAAGTGTTTGAAAGTCTTGAAAATCAAATTTTTAGTGGCGTCAATGAGTAACTTTGAATTCATATCCAGTGAATGGCCGGAAGTCTTTGAAGAGTGCTCCCTTGCAGAGACTTACCTCACCAACGACCCTCGCTCAGCCTGCATCTATGGCCGACGCGTTGCGGAAATGCTTGTGCAGTACATTTACGAAGTTTCTGGTTTGCCTGAATCTTACGTTTCCGATCTTGCTGCTCGAGTAAATGACCCAGCTTTCAAAAACTTGACTGGGCACAGCATCACTTACCGGTTGAACGCAATCCGTAAGGTTGGTAACACAGCAGCCCACGGCACTGGAACTGTGAGTTTGGAGACCGCGACCCAAGTTCTGCGAGACCTCTACACCGTCGTCAAGTGGACGATGTTCAACTACTCCACAAACCCTGGAGCTGTTCCTTCGAATTCCGAATTCGACCCAAAACTTGCAGCAGCACGGGCGCCATTATCCAAGGCTGAAGTCACTGCTTTACTGCAGAAGTTCGAAGACCAGGACGCTGCGCACGCCGCTGCCATTCGCCAAAAGGACCAAGCAATCGCTGAGCGTGATGCCGAGCTCGAAGCATTGCGCGCGCAAATTGCTGCTGCTAGAGCTGCTAATGGTTCGACCCTTGAACCTGGGATCGATGAGGCTGCTACCCGCGTCTACATCGACGCTTATCTCAAGGAATCGGGCTGGCCGCTAACTAACGAGCGTGACCGAGAATTCGAAGTCACCGGGATGCCAAACCAGCAAGGCATCGGTTTTGTTGACTACGTCCTTTGGGGAGCAGATGGCCTTCCCCTTGCCGTTGTGGAGGCAAAGCGCACGAGCCGAAGCGCCCAGGAAGGCCAACACCAGGCCAAACTTTACGCGGATTGCTTGGAGGCGATGTTCAACCGTCGCCCGGTAATTTACTACTCGAATGGTTATGAGACCTGGCTCTGGGATGACGCCAATGGCTACGCACCTCGCGAGGTTGCAGGGTACTGCACCTCTGAAGAACTGGAGCTTCTCATCGCTCGCAGAAAGACTCGTGGAGTTCTTGCGAGTGTTCCAATCGATGGCACCATTGTTGAACGCCCTTACCAGCACAGAGCAATCCGCGCAGTAGGTGACGCTTTCGAGCGGAAGCAGCGCGAGGCGCTTTTGGTTATGGCGACCGGCGCGGGTAAGACCAGAACCGTCGTCGCTCTAGTTGACCAGTTGATGAAGGCTAACTGGGCTAAGCGTGTCCTGTTCTTGGCAGACCGCCTCGAATTGGTCAAACAGGGAGGAAATGCGTTCAAAGCATTCCTGCCTCACGAAACTACTGTGAACTTACAAAACGAACGCAATTCGAATGGACGCGTTTATGTTGCGACTTACCCAACCATGATGGGACTCATCAATGAGTTGGACGAGAACGGAGAACGCCGGTTCGGGCCAGGATATTTCGACCTGGTTGTAATTGATGAAGCACACCGATCTGTTTACGCGAAGTACGGCGCCATTTTCGGATACTTCGACAGTATGCTTCTCGGGCTTACGGCGACGCCTAAAGACGAGGTGGACCACAACACCTATCGCTTGTTCAACCTCGAGGATGGCGTTCCTACAGATGCCTACTCGCTGGACGAAGCGGTTGCCGATGGTTATCTCGTTCCTCCTAAGGCTGTTGCGGTTGGCACCACTTTCCTTCGCCAGGGAATCAAATACGACGAACTAACCGAAGAAGAGCAAGACCAGTGGGATTCCTTGGAATGGGGCGAGGACGGGGCTCCAACTGAAGTTGGTGCTGCTGAAATCAACCAGTTCCTCTTCAACGAAGACACGGTTGACAAAGTTCTCGGTAAATTGATGTCTGAGGGCTACAAGGTGGCAAGTGGTGACCGAATTGGTAAGACCATCATCTTCGCGAAGAGTCAGCAGCATGCGGAGTTTATTGAGAAGCGTTTCAACATTGGATGGCCGGAGTTCGGCGGCGAGCTAGCGCGAGTCATCACCTACCAGGCTTCGTATGTTGCAGACTTAATTGACAAATTCAAACAGCCTGAACAAGCACCACACATTGCCATTTCCGTAGACATGCTGGACACCGGCATCGATGTGCCAGAAGTTGTGAACTTGGTGTTCTTCAAACCAGTGCGTTCAAAATCAAAGTTCTGGCAAATGATTGGACGAGGCACACGACTTTGCAAGGACATTTTTGGCCCTGGTAAGGACAAGAGAGACTTCTTAGTCTTCGATTTCTGCGGAAACCTGGAATACTTCAGCCAAGATTTGCCAGGGTCTGCCGGTTCAATTCAGAAACCCTTGAGCCAGCGGATCTTCGAAGCGCGCGTTGCCCTGACCGCAGCGTTGGACGTTCTCAATACTCAAGGTGAGCCAAACATCAAAGACCTTCGCGATGCGACAGCAGACACCCTTCGTCAATTCGTTCTAGGCATCAATCTAGAAAACGTTTTGGTTCGCCCACATCTGCGTGCGATTGAAGGGCTCAATAATCCCGAAAGTTGGGCGGCACTCGGAGAAACCCAAGTTGGCCAGCTTGTTGAGGTTTCTGGGTTACCTAGTTCCGCGCAGGACAACGATGAAGATGCCAAGCGCTTCGACATGCTGATCCTGACTAGACAACTGGCTCAACTCAATGGTGATGAAGGTTCTGGCGATAAAACTCGCATCACAATCCAGCGAATTGCCCAAAACCTGCTAACAAAACTCAATATTCCAGCAGTTGCTGAACGTGCTGAGTTACTTGAAGCTCTCACGGGCGAGGAATGGTGGATCGACGTTACTCTTCCGATGCTCGAACACGCGCGCAAGCGAATACGAGGCCTGCTTCGTTTCGCTGACAAAAACACTCGAGTGCCCGTCTATACAGATTTTGAAGATACGTTCACTGGCTCACAGATCATTGACCTTCCAGGCGTTACCCCAGGGACTAACTTTGAACGCTTCAAGCAAAAAGCCGAGGCATACCTCCGTGCTCACGAAGATAACCTCTCACTGCAGAAACTTCGCCGAGGAAAGCCGCTTACTCAATCTGACTTGGACGAGCTTGGGCGCATGCTCGAAGAGTCTGGTGCCGCTCAGTCGGAAATAGAACTTGCCGAGTCATCAGCTGGGAGCCTTGGACGATTCATCCGCTCATTGGTTGGGCTGGAACGTAGCGCCGTCGAAGATGCATTCGCCGCATTGCTCAATCGACAGTCCTTTGGTGTGAACCAAATTAGGTTTATTGAACTAGTTGTCGATGAACTAACTCGTAACGGCTCTATGGACCCTGGACGCCTTTACGAGTCGCCATTCACGGACTTCTCCCCCGCCGGACCTGACCAAATTTTCGAGGGCTCGGACGTGCAGCTGATTCTTGACTTAGTAACTACAGTCAATGCTTCGGCCGACAGCGCAGCGGCCTAACAAGTTTTGATGCGGGTTTCGAGGCCCGATTTCCGATAGACTCGCGGAGATTTTCTGCCTGCAGAACCCCAGATTTCTAAGAGACCTTGTACTACCAGGACATAACGAACTAGTAGGTAGCTTAGAAAACCCAGCTGTCGTCTCGTTCTTCTTGGATAGCCTGCAAGAGCTCCGAATACACTTCGTCGGCGATTTCCCGATTCACAATTAAGGTCCCTCTCTCACGACGATAATGCCAATCGTTTACACCAGCAAAACTTAGCCAATTGAATGAGCTCTCAATGTAACTTTGATCAACGAGAAGCACCTTTTCGTGGCTGCGCCATTTGTGTAGATTCACATTTTGAGAGTGACGTTTGGCGATATCTGCGAGCTTGACCAAGGCGTCTTCGTCGCTGTCAGAAAGGTCATCGCCAATACCCAGCGCTATGTCGATGATGACACCTCGACGAGCGGCTGCATCAAGTAGAGCTAGAAACTCCTGGTTGGTCGCTGAACGCTTCACCCAAGGGCAAATTATGACCAATCTCTCTTTGGCAAAACGCACGGCCTCTCTGCGGAGTTTAGGGTGATCAGTCACTTTCAAACGGACTGGTTTCTCTTGAACCCTGAATATTTCGGGACCAAGTGGGTTCAGTTTCGACAGGCTGCTTGGCGAAGGCTTTGGGTCATCCTCGAGTTCTGGTTCGACAAGCGCCTCAACTTCAGGGAGTTCTTCAAGTTTTCGAACAAGCTCTAGAGCCGCCGCGGACTTTGTTGCGTATACTCCCTGGAAAACTTGACCGGCAGCAGGCGCTTCAGGTTCACGGTCAATCGTGATGTTTAGAGCTTTACGCACGTTAGGAAGGGCAAGAATTCGATCGTGGTCTGGTTGCCGCTCCCCGTCCACGGTCATGTTCAGCATGCCCCGCTCTCCCGATGCATCAGCGAAAACAAGTATTTGACCAAGGCTGTAGAAAGGCTTCTTGCTTGACCGCCTAGACGAAAGCACTTCTAGGACATTAATTTTTCTCGCTTTTTCACTACCAGTAAGCAGTGCATCAATTTCATCAAGTGTGAAGTCCGAAGCCTGTTTCTGGTCCTTTTGGACGACATCAAGTCGACGGACATATTCCTCACCATCGAGAACATCAAGGGTTTTTGTAAGTCGGTCGACATTAGATTCAATCTTTCGATAAAAAGTTACGTCACCTGTTATTAGATCGACGTGAACTTTTTGAGTTGAGCGCCGCGCCTCATTTATAGTTAGGTTTTCCAATTTCGTTCTACCAAAATCGGTCAATCGGATATTCCCATTTGAAGCAATTGAGATAGTACCCACATTCGAATCCTCATGCGCAACAGCATCGGCAACAAAATCGATATCTACACCCAGAAAGGATGCGACATCTTTTACTGAATTGAGCCCAAGCTCCAGCGCACGCAGCACATGCTCGTTGAGGAGAGGATATTCCTTAGCTTCGTATAGTGTCAGGTCGACATCGTAAATGTGAAGAGGGATTCCGACTGGAACAACAGCGACAAGATCTAATCCAGGGTGAAGATCCCCAAACTTTGCACCTAAATCCTCAAAATTACGCATTCGAATCCACCTTTACGATTTCACAACTATCGGGATGGCTCTTTATGTAATCCAGAGCCTGCGATAATCCGCCTGAAGTCTCATAAATAAAGGTGGCATCACCGACGATTACTAACCCATAGCGGGCTCGAGACAGTGCCACATTGATACGTTTCCACTGGGCCTGGCCGAGAAAGCCAAGCCTTCCTTTGGTGTTGCTTCTTGTCGTTGCCACTATAACTATGTCCGCTTCAGAGCCCTGAACGGCGTCTGCGGTTTCAACCCTGACGTGGAGTGAACCGTAGTCGCGCTGGCGAAGCTCTTCTACGATGGCCCGTTTTTGGGCGCGGTATGGGGAAACGACCAGTATCTCAAAAGTCTCTGGGTCGACTTTGATGTGGCGGCTAGCCACTAATTTGGCCATTTTCATAACTTCGTTAGCAATTACACGTGCTTCCACTCGGTTCGTGTAACCGCCACCTCGAGTGTCAATCTCCCGTCTGTCGGGGTGCTCGGAGGTGTCTAGCCAGCGAACCTGAGAGCCAACCAATGACGAATAACCTTCAATTTGCTTGGTATTCACGGATTCGAGTTCACCCTCATAGAAGCAGTGCGAGATCAAATCGCCAATAGCTTTTGACATTCGCCACTGGGTAGTCAAAATCGCTTTCTTTGAATCTGGAAGGTTTGACTTCAAAAGTCCAAACAATGTGGTCTTTACATCCGACTCCCGTAATGAGTGGTTCTTCATAACAGCTGGGTTCTCCAGAAGTTCCTCATCATTTGGCGGAAGTTGGTTTTCATCACCCACGAGAATTACATGGTGAGCCTTGGACATTGGGACGAGGGTTTCGGTTGCAGTTGCTTTTGATGCTTCGTCAACGATGCAGTAATCGAATTCCATTTTTCGCACCGCCGGTTCGCGCAAGAAACCGACACAAGTTCCGGAGACAAGTCCTGCGCTGTTCAAGAAACGAAGTCGCAGATCATCATCGGTATGAACCTTTAGTAACCAACCAGTTTGGACTGCCAGGAGTTTCATCAATTGATCAGGGTTTGGGAATTTTCCAATAAACTCCTGTACCCAATCATCCATGGCGGCGTCCTCCAGCCCAGACTCCCTATCCGCAATTGATCCACTCAATGCGCGCAGTTTGTTTCGAAGACCATCTTGGAGTGCCTCAATGCCTGCAATGGCCGAGTCAAGCTTGGCGTCATCTTCCTCATTCAGGCTGTCAGCAAAAGCAGTGGTGGTTTGCCCAGCCTTCGCATTCAAATATGCTGCCTGTTTACGTGAAGCATTCAATTCGGAAAGCAAAGCCAGGGCCTTGAGTTGCTCCAAGCCAGAACCTTCAATCCCAGCGCGCTTCATCAAATCGGATTCCGAAGACACGCGGATTTTTTCAATCCACTCTTTGATCTTGCGTTCGACCAAATATTTCACTGCATCTGGGTGCAACCTAGGATCTTTTGGGTCTCCAATGCGAAGCATGTCAGTGAAACCGGACTCTTCGAGACGCAACAAAGCGTTGTCTACTGCAACGTGCGTTTGGGCAACCAAGAGTACTTTTGCATCAGGCTTGTTCTTTTTGATTTGGTGCACAAGTTCGGCAATAAAATTTGTCTTGCCAGTGCCGGGTGGGCCTTGCACAACGAACACATCTTCGGTTGACAGTGCCGCTTGCACTGCCGCAATTTTGTCCGGGTCCAGCTTGCTTAATACCGGTGTAATCTCCGATTGAGCATTTACTTCAACTGCATCATTTGGCGATTCGACGGCAAACCCAACGTCCTTAGAAACAGCCTCTCCAGCTTTGAACTCCTGAACAGCGGCCCTCTGGCGCGAAAGAGAAACGGCATCTCTACCCAGTGAAGGCACGAGCTGCCCGCGCTGATTGATAGTGCCAATTTCACGGCTTGGTTTAGCCCAAACTTGAGTACCGTCGAAATTAGTAACTTCGAAATACACGCCCCTAAAGTCTTTTACATCCCAGCTCGTGTCTGAAATGTCCCACTCCAACTCAGAAGTGAGCGTGAAGACGACTGAACCAGACTCGACTCGAACGGAGCTGAAATCCATTGTCCTAAACGAGCCTCTCACCAACTCTTCGCGAGCATCAAGCAAGCGAGACCAAGTTTCAAATGACCCCGATGACATCTCATCACTTGAAGTGTCCGGCGCATGCTGGCTAAGAAGTTTCTCTAGAAGATCTAAGCCATTGCTTGCAGGCACCGGTTGCCGGGTATCTAAGGCAACGAATCCAAATCTGTCTTCTAATTGGAGAGAGCCGAAACGCCAAAGCTCGAGATCGTCGAAGTCAGGTTCCTTTGCATCAACTAGAAGTAGGTAAGGCGGGGAACCTTCCTCTCTTTTGACCTTGAGCGTAAAGACCCAATCGTTTGTGCTCAGGTGGATTGCGTTGGAATCACCCTCGACATCTTTTTTCGGCGGGCGTATCTGGGCGAATAGCTCTGAATTTGCTAGAAGCGACTGAAATTTGGCCTTGACCCGCTGAAACTGAAGTGCTGGTCCGCCCATAATGTGTTCTTTGGGCCTATTGGTGAATTTCACGGGGACTTGCAGCGCAGCGGGCCGTTCTGCTTTGCGTGAATTCTGATTTACTATCAAGTCAAAGCGAGATTTGAACTCAACCATATTTTTGGGTCGATTTTCAGGGTCGAGATCCAATGAATCTCGAAGTAACGAGATAAGAGCGGCCGGCAATGCCGTTATGGCCTCCAAAGCCTTGAGTAAGTCAAGAGTGTCCCGAAACAGTACCGGCGAGGTGAGTTGAACCAAAACGGCAGCCGCTGAATAGACATCCCGAGAGAATGGATCCCTGGACGCGTGGTCTGGCGGGGAGAAGACCATGGAGCCGAAGTCAGCAACCGTACGAGTGTCGGTTTCATTCTCCAAATTTTTGCTGATCCCAAAGTCAGCGATGATGATCTTGCGATCAGAATCATCTTTCTTTTTGAACAGCAGGTTATCTGGCTTGATGTCTCTATGTGCGACGTTGAACTGATGAGCATGCGCTAGCCCATCAACTAGCCCTCTTGAATATTTGAGCCATGAATTTGGTTCAAAAGAGTAGGAGCCTCTTCCGTAGCGCTCAGCCAATGTTTCTTCCAACCATTCCAGTACTACTAGGAATTCGTGGGTGTCTCCACCAGGTCTGGAACCACTGCAAAGTAACCGAACGATGTGAGGATGCGAAAGCTTGGAAAGGCAATCGACTTCCTTTTTCCATAGGGCTTTAGAAAGGCCGTCACCGAGATCGTCCAGGACTTTCACTGCAACAACGGAGTTTGAAGTGTCGTCGAACCCCTTGAAAACTTTCGATAGACCACCCTCCCCGATTTTGTTCAGCAGAGTAAACCTGTCAATGCAATTACTAGAACTACTTAGGTTCTTTCGATCCTGCGCATCAGTCAACTCCAAATGATTGGCTTCAGGCTTGGCGACGACATTCTCGTCTTCAACGACGCTGTGAATAGTAACCGATTGGTCTTTTGATGGGAAAGAATTTCTGAGTTGATTTGCGACGCCTGGAGAAATAGTTGACGCACCACTCTTCACAAAATGGCCGAGTTCTGCCAACTTGGAAAGGGCAACTTTGGAGTCGATTCCAAGTTCCTTAGCTATGTCGTAAACACGTGGAAGAGCCACCGAACCCCCTATATCTAGCCCCACGACCACTATACGCAGGGTTTAAAGGAAGTTCGAGGCTGGTAACAATCTATGGAGCAACCAAGCTCCTAGATGCTGAAATTTAGCTAGACCGAGGGGAAGTTTAGGCAAAAGCCCTACCCTTAACCCACAGCACCCGAAAGGCCATCCGTGATTTCAGCACAGTTCATCTTCAAGCCCGGAACCTACGATGACGAGTTTCATCGCCTAGATGCCGAGATCGAGGCTTATGTGGCGACTATCCCAGGGTTCTTGGGGGCTGAGAAGTGGGTCTCGTTCGATGGCCAGACCAAGAACTCGATCTAGCCGAAGAAACCCTTGAAGTCTCCGTTGCCGTTTAGGTCACCAATTAAGGTTGCCCTGTCAAGAGACTGATTGAAGCTTTGGCAAGCCGTTTCAGGCAAGAGGCAGCAACTGTGGCAGGCCGACAAGTTTGTTCCATGATAACCCTGACCTTCTTCGCCGAGATCCATACACACAGGGTCGTTCGAACACCAACGGGCCTTTTCAATTGCGCTGCTTAGGATTCTCTCGAACGTCTTAGGATCCGCCATCTCAACCAGGCCACCCATTGTTCCGTCAGCATCAGCCGAGGCGGTGTAAATCAAGACACCGGCTTTACCTTCACCACTGTAGATTCTCTCTGCTAACGCCGCTGCGGTATAACCGCATTCGATCACGAACTCTTGAATCAACACGTGGGACAAGGTATGGAGC
>JACCDP010505297.1_pt1 | contig 12873 bp, 7 predicted proteins | sample 7445841 | NCBI WGS metagenome assembly JACCDP01 (sample SAMN15323441, study PRJNA562643) | freshwater metagenome | isolation source: river surface water | place: USA:Blue River Watershed | collected 2017-08-17
GCCTTTTTATTGTCTGTTACAATTTTATCAGTAGCAGCGATCTTGTCATCAGTTTCAATTTTGTTGTCTGCAACTTTCTTATCAGTAGCATCAATTTTGTCTCCATTTATTTTAATATCTCCTCTATTTGTTTCAATCTCTTTTGTGTTATTAGTAATGCTATTTGTATTTGAAGCGACATTATTTTTAATGATAGTAATATCATTACCGTTTTTTTCAATATTTATATAATTATTAGTTGTACTAATTGTAATTGATTTAATCCTATCTGAATTGTCTGTTATATCAGAATCGATCTTGTCAACAATTTCTTTTACATATCCCTTATTTACTACAGTAAGTAAATCACTCAAATCACTTTTAATCCCTTTAGTAGTTTCTGCTTTAAATTCACCAAAACCATCTCTTTTTGCAATTTGATTTGCCTTAGCATCAGATGTTGCTTTATTTAATTCTTCAGTATTTGAAGTGATGCTAGCAGTATTAGAATTAATTTTAGTTTCCAATGCATTCTCAGCATCTTTTGCCCTTTGCTCTTCATTATTCAATCTAGCTGTTAAACTTGCTGTTTTTGAATCTAAACTGCTTGTCAAACTGGTAATGCTACTTGTGTTTGATTCGATATCAGAAGTATTTTTAGTAATATCTAATTTATTCTTATTGATATCACTTGTATTCTGTGTAATACTCTCTGTATTGGATTCGATTTTAGAAGTATTTTCAGTAAGTTTAGTTGTATTTGCTGTAATGCTTGAAGTATTTGAATTTATCTTAGTATCTAATACTTTCTCTGCATCTTTTGCCCTTTGCTCCTCATTACTCAATCTGGTAGTCAAACTTTCCGTATTTGAATTAACCTTATTTTCTATTCTAATCTCCTCGCCTTTTGCTCTTGAAACTTCTGTATTTAAATCTGTAGTTAAGCTTTCTGTTCCAGATTTGATCTTTTCTTCTAAAACCTTCTCAGCATCCTTTGCTCTTGCTGACTCTTTATTCAAATCAGTTGTTAAACTAATAGTACTTGATGTTAAATCAGTCCTTAAACTTGTTATACTATTTGTATTCGAGCCAATATCAGTTCTAAGAAGTCCCTCAGCATCCTTTGCTCTTGCTGACTCTTTGTTTAAATCCGTTGTTAAACTAACTGTGGTTGAATTAATCTTGTCATTTAATTTAGTTTCTTCTTCTTTAGCTCTAGCAACTTCTGAAGTAATACTAGAAGTGTTGCCCTTTACTTTTTCTGTGAGGATGTTAATACTGTTTGTATTATCTCCCGTATTACTCAAACTTTTGGTTAACTCTGCCGTAATTGAACTTATAGCAGATTTTGTAGCAGTAGAAAGTGGCTTCTCTAAGTCACTTGTATTATCAACTTTATCTAATTGTACATTATACTTAGTTAAACCACTAGGATTTGTGAAAACTGGATTTACTAAAGTTTTATTAGTCAATGTCTCCTTACCTTCTAATGTAGACATTGTTCCAGAATAAGCAGGAATACTAATGCTACTAGCTCCTTGAGTGAAAATGGTTAAATCACCAGTACCCTTAATAGCTAAGTTTTTATCTAAACTTATAGTTTTGCCTTTATTATCCACTCCAGTACCTCCCATTTCAGCAGGTAAAATGGTCAATAATTTCATACTTCCCTCAGCAAGTTTAGCTTTATTTGAATTAAAAGTATATGGCACTGACCACATTTGGGATGTACCAATATCAATATAAGATGATTCAGGATTCCAATTAGCATCATATCCACCACTACCCGTACTAGGCTTAACTGCAATTTTTATATTTAAAAAATATTGGATATTTCCCCAATCCAAATCAAATAAATTTGATTTAGGACCAGATAAGAAAGTACCCTGGCCTATGACTAAACTGAAGACACCGTCATCTCCAGCAGTTACAACAAATTTTTCTGAGTATTCAATATTACCAGTGGCATTACCTTTTAATATACTTACTACTGCATAAACATCTCTGTTTTTTGCTGGATTACCTGCATCATCTTTGGCTAATGCCTGAAATAGCATACCACCCGGAACTGCTTGGTTTGTTTGAGCTGATAATTGGTTTCCAATGAATACACTCAGTAATAATAGAATTAAAATATTATTTTTCACAACTTTTAAATTTTAAAGATTTTATAGGTTTGTAAAACCTTATTAGAAGAAATTTGTATATAATATAGACCTGCGTTAAGCTTATCTAATGCTAAGCGATACCCAGATAATAGCTGAACCTGTGAAACATCAATACCTTCTACAAGATCACCAACGCTAGAATAAACTTGTACTCTAAATTTGTCTTCAAGTTGTAATTGGTTCAAAAACTTGATAACTGTATAGCTAGAGGCAGGGTTAGGAAAAACGCTAATACTTAATTTGATATAATCAAGATTAACTTCACAGCTTGCAAAAAATGTCCCATTATTAATAGGTAAAAATTTCACAATTCCATTTGAAACAGTATAACATTGTTTTCCACTTAGAATTATAGGATTACTATAAGTGGTTGATGTTGAAACTTTAGTAGAAAAATTACCAATTCCACCTATAGAATAGGACATTTTTATCTGACCATGCAATAATGTTGGTAAACTAAACGTTATGACAAAGAGAAAACCAATTATATAGGTAATTCTACTTGACTTTAAGTTCTTTAAATAAATATTGTTCATGCTTATACATTTAACCAAAGAGCATGAATAAGAAATAATACCACTTAATAACTGGTAGACAGTTTCTTAAAACATAAAATCCATACTTTATCAGTCAGAGAATAGCTATGACTATACACTGAGTATCAAGTATGGATTATACACTTTGGGGGATGCAAACTAGAACCAAGTTGTAGTTGAAAAAAATTATGTGCGTGAATAAACGCTGAAACAATGTGATTAGATTAAAAACTTATGTTATAATCCTTTTTAAGTCTGTAAAATAATTCTTTATAATAGTATCAATATAATATAAGTAGGTTAAAAAATACATTAACCTGTAAATCAATTACTTGCATAATAAATAAAATCCGATGGAGTTCCTCCATGAAATTTCTTAAATGGTTTATAAAGATGATGTCTTGAATTAAAACCTGCTTCTTGTGCTAAAGCATCAATTGAATAGTTATTATATTTCTTTGATTTCACTAATTCTAAAAAATATTCAACACGATACTTATTTATTAAGTTATTAAAGGTCATATTAAACTTAATTATAATTAGATCATGAAAATCTTCCTTATCAATTATATCATTCTCTTTGCAAAATCTTTCTAAATTGGCATCTTTTTGTAAATAATAAAAATTATTAAAAAAAGGTATCGAAAAATTAGAGTCGTTTAATGATAATGAATTATTTCTATCAAAAGAGGATAATTTATTAAAACTAAATTTATTGAAACTTAAATATTTGGGTTTATAGATGATCCCTAACAAAACAACATAGGACATTGAAATTAATGAAAGTTTTAAAATGATAACTCCTTGTAAACTTTGGTTGTAAAAATTTAAAATTGAAAGATTAAAAGAAATTAAAAAAGCTAAGACAGAAAGTTTCACAGCCCAATTTCTTATGGATTTTTTATAGTGGTTATGAGCATCTTTAGTTTTAATAAATATGAAAAAGATTCTGAAAAATGTATATAATATTAGTAGTTTAAAACTTAATCTCAGCAAATTTAAACCCCAGTATTTAGGTACTATATAAAAAGACGTAACGTCATCATTATAATAAGAGTAAACTTGAGGATAATTAAATAATATTATAACAAATATTAAACCAAGTGAAAACGCTATACTAAGATTTATTTTTACCCATAAATATATTTTACTGTTTATTACTGAGTTTAATATATAAATTAAACAACCTGCTGTAATTATATTAAATAATGGCGTAAAAATTAATAAAAAACCAGATTTAACATTATTCAATATTAAAAAATTGAAAATAAAAATCATCGTAATTAACAAAAGGAAACTTACCCTTGTCATTACAGGTCTTCTTATGGTAATTAATACATCAATAAATGTGATTACACATAAAATCAAAATTGAAAAAAGAAAGTTATTCATAATATTATAATTTTTTTATATTTTGAAGATATTAATCATAAGAAATTTTGAAATAATAATCATACTTATTATTATCTGGAAAAGTAATTTGATACACAAAACTTGTTGAGGATATTTCTTTAATGAGCCATTTTGATTCAATATATGTAGAATTAAAATTGTTTTTAATTAAAGTAATTAATTCATCTTTTTTTTGAATATCCCATTTTCCAGAATATCCATCACTGTCAAAGAATGTACCATTATGCTCATAAGTTCTATTGTAAAGTTTATCTTTAATGGAAAGCGTTTTTGGAATACCATTTATAACTAATGAATCTAAAACCCAAGTGTGACTTGTATTGTGATAATTTCCAGATCCGGAAAGTAAAAACTTTTCAAAATTTACAGTATCTAAAAATTCACTTTTATTACAACTTAAAAAAGTTAGTGTTACTGCTAAATAGATGAATATCTTTTTCATGTTATTTAAATAATTTTCTAGTGAATAATATATTAAAAGAAAAATAAGAATCAGTCGGATTACTAGGAGAACTTCTTAAGCGACCAGTAGTAATATAATCTGAAGTAGGGTTTGAAAAATAAACAGCTGCTGAACCATTCGAACCTGCTTTTGTAAATAGTTTTGAAGGATCTGGATAAAAATCTGCACCAACATCATCTAAATAATCAGTAAATGATCTGTGGTAAGATAATAAAAAACTTAAAGAATATTTAGTATTGACATAAAAGTTAATTCTACCTGAAAAAACTATAGCTGCTGTGGATAATGAATATGGTGATTTATTTTCATCTATAGTTTGTCCTCCAGTTCCTAATGGTTGTAAATCATAAATTACTCCTTTATAGGATGAGGTAGGATTAAACTTAATGAACTCAGCACCAATACCAAAAAAACTATTTGTATAAATTTTTCTAAGTGACCCAGGAGAACTTTCTCTAATTTTGAAATGTATGGAAGGAGAAATAGTTAACATATCAGTAGTAAAATGAAAACCTCTTGCAACCTCCTCTAAATTTGTAGAACTGTAATCAATATTACCAATTGTAAATTTAGATATAGTCAAAGAAGCAGCAAACATATTAGTAAAATGGTAAGAAGCAATAACAGCATTATTTAATGTAACCTCATTTGAAAATATCGATGGGCTACTTACGGTACCTGTAAACATTGAACCGCCTGATCCGATTGAAAATTCATAATACTTCTTAAATGGTGGGGCATTTTGTAATTTGTCTTTAGATTGATTATCTATACCTTTTAATATTCTTAAAGAATCAATTTTAACTTTTTGGAGATAATATTTAACCATATAAGTCTTGTAACCAATTTTGATATCAGAAATAGGTAAAAAATCAAAATCATTAATATTTTGAAATAGAAAATATCCCCCAGGTTTTGAAAAATTTATATTATCTAATAAATCTACTTTAACATTATTCTTATCAAGAATAGTTAAATTATATTTTACTCTATTTTCAGTTTCAATTAAAGTTGTATCATTTTTAAGATTAACATATTTTATTATCATATTAGAAAAATCAATTTCCTTATTAGACCTAAATGTATAAGCATTAATCTTGTTAATTTGTGTTAATGTATCGTTGATTTCTATCGTTGTTTTAGAATTAAAAATTTTATAAACATGTCCCTCAATATTGTTTAATGGAAGATTTAAAAAAGGTTCTAAAATTAACTTTGGTAGTGTATAATTTTTTTCTTGATCATAAATACCTTCATACACTTTGTACTTATTATTATCACCCCAATAGTTATTTTTAAAAATGATCATCTTTTCTGTACCATATAGACCCATGTTTGCTAGATGGACTATTGTATCTGTGAGGATATCTACCAAATTGTTATTAACAAAGCTATTTCTTTCAATAGTTGGTAAAAACTTTTTATAAACTTGATCTAATCGTCCGTAGATAATATTGTTAGCTATATTATAGGATTTAGATCCATAAATAAAATTATTGATAAAAACGTTTTGCGTAATATTAAAGTGAATCTGATCATTTTTTAAATCTTCAAAATACAATGGCGCTTTATTATCTGAAAATATATTATCAGATAAATCAAACTGAACATAACTAGAATCATTAATCCCAAATGGAGTATTTAAGACTTGTATTAATGAAACTTTACCGACGTTTTTTTCGAAACTATTATGTGTAATTGAAACTAAATTTCGCTTCCATCCAAAATCAAAATAAAGTGGCATTTGTAGATTTTTAAATACTACATTGTTAATTAAAACACTTTTTTCATTACTACTACTTATAATCAAACCAACACCTTCATTATTTTTCTTTCCATATAGCTCTATATCTCTTTTATTACCTATCATTTCAACTAAACCTTCACAAACTAATGTACCGTTATCAATAAATTCTATTTTTGCCCCGCTATCAACTTTTAAACTATTGCTTACAATAACCATACTGTTTATAATATGCCTTCCTTTAGCAATGATTAAGTCTTCATAGTTTCCTGATAAAGTATCTTGTGCATTTAAAACACCAAATGACATTAGGAAAACAGTAAATATTAAATATTTATTTTTCATGTGTAATATATTAATTATTTATTTTATACAATAATGGTGGTGGTTTTCTTGACGTTCCATCTACTAATGAAACATTGATATTATCAAATAGTATGATGTCATTCTTTTCTAAACTAGAAATTAATCTTTGTGTATTTGATTGAAATAATTCGCCATAGTTAAAGGCAGTTTCAACATCAACTCCTCCATGAATTCTAGTAGCTTTGAAAGAATTAATTCTTCCTGGAAAATAATTTAGATTATTTACATATAAAACGGCTTCTAATCTCTCAGAAGAGATTATCTCTTTCATACTAATATTAAAATTGCCAATATTTTCACCCTTTATTCTTAAAACTGGGTCTGGTAATTTATTAGCATAAACTTTTTTCTGAAATAATAATTTTCTTTCTCCAGACCTTAAATCATAAAATTTGATTTCATAATCCCCAACCCTATTAAAATTAGCAACAAAGTTTTTATTTATATTAGCAATGTTAACCTTAGGAACCACTTCAATATCTACATCTTTACCAATTTCAAAATCAAAATCACTAAATAAAGTAGTATTTAATCCAGCGAAAATATTTTCTGTGTGAATGGTTTTCAAAATTTTATTGAAAATATCATCGATAACGATATCACTCGTTTTTGTATTTTTCATTTCCGTTGAAGTATATTGCTGAATCGGTTCTTTAGCTTCTTGTGCAATTACTTTAACATTATTTTTTAATTCATATAAAGCTGGATTTTTCTTAGAAAAAAATGTAGGCAGATAGCCTATTTCTCTTAATGCAGCTTCTTGATATAATAGCTGAGTATGTGTTATTAATAATTTAATTCTTACTAATTGCATATAATTCATTGCAGTAGGCTTATGTAAGAATAAATAGGAATCCCATAATTGCTTTTTTCCTTTAAAATTCACAATGCTGTCAGCGATGGGTACAAATTCTTCTAAATAAGACGGAATCTTATATGGCGTTTCGTTAATATATTTTGATAGTTCAAACAAATCTTTCTTAATTACTGGTAAACCTTGATTACTTGTTAGTATTTTTTCAATTAAATTTCTTCTATTAAATTCTGTTTCAAGACTACTTCCCTTTTTATTAAATTCTGAATTGATTAAGTTCAAAACGTCTGTTAATTTGTCATAGCTTTGGTTTAATCTAGTTCTAATTAATAAATAGGAATGTGCTTTTGCATTTGAGTCTAGTTGTTTTATGTTATTTTCTATAATGGTATTACTTAATTCAATTTTTTTTCTATTTTCTTTATCTAAAATTTCGAAAGATTTAATAGAATAAGAATTTGAATCCAAAATAGAAATCTTAATATTTAAAACAGAGAAACACACAAATATGATATACAATAAAGTAACAATTTGCGACCTCTTTAAATCTGCACTATTCCCATTTGCTTCCATATATAAAACTTATTAAGCTCTTTTATTTATTTAATATTGTTTTACATAATAATGCAAATTCGATTTTAGTTGAATTTGGAGTGATCTCATATTTATTTATGAAATTGTTATACTTCATATAAACATCATTTAAAGAATCTTCTTTATCAGCTTCAAAAAAATCAACTAGAATAGAAATATCCACGAATTTTTGTTCTATTAAACTTTGCTGCAATAGCAACATTGATTTACAATTTTGAATATAATGTTCATCAAATAAATCAATGAATGCAAAAACCTTATTATCTCCCAATCTAATAGTGTCAACTCTTAATGACAACTTCTCTTCAAGTTTAAAATCTTTACCATTAACTAGAGGTATTATCAATATCTTCCTAAGTACATCTTTTGCTACATGTTTATTACTAAATGATGCAAGCAATAATATGATAGATTGTATCTGTTTTAATGAATCTTTATTCTCAGTATGATATTCTAATGATTTAAACTTATCAATGAAAAATAATTTAGTTTGATCATTTTTGTCAAATAATATTTGTACCATTAAATCCAATGCCTCAGAATTTGACTTATCAAAATGTTTAATGATATAATCTAATAGAATTTCATTTTTTAACTTAATGAATGGAGCTAAGAAATCCAATGCAGGGCTTACAATTAATTCTTTAGAATGAAATTTCTGACAATATTTCTGAATGGGTAATGAACTTCCTGCAAATACTTGCTTTTCATTATTAACAACAGACCTAATAAAATGGTTTTTTTCTACTGTATACAATATAAATAAGTCAAAGAATCCCTTATATCTGTATGGTTTAAACGCCAAAATAAGCGCTTTTAATCCTTCTTCTGTAATGGACACTGGGTTTTGAATCTGTAACTCTCCGATGCCAGATTCAGGCAATCTAATATCATATGACTTTAATAAAGCAATATTTTTTTGTGGAACTACTTTTTTACCAAATAGGTCTAAAAAAATTTGAGTAACCATTGCATATTGATCCTCATTCAAAGAAGCCCATTCTGGTTGGTAAAAGATATCTTTAGGAAAGGATATTATACCTAATTTATCTAGCTGCCATAATAAATCAGGTGCAAAATGTTCCATAGGCTGTTTTACTTCAGCATGAACACTCAAATCGCTTTGAGGGAAGGATATAGATTGGTTTACATTATTTACATCTATTGTCTGAGGTAAAACATAACTATGTATTAACTGGTCATTTATTTTCTCTGTTTCAAAAGATGCGACCTTTAGCGTCTCTTGTTGAATTTGACTTTCATTATTGATGTCATTACTTTTCTCATTCTGATTCTTACTAATAAATTTTACAGAAGAAACACCAAATACGATTGCTTCCATGGTTAAGCCAACCGTCATAAATATATCCTGAACCTCCCATTCAAGTAATTTGGCAATTACGCCAATTAAAATAACTACCGCACCTAAACTATAAAATAGGTTTAGGATATCTAATTTTTTAGCATCTGTACCTTTATTTGCCATAATACGTTAAATTTTAATTCACATGGGTAACTCATCATTTTTAACATTTAGAAGCAGTGGTTATTAATGGAATAACTATGGTTATTTTTTTGGACCATAGAGCTTTTTCACAAAACCAATTACTTACATATGAATTAATTCGAGTTATTATTTAATAACGTAATATAAAACCACATATTTGTGTGACGAAAAATTTCTAGTAATATTTTTAAAGTATTTAGTTAACTTTTGTATTACATTGATTTACAATATTTTACATAATTTTAATTAATATATATATGTAAAATATGTACCTGTTATAACATAAAAATGTGTAAAAAGGAACAATTAGGTTTTAGATTAAATTCTCTAAAGCAGCAGAAATAGTGGGAAATTGGAACTGAAATTGAGCATTTTGAAGCTTTTGGGAAGATACTTTGGCACTCTTTAATACCTCAATACTCATCTCTCCAAGCATTATTTTCAGTACCCATACTGGAACATGGACTTTAATAAACCAAGAATAGTATTTTGATGCAATTTGAATGGTTAAATTTTCATTACTTATAGGTTCTGGAGCAACTGCATTATATACTCCTTTGATTTCAGGCTGTCTAATGGCAAATAATACAATCGCTGTTAAGTCTTGTTGATGTATCCAACTAACTATTTGTCTACCATCACCCAAAATAGCTGCTACAGCTAATCTTGCTGGTTTCATGAATTCAAGCAAAGCTCCGCCTCTTTTATTCAACACTATACCAATTCTAAGGGTAACCTGTCTTATTCCTAATGCCGCAATAGAAGCTACACTTTCTTCCCATGCTTTACATGTATCTCCTAAATAGGAATGATCTACTGTATCCGTTTCTACAAACCCATCCTTTATGCTACGAACATTATCTGGACCATACCATCCTATTGCAGAAGCGCCTATAAATGTGTGAACCTGATGCTTCATTGTTTTTAAAGCATTGGTTAATAATAAACCTGACTTTACCCTACTATCTAAAATTTCTTGCTTTCTTTTCTCAGTCCACCTTTTAGTAGCTACAGACTCACCCGCTAAATGCACTATGATATTAGCCTCTTCTAATGCTTGAGGATCTATATAATTTTGATCAATATCCCATTTTGCAAAACTTACATGCAAACGACTTGATTTTCTGGGCGATCTTGTAAGTACAATCACCTCATAACCTTGTTCCACCAAGCTATCGGTTAAAGATTGCCCCACCATTCCTGTACCACCTGTAATTAATACTGTCTGCATGCAATAAAGGTACACAAACTAGCTATAAAAAAACACTCCCTTTTGAAGGGAGTGTTACAACTAAAATCAACTGTACCATAAAAAACGAACTTAATCTGGTTTCTTACCGTCTAAGAAAGAATTGATGGTAGAAATATTTGTTTGGTTATTTTCATCTTGCTCAACAGTGTACTTACTATAATAGTTTTCTACCGAAGCCATTGTGTTACCAAATAAATCCAGGTTTCTTCTAACGTATGCAGGTACTGCATCAAACTCAGTATTTGGATCAGCACCATTATTAATATTAAAAGAAAGGTTTCTTAATTTTTGAATTCTCTCAGCCACTTTTCTTCTTTGTTCTTCTGCATTATCTACTGGCATTTCAAAATCTTGATGTGCAGATCTTGCATTGCTTATAGGCTCTACTTCTTTCATCACCAATTGCATGGTAGGCTCTTCTTCCATTTGTTCTACCATTCTAAATGAAGTCTCCATCACTGGTTCTTCAATGATTGTTTCTTCAATGATTGTTTCTTCAATTGCTTCTGATGCTGTTTCCAATTCATCAAAATCAAATGTAAAACTAGAAGCTGGCTCTTCTACCTCTGGAGTTTCCTCGTATATATTAGAAGGCTTTTGTAAAATAAACTCAGTAGTAAAATCAACTGTAGTTGCTTCCATATTTAATTCATATACTTCCTCAGAAATAATTTCAGTTCTTTCATCAGAAGATTGCTCAGCTTCACCATCAGAAATAATTTCAGTTCTTTCATCAGAAGATTGCTCAGCTTCACCATCGAACGCTACCGCGTTCTCTTCTTCATCAACCTCAGGAACTGAAACAAAAACAGAACTCACTGGAGATTCAATTACTTCTTCTTGATATTCATACAAAGTGGGTTGTAATTGGTCTAATTCAATACTTGCAGCTTCTGCTTCTACCATTATATCTGCAATGGTTGCGTAATCGTCAACTTCCATTTCAATAGGTTCAGCAATTTCTTCTGCTACAGGATTTAATTCTTCTTCTACAATCAATGTTTCATTTAATTCAGCAGTAGGTGATTCTGGAGCAATTGATTCAGGAGCTTTTGGAGCTTCTGTTTCTAAAGTCATCACGATCTTTTCTTCTACTGGTTGTTCTGCTTTCTTAGGCTCCTCTTTTTTAAATGGGTCCTTATGTTCAAAACCAGTTGCGATCAATGTAATACCTAATTTTTGTCCTAAGGTTGGATCGTAACCCATACCCATAATAACATCACTGTGCTCACCAGTGCGTGCACGTAAAATATTATTGATGGTTTCTAATTCATCCATGCTACACTCGTAATCTCCTTCAGCACTATTGATATTTAATAAAATCCATTTTGCTCCTTTGATATCATTGTCATTCAATAAAGGAGAATTTAATGCTTCCTCAATAGCTCTCTCCGCTCTGTTCTCTCCTTCCACTTCTGCCTTACCTAAGATAGCTACACCCCCATTCTTCATAACTGTACAAACATCCGCAAAGTCAACAATGATATGACCACGGCTATTGATTACATCAGTGATACATTTAGCAGCAGTAGCTAAAACATTATCCGCTTTAGTGAAAGCCTCTTTCATTTTTAAATTACCGTATTGTACGCGTAATTTATCATTAGAGATCACTAATAAAGTATCTACGAAAGGCTTTAATTGATTGATACCTTCCTCCGCTTGCTTTTGACGACGAGGTCCTTCAAAACCAAATGGCGTAGTAACAATACCTACTGTTAAGATGCCTAAATCTTTGCAGATTTTAGCAATAATAGGTGCACCACCAGTACCTGTACCACCACCCATACCCACAGTGATAAATGCCATGCGAGTATTCACTTCTAATATTTTTTTAATTTCTTCTAAAGATTCTTCTGTAGCTAATTTACCCACTGATGGATCAGCGCCAGCTCCCAAACCTTGTGTTAAATGTGGTCCTAACTGAATTTTGTTAGGCACTGCACTTTGTTCAATGGCTTTAGCATCTGTATTACAAATGATGAAGTCGACCCCTTCAATATCTTGTTGGAACATGAAATTTACGGCATTGCTTCC
>JACCDP011285539.1_pt1 | contig 12872 bp, 10 predicted proteins | sample 7445841 | NCBI WGS metagenome assembly JACCDP01 (sample SAMN15323441, study PRJNA562643) | freshwater metagenome | isolation source: river surface water | place: USA:Blue River Watershed | collected 2017-08-17
AATTTTGTCTCGGTGCACTTTACTAGAAAAATTGTCCGCGAAAAATCGGACATTTTTCTTAGAGAGTATTCAACTTCTGGCATGTCATTCCATTTGGGGTAGTCAAGAAATTCGTTTTCAAGCAACAGAAGACCAGAGTCATTAGATGATGTCAATGGCATTTTGTCTGTCATTCGGTTTTGATCGTATTATGTGGCGTTAGAGATGTCGTGGAGCGCAAACCATTTGTGCAGATTTTCTATAAATTCTTCGGTGCCCTTACCATCTTCAATTCCTTTTTTTGTTTTCATGTGTATTTAGCCGACGAATCGTCTAAAATCTCAATTTGGGCCCTTCAAACTTTGCAGCATCTGCTATTGTTTACATTTTTTCTGCGATCTTTTGGACGATTCGTCTGCTAAATTCATCTAATTTAAAGACCGCCCTTTTAAATATGGGGGGGGGGGTTCGTTTTAGAATAAGGCCTATTTCAACTTTTAACCACAATTAGGCATGGTTAAACTCATACTTATATAAAAAATATCATGAAAATTAACATGAAAAACTACGTTTTTAGATATATGTTTTAACCTTATCCCTTATTCATGCAACAACCCTATTGCTTGCTACACCCATTTACAATTGATATATATTGCTTACAATAACATTCTGCATCACCTTCTAAAGATATTACCACAAATGTTGCTTTATTTGTTCGGTAATAGTTATTTGAAATCTCACAAGATGCTATTGGAGGTAATTAGCAACAAGAAAAAAATGATAATACGTTTAGCCAGTAGAGGGCACAAAAAGTAGGCGGGGCTTGGTGCGCCCATTCTTCTGCAGACAGAGACAGCCGTCCCATTCAGCCTCAAATACGTGTCCCGATCGAACGGTTTAAGCACTATTCACTGTAACGCGTCATTTTTACAAACATTTTGGTGAAAAAATTTTTTCGCAATAAAAACTTGAAAACTTGTATCTTAAACTTAATTTGTTGTCCCTAGATATCATTATAAAGAATAACATACATTTTGTTTAGATTTTTAAAAAGATATTGGCTACTTTTTGTCCCCGCGTTCCGCGCAACCCCAAACTGCCCTACTATCAGTTAACATAATGACAAAAAACTTCCGTGGAACAAGGCGAGAATGTTGATTCTTTCCCATAGCGGTGGTTTGAAAATTTTGCAATTTTTTACACCACCGGGGCGAAGCTGAACAGGCGTCCATAATATATAAACTAGGTTCACAAGAGTTATTTCCCTAATAGGTACTACCTTTAATCCAATAATGGAACTCTCCAGCATGTTGCGTTATTTCGTAGCACAGAATCCCATTCTTGCGAAGGCCTTCCGGCGAAATGAACGTGATTTTGTGTTTATTACCAACATTCAATAAAGTTAGATAATGTTAAACTACGTTGAAGAATAACTGTCTCCACGAAGAACACGAGACATGAAATTTGACGTACCTTAGGTGTGCACTGCACTCTTTGTATTCATAGGGAAACAATTTCTGTGCTAAGTCTTCTAAAAGATGCGCACTTCTATGAGGTACACAGTATCATTTTGGGAGCACCAAAATGATGATAATTGACACTATAGAGGTCCATATCCTTTGAGTGCCAAGCGAAGAGCGTATTCCACATTCCAAAGTAGAGCCACATGGTGTTGATGCCACTTTACGTGATCTTGTAGTCATGTGTGACATGGTCCAAGATGGAGCCAAGTCGACTAACGTTCCTAAATACATAACATAACAATAAAATTTAAAATAATTAACACAAATGTCATTAATTAAAGTATACCATGATTTCACTGTGTCGTTGAAAAGTGTAGCCTCAACACTAGACCCATAAACTGCGGTAGGATTATCATGGATGGTGTTGAGGAAGATGGCATCCAATTCTTCATCGGTGTAATTCTGTGTAGTGGAGAATTCTTTCATTAGGGTCAGCTCACGATAGCTCCTAACTGTCAGAGGTTTTTGTTTCACATTATACTGCTGAAAACCACCCTTTTTGTCTCCCTTGATTGCCTGTATGGTTGGACATGGAATATTCATGTTGAGAATTGAATCCCAGTCGTACTAAAAACATTGGTCACAAAGAAAAACACTTTTAGAACTGGATTAACATATAAAATGAACTCGATCTTTTCTCGAATCTTTCTCGATAAAGATGTTTACGAAGAAAGAAAAGACAGAAACACAAAAAGGTTTCAGTACATCAAGCGACTTTGTAACACATAGATATTGAGCTGGGAACAATATGTTTCGAGGAGATATGTAATAGAGGTTCGACAAGCGACTCTCGTATGCTAGAATGCAACTTAAAGGCCGTATTTGGAAGTGGTGGAATGCGGGTTTGACACGTGACTTTGCTACGAAAAGAAATTGGCTGGTGAGGTTTCGAGTTCGACTAGCGATTTGGAGCTGTTAGTCTGCATTGGTAGATGGACCAGCTACGGTGTCATCCTCTTCAGTTCTCCTGTTCTCGTGTCTTTGTGGAACTGTTGCCAGGCGTCGTTATCAGGCGACATTGCATCTTTCTTGCCTCTACCCAGGGGCATAGATTTGTTTCGTTTCATTTCCACTCCAAACAGTCTGGCACGATATTCTAAATACAAAAACACTTTCATATTTTTTTATCCAAATAAAAAGTTACACAGTTATTCAGTAATGAAGAAGTGAAAACTTACCTTGAAACATCTGGAGTACCCATATCTCCACGTCCAATTTCCCTACAGTCGGCATTTGTTTGGACTCTAGTAGCCGCAACAATTTCATTCCGTTTACTTTCAAAACGTTATTCGGATCATAGATATTACTACCTATGGCCACGAAAAAACATGCCCAGGCGTCCCCGAGTTTTCACATCGAAGTCTCGAAGGAACGCAATCTGAATAAATGAGCATCACAATGATAAGCAAGAAAACGAAACATTAGCAGTAGGAGTTGATTTACCATGTTCAATGGGTAGCATGTTAAGCTGCCAATCGAAGATGTTAGGATGACGTCTTAGCTGTAGGGACCCCATTGGCTGCGGGACATAAATTCAGATAGTCGTGCAGGGGGCATTTGTTGCTGTTGGCTTGCGCTGTTGGAAGGATATTCCATACTAGCGATGGAATAGTTTAGGAAGGCAGTTGCGGCAAATTCATCGGAAGAAAAGCTTGTTACGACCCCCCGGCATCTCTCTACAACAACGAAAGTTTTTTGGTGATAATTGCGATATGGCTTCGAGAGGAGGCTTACTTTGCAAGGGTCCGGAAATTTGCTTTCAAGTTGTCGGCCGGCTCTAACAATATAATGCCAAAGGCAGAAATTCGCCGCATGACAAATGTTTGGAATAGGCTCAAACGTCACAGTTGGATCTACGTTTGAAAGTTTCGCTGTTCCAGAGGGATAAGACTATCTTAGACTTTCGTTTGATTTGCAACAAGGGCAGCAATGTTCATAGTGTTTTACCTGACAGAAAAAAAACAAACGATGGACAAGAATCTTTATAAGTTGCCTTGGCAGACAAGGTAACCACTATGTGTTGTCTTAGGGTTCTGTAACATGTTTTTGCGGTTGTTGAAAGTTTTCAGTCTCAAGTGTTGTGTAAGATATGATTTCAAATTAAAATTATCTAAAATCATTTATTAAAAAGACATTTAACTGATTGCAATTCAGTATATGTATACAATAGCAAGTTCTATTAAAACTATCACGTTACATACCGACTCTTAATACTTTTTTTTTAATCAACCGATCATTGAGCTTAGCATGCAGTTACATTATATCATAGACTTATGTTTAAAGCTTGATTTGACGTTTCTCGGCGATTCATTATTAAAGCACCAGCCACAAAGAAGTGCTACAGCCCCCAGAACATTTGGATGATTTGCAAATATCCTAGCGACGTCATGTTTTTGGTTTGCGATTCTTCGAATGTCGGTTCATCTTCCGGTACATTTTTCAACAAATCATGGGCTTCCAAACGATAATTTTGAGTGCAATAACAAAAAAACCTTATTAATTTCATATACTTGACATCAATGCAATCTAAGAAACACATTACATGTAGCATGGTCGTGAATTGGATCTTCAGACGTGAACATTCTTATCATCAGACATCCGTTGTTTTAAATGGGCTTTTATTTTAGCAACATTTTTAAGTTTGTAGCGGCACGTTGTTTTGCCATGTTGATTTTGTCACAAACGTTAACGAAAGAGAAGGGTTGAGACACAAAATTTCATCCAAATATACATTTTGTGTGCATATTTTTAATCGATTGGTAGGGGGGGGGGAAGGGGGCGGTAGTCTTCCATAAAAAAAACCTTATAAATTATCTCATGTCCCTACCGGGATCACATCCCAGTATTAACAATCGTAAAAAGCGCAACGAGTTGCCGCAGTTTACGCAACTATTTCTTTAGTTTTTAAATTATGAACGTCTTCATACTTATAAATATGACGTCCATCACAAGTTTCGCCAGGGTTCTCACACCACGAACAACCAAAACCCTTAAATTGAAGGAAACAGTGCATCATTGCTCTTGCTACACTATCTACACACACAAAGAGTCTATATTTGATTTTACAGCTTTTCATTTAAAATACACTCATATCCATGTATAGAAAGTTGCAAAGTCTCATCTACAAAGCATTGTAAGACCTGACAAATGTCTATTGGTTTACCGGGGCCTGCCTGTAAGCCAATTAACAACAAATATTTTTTTTTCTCAAATTCACAGGAAGTTTACTGATCGCACAAATTAATGGCCAAAAACTTCTCCAGAAGAATCGAATAAGGGCACCCTTCAGTATTGAATTGCAGCGATAGTGCGCGAGGAGCCATAAGCCTTATAAGCATTCCCATCGGTAATGTCACATAAGTCTTGATTGATCGATTTAAAAAAATGATATTTCGTTTCAGCATTTGTGTTTAGCTTTGTGTTTGACAATGTAATGGTTGGTAAGCAAAAAAACGATCTTTTGGTCAATTGAACTTCGCAGACTATTTTATTATCTTCGTATTACGTACAGTGTTGGTTCGGACGGGATTACTATACTTGGGATTACTCTTAGTAAAAATGTTTTTTTAAAGATTACATTTACATTGGGCACTCAAATTATTAGAACACCTGCCCGCCTTACTATTGCACTCCGTGTTATTTTCGTGTATCTTTTTCCGTCGCCGTGGGCTCAAAATTAGTCATAAAAATTTTACACCGTTGAATCTGTCATGGCAAGATCTCTTTGTGTTTTTTTTAAATTTTTTCCCAACCATAAAACCCTAGAAGCAGAGGCAGGAATTTAAATTATTAGAACAGACCTTTTTCCCCGACTTTTGTACAAAAATATGTCAATTTAACAGCCGACAGCTAGTTTTGAGACATTGCCTCAACTTGCAATTTTAATAAAAAATCAAGTGAGACTTTTTCTTGTACAAGTGAGACTGATTTTTGATTTTTTTTGGTATCGTTGGGAAAAATTTTAAAAAATTACAAAGAGATCTCGCCAAGACGAATTCAACGGTGTAAAAAAAATTTAGATGTCACTGTATATGATGATGTATGTAGTGGAAGAAAGTTAAGTAAAATGTATATAACCTTTAATAAACTGATAGTATATAATGTCCGTGCTCTCTTAGAAATTTTGGGATTTGTATTGCGAGGGAAAAAGTCGTGTTTTATTTTCCGACTTTATATCTTCCTTTTTCGTAGTTTTCCGACCCGATTTTTGTCGTACCTGTACTCCATCGATTGGTGTGATAAAAGACTTTGGAAGTCGCTGAATCAATCAAGAAAAATTAAATCGTATAACATGCAACACTCATAAACGTGGAGCGTGCTGGAAGCACTCTCGCTGCGTAAGGTTACGTGTTCGATTCTTGCTTAAGTAATGAGCATCAGTTCCATCCAGACATGTTCGTCGTCCATAGATTTTTAGTTGAAGAAAAATTTGTAGAAAAATGAGAAAATCTTGACCTTGACGGAAGAAGAAATCAAAATGGTACCCGTAAAGTCGTCTTCTACATTTTCGACAAAGTTGTATTAAATGAAGTGCCACTTCAGAAATCTTATTTTTTTCGACGTTGTAATCGTAATGCACTTTTAACCACTATTTGTCACATAATAATACGACTTTTTTCTAAGAGAGTGATAAATCCCGACTTAAAAATTTTATAAACATTTTCAACAGAACAACTATTATTTTAAATTAAAAAAAAAAAATGAAAATTATTTATACACCCAGATGCAACCATTCGTCCAAAGAAAAGGTTCAAGTTCGTCAAGTAGGTCAAGTTCTTTCAAATTCAGAAAGTAAGATATGCTTACAAATAAGTTACAACGAAAAAGAGGTATCTGTGGTTAAGACGCCCAGACATAAATTTGATTCCCTTTTCTTTGGACAAATGGTTGCATTTAGGTGCTACATCAATCAACGTTTCTCGGAAAATCGCTCTCGATCGGCGAGATCATTCATTTAATTTATTTAAAAGTAGTACTGAGGAAACTTTTGACGTCTGATTTTCCTTGTTGGTGCACTCAACATTTAATAAATTCTGTTTATTAATAGAAATGTCTGTAAATAAGTTGAGCTGCACAGCACCTGAAGATTTTTCTATACAAAATCTATACAAAAACTATAAATTTTTCGCCTTTTTATAATCACTTTCTAATAAATTTTTAACTGAAAAGGAACAGGATCAAAACCACTAAAGCCTATTGAACCAACATCAAACAACGCAGCCATCTGAAATTACTTCTCAAGTGTGATCCATGAGCAATTTTTATTAGACTATAAAATCTAATGAATCATAATTTTTCAGAATTACCTGTGAAAGTACTTGTGCGGCGGAACAAGTGGTCTTGTTGGGCCAACATGGTTCTACCACAGTACCACTCTTCAGGAAGCTGTGTATAATGTGTAACTCTAACTCGCTAAACATCCAATTCTCTGATGCATCCCCGAATGAAGGTAATTGGTTATTTATAGTAAAGTTGTTGTTTTGCTGTATTATGGACTCTCTTTAACCAAGGTTATTCTCATGCCAAAATTCCACCAACTTCAGACAACGAATTTGATGATTTTCAGATTGAATGATATAAGTATATGATAAGTAATGCAATTTTCTTAGGTTGGCATCATGTTTTTACCAAAAGGTTGGAAACTCAAAACCGGTTGTTTCGGGAGGGTAAACGGACACGAAAAAGATGAAAGGAATAAGAAAAGAGGACAAAAGGTAGGGTTGATAAACTAAAATTGCCGCCGCACTTTAAGCCGAACAAGGTAAAATGAAAAGAAATGGGTGGAACGAGAGAAAGTTAAATAGAATAAGGGAAAATGAGCAAGGCGCAGTATAGTCAGGGAAGAGGGAAAAGTTTAAAGGAAAGTGAAACAAGAAATTCTTTTAGTTTTCTGCTAGTTTCTAGGGGCGCGGTAGTCCTATTGCGTCCCGTTACTATAGATTGTGAAATCCGTACAGTTTGATTGTGAGAAATGTCTAATTGGATTACTGAACAAGAGGACCCTTATATAACTCTACGTAGGTAGGACATTGTTATAAGTCCCAAGGTAGAGGCCATTCTTAGGCAACTTGGGTTTTCCTCTTTATCAGCTATAAATGAAATTGATTTAAATATTGCGTTACTCGAAGACGATGTAACAAATTTCTTGGCAAGTGATGAGAATCTTAAACAATTAAATGAAGAACAAAGGAAAGTTTTATTTGGCGAGTTATTTTATAAAACGCCAACTGCTTTTAAATTTTTGCCTTGAGAGCGTTATTCCATCATCGGAGCCGGGAAAATGGCTGGAAAACTACTTGAGAAATTTAAAGAGAACTATGTATATGAGAGGCCTGTCCCATCAAGAAAGCGATCAGCCTCAACAAAAGGCGAAGATAATAGGCAAACCCCCCATGCCAGCCCCTCTTTTTCAATACCGAGAAAGAAAAAAACTATAGCTGAATATATCGAAAGGTGGATGTCTGGAACCAAGTTCCATGTAAATTATTGTATGGCGGATTGCGAAATCGACGCTGAACAAAAAACCATAACTTGCAAGTTATGTACGAGAATCAGGCCCTTTAACGTAACAACTGACTCGTATGGCTGTTGGAAGATTGCTACGTTTGTTACTCATTTGAAGTCGGTCCATACAAAACCAACCACTGACATGGAACCAAGATCAACAAACAATGTCGTTACTTCACGACCCAGTGCTCAGGCAGAGCCCATCAATATAACTTCACAAGACCAGAGCCAGCGTGCGAAGCAAAGGAGATTAGAAGATGGAACTAGTATGGCCAGCTCTTCGCAAGACTCTCAAGAGGTGTTCAGTAGCCAAAGATGTTGTACCGTTGACGGTCTTCGGAGTTGAAACAACTGAAAAAACGGTATCTAAAATCGCATCACATTCTAAATTGAGTATACTCGAACGAATACAAAAACAAGCGGAATTGGATGGACATAAGAAACCTAAAGACCGCAGATATATCGACCCGGCTGTGGAAAATTTTTGTATATCTTCTTTTATCACTGGGGGTCGAAAGCAATGTGAGATTCTCCACTCAAACGTCCATGGTGGGATTCCATGTCCTCGTACTATTCAACAAAGAATCGAAAAACTCGGCATGCGCCTTAGAGAAGGTGAAATCAACGCTATGGCCATAAAGAATTTTCTTTTACAAAATAATTTACCATCACTGGTAGCAATAGCGGAGGATGCTACTGCCGTTTGTGGGCGGAGAGAATACTACGGTAATGGGAAGGCTATAGTGGGATGCGGTCTACCTTTATCGTTAAACGGTCTGCCTGATCCAAACTCCGAAATTGTTAAAAACGCGGCGGACATTGCCAATATTTTTGAAAAATATGACAGAGCTACCGTAGCTATGGTGACTATGATTCAAACTATGAAACATAAAGGCCCCTGTTTGCGGCTGCGCTCTTACGGTTCAAACAACAAATTCTCGGCGGAGGATGTAATGCGCAAACTGAAGACAATTGTATCAAAACTTCGCGAAGTTGGAATTTAAGCTCTCACATATGCCGCGAGGGAGCTTAAAGTTATGAGGGAACTTTTGTGTTTAGGAACAAAGCCTTCAAATCAAGCACATTCAGAAACGGGTATAGATAAAAAAGTCATATTCTTTAAAAATCTTTCATTAACGATGGATATAAATATTTTCAGATGATTCAAATTTTTTAAAAAAGAAATGGAATTGGTTTGCTGCAAGCGTACTACACGACAACATCCAAATTCAAGATCCTATTCACGAAGGTGAAAAATTGCGCACAAGGTTGTTGAAACCGACAAAATTTCTCGTGATTGGCAACAAATTGGCCCACCCTACTTATTTAGAAGCGTTGCAAAACACAGTTTCAAAAGATAAGCATATGTTACGGGAATCTGATGTAAATCTTAAGGATAAAATGAACTACCATGCAGTCGATAGGCTGTGTCAGCCGCACATTCAACAATTGTTAGAAGCGCACGTCCCAGGTTAGCCATATATCGAGTTGCTTAGAACTGTAAGTAGGCAATTTATTTTTTTTTACATTCTCACAGATTCAGAGGGCTTGGTATTTTATTTGGAGTTGATGGGCTACATCACTTCAAGTTATCTGCAAAAAAATCTGCTACCTCTTAATCGTGTCTATCGAATTTGGTTCGCGACTTTTTCTTTTCGCCTATGGCGGTTTTGGATCGAAAAAGAAGATAGCTACAATCTCGAGATAAGTTTTATCTCGCCAAACTCTTATACGTGTTTGGAAATTCTTGCGCACTCTCTGATTTTAGGTATCAGAGAATTAAGAGATAATGGGCAGCCTCATCTATTTTTGCCTTGAAACTGGACAAGTCAGTCATGTGAAGCCTTTTTTCGAACATCGCGATCAATGTCTTCTAGTGAATCGACCCAAATCAACTACTCAATGAAAGAGTTATTAATCGCAAAAGCTCCAAGAATTGACGCATCTATGCTTGTTGCTGCCCAGGGGGAAGTAGATGGGATTGATTACCTTCGTCTGAAGAGGCCATTTGATTTAACAGAACAAATCTGTATTCCGAGTGAACTTCCGTCAGACGACGAAATTGAAAGGGTGGTTTTAAGAGCTTTGGCAGACGCTGAATTGGAACTTAAAAATTTAGGTAACGTCGGTAACTTATACTTTCACTACTCTTTCTTTATTTTTCACTGAACGATTTGTTTCATAGGTTTATATTCAGAAGATCCTTGTCGCTTTTTCTATGATACTAAACAGTCATCTAGACTGTTTTCAGTTATTGCTGCCGAGAGAAGAGGCGAACTCTCGGAGATTCCTGGCGTAACAGATGGCGACATCGATGATCATGACTACGACGTACTCAAGTCCATCGGAGAGTCTCAACTAAAGTCTTTCAAATTTTATCCTTCGAATTCCCCACCTAACTTAGAAGATAGTTCACTTGCTTTAGTTGAAAACGAAAAAGGAGCAACTAGACTAGTTAAAAAATCTTCTATATCTTGGCTTCTCGAACGCGCTGTACGTAGACTAAGTAACGATAGAATAAGTAGAGTAATGCAGACATCAAGCTTCTTAGATAGAAAAAAGTCTGGCGTAAAACAAGTTGGAAAGCAGTCTGTCAGAAAAGGACACTGATGTGTGTTTAAGAATGTTGAAGAGACAAATTATTTTTTGGGCAGAGTGTTATGCATGGCATTAACCGAAGAAACGGCTAAAGAGCGTTAGACTGATATTTGGAAGTGGGATTGTGGTTCAAAGAAAGTAAACACCAATGTAGTGGCTCTCTGTTCCTGGTATAGCTTTGAACGAGTTTGTTCTCGGTTAACAGGAAAATTAATAGCGTCCCATGACTTCACTCATAGTTACCATTCGTTAAATTATTACATTTGTAGCTGCATTCCACCAAAATTTGTAGATAATGAATCCCTCGATCTGGTACTACAAGACGATGTAATTGAACATTTATCTTGTCTTTTTGAGTACATTTATAGTCCGTCGTTTGCGTTTTTTATTTAAGTATAGCGCTTTTCTAAATGGCAGAGCCTGTTCTCCTTTCGGTAAAAAATATATCCGAAACAAGGTAAAATAACAAGAAATTGCAAGAATTGAAACGAATGAGGTAAAAAGTAGGAAGAAAACGGAAGAAAGGCAAAGAGAAAAAGAAAAGGAAAACAAGGAATGGGAAACTTAATGTGGAAACTGAAAGAAAAAGAGGCGCGGTAGCCTTTTTCTTTTCACCTGTTTTTGAGTTTCCAACCCCTTGGTTTTTACCGCCGGCATTTAACATGATCGAACTAAACCGCTGAAGTAAACCAATTCTTGGCAGTTTTTGTGAAAGACATAATCAAATTGAGAGAAAAAAGATATTCAGTTCAAGGGGGGAAATGTAAGGGTTGTTATCACTGGGATGTCCTGCGATGCCCCAGCAGCCACTTTCTTCATGAGTATCACAACACATAATGGCTACTATGGATATAGGAAGTGTACTACAAAGGGTGTATGGGTCAAAACTGTGGTAGAAATCACAAATGGAACAAGGGAGAGGTTATTTTTCCAGAGATTGATGCACTACTTCGAACAGATTCTTCGTTTCACGAGAGAGTTCAAAGCTCCATAATAAAGGCAACAAGTCCATTGTTGAAAACATTTCCAACAGTTCCATCCCAAAAAATATATTTTATGATTATTTGTCGGTCATCCCACTGTTGCCTTTGTATGTAGACGGGACCTGCGCACATATATAGAACGTTCAGTGTCTTCATGGGACTAGAAGACATGACCATTCGGCATCTTTTACGCCGTGCGTTTTCTTTGCCTGTTCTAACGTTGCTTTTGTTAGAATTGGATTTGTCCTCCTTACTACTTTTCTTTCTGTCCCCGTCATGCTTGTTGCCGTTGCTGGCCAGGGCCATAGCAAGTGTGTCTACGTTACCATCAACCAGAGATAAGGGAGATGGGACACTTAATGGAAAGTTCGCCATGACACATTTCGGGATGCCATCTAACGACAGATTCCCTCCCTATGAGAGGAAGTGATATGGACCCACACCCTTCCAGTTCTTCCCCTCCTCCGAGGGTAGCCCCTATCCTGTAACACATGGAGGGAATCTGTCGTTAGATGACGAGGCAACAAGTGTCATGGCGGCTTTTACATTAAGTGTCCCATCTCCCTTAACTCTGCCATCAACATTGTCTCCTATTGAACAGAAATGAAATGATTATCAATACACTAATGACAAAGATAGTAATGTTTGCTATTAAAATTGTTCCCACCAGTTTGAGAAGACTTTGGTTGTTGGACACTATTGTTCTCAGACAGATTTGAGGCTGGGTTGCTTATCGTTGGTCACCAGTGATGACACATTTTCAAATCCAGCAGCATTCCCCTCTGATGCTTAGAACAATTTTTTCACAAAAATGAATGGGAATACAGTAGTTTAAGTATTGTTACCATGGTACACGGATTCATTTGAAACACCATTCTTCTCAATGAGGGCATTTGTTGTGCTGGGTTGCTTGTCGTTGAAGTTAATCAGCATCGTTGAAGAGTTTTCAGAAGCAGCACTCTCCCCTAATGATGAAGAAAAGAAATCAACCCATCGTTTCAGTAATTTTATCACAACGAACTCATTAAAATAACATAGTGTTACCAGGAGTATAAGAAGATTCCTTTTAAATTTGACGAGGACTTTGATGAAAACTGAGAATTTTTGTTGATGTCAAAGACTGAATTCCTGGTTTTGGGTTATTTAGGAGACATTACCATACGTTTCTTCCTTTCCTTACTCTTCTCACTGCGCTTCTTACTGGTCTTGCTTTTGCGTTTTTTTCTTTCTCATCTACACCATTAAGATACCCCGTTGGTAGTGAGGCTGTTCTTTTCGGTCG
>JACCDP011365428.1_pt1 | contig 12870 bp, 17 predicted proteins | sample 7445841 | NCBI WGS metagenome assembly JACCDP01 (sample SAMN15323441, study PRJNA562643) | freshwater metagenome | isolation source: river surface water | place: USA:Blue River Watershed | collected 2017-08-17
ACGAGAGGGATGATAGAGGTGGTGTAAAATGAGAAAAGGGTGTAAGTGCCCTAGGTTTTTTATGTTTATGTTTATGTTTTAATGGATGTTTATGTTTATGTTTTAATGGATGTTTTTTTATAGAGTTTAATTCTGATAGGAGGGGCTTGAGCGCTTCGCGCTCATATGCGACTTTGTCGCAAGTCCGGTTGCGCTTGCGTCGCATATAAACGCTTCGCGTTTAAGAAGCGCAGGATGAAAACTTCGTTTTCAAGAACCTAGGTTCCCGGATTTAATGTTTATAGATTTTCTTGTTAATAGAGTCATAGGTTCCAATGATATCCTGAGTGTTTCTGTCATATACAGTGTTGAGTGAATCGATGAGATATTCGACACCATCTAACTTGAAAACCTCACACTCCAATTCCTCTTCCTCTTCCTGTTCTTCTTCCTGCTGATTGTTGTTGTTGTTGTTAGGAGAATTGCGCTTGAGCTCGGGGATAGGCAAAACAGCAGGCTCAACCTTCTTCTTGGGTTCCTTCTTCTCCTTAACAGGCTTAGCGGCCTTAGCAGCTTCCTTGGCTTCGGCTTTAGCCAATTTCTCAGCTTCCTTCTCGGCTTTCTCGGCAGCTTTGGCAGCTTCCTTGGCAGCCTTCTCAGCGGCCTTGGCAGCCTTCTCAGCTTCCTTGGCTTCGGCTTTAGCCAATTTCTCAGCGGCCTTAGCAGCGGCCTTCTCAGCTTCATTGGTTTCGGCTTTAGCCAATTTCTCAGTTTCTTTGTTGTCGTCGTTAGCAACAACCTTCTTCTTGATAGGCCTGGCGGGTTTGGCAGGCATGGCACGTTGCTCCTCAGTAGGAGGTTCAGGCGTCTTGATTTCGACAGAGTCAGGTTGCTTGGGAGCGCGTACAAACTCAGGGACCTGGACAATAGGTTCGTCACTCTGAGCGGCAGCGATAAGACGCTCATTGAGCGCAAGAACAGGGTCAATCTCCTCGACGACCTCCTTCTTCTTGCGTCCGCGCTTCTTCTCGCCCTCGCTGGCTGCAGTCTTAGCCTTCTTGGTAGGCTTAGGAGGTTTGTGGAACTGACGAATGATGGTCTTGATGTCCTTGGTGCGAGCCTTCAACTCGAGAGTGAATTGGTCATAGAGAGCAATCTGATCTTCGACACTGGACCACATGCCGAGAATCTTGCGAGACTCGGTGACAGAGTCAGGGGTAAGCTGACCGCCGGCAACTAGGCGCTCGATGAGCCAGTTGCCGAAGACCATGTGCTTAGTGCTCTGGGCACTGAGGGTGGGTTTCTTGACCTTCTCCGCGTTGGCGGGGGAGGCAGAGTTGTTGTTGTTCTGGATAGAAGCAGACATGTTGTTGTTTTGGTGTTGGTTTTGGTTAAGTTTGTTAAGACTTGAGTGTTGTCTATAGAGAACCTGTGCGTATTCTTTCAATTTTTCATGTTTATAAACACAGCAGGGTTGCGTCGAAGACGCAGCTGAAAGCGTAGCTTTCAAAACCAAGGTTTTTTGCGCCAGAGGCGCATACGTCGGCTACGCCGGCATCCCTTGCGATCCCTCCTTTTATAGTGGGCGCCACTAAATGAAATCTCGTTATCCTACTCATTTCTCGTCAGACAATATATGGTATGGTTCTCCCCATCTATCTTGGAGGCGACCTTGGTCAAGAGGCTTGGCTACCAGGCTTGGACCCCAGGTGATAGGTCGATTGTCGAGTTGTCATAAAACATATTCTTATAGTAGATTGGAGAACCTGTCAAATAAAAAAGAGTTTTATTTGGTCCATATTTATTTTTATTTTCATCGATTTATAATTTACCTCAACTGCTTAAGGACTGGGAGAACATTCTGTCGAAACCGTTTGTCGGTGTTCCGTTTTTCTTCCATTTCCTTAGCAAGGCAGCGGCGCTTGTATCGCTCCTCGCGCGAGCACTCATCCTCTTGGACTTTGACACAAGCCTTGGGCTTAGATCGACGCTCATACCTGAGAGTGCGGTCACTTACACTATTTGATTGCGCTTGCTTGACATTCAAGCGAAGACTCAAGAGAACATTGGCGCACATAATTTCATCAGCGGAATACATAGTTAGTTTGTTAGACTTTGGTATCATCTATAGAGAACCTGTGTGAAATGTTCAATTTTCGATGTTTATGAACACAGAGGTTCTCCGAACAACAAAGCGCAATGAAAAAATATATACAAATTGTTTTTATGGATTTTTCTATTTTTATGGATTTTTCTATTTTTCTATTTTTATGGATTTTTCTAATCACTATCAACGTCCTCATCCTCCGACTCATCATTATTACCGTGTTTGACTGACTTCAATTCTTCTTCCGTTGCGAGCTCACCAGTCTCGAGAAACTTATTCACTTTATAACACTTGCGCTTCAACTTGTCGGGGTTAATGTTCTGCGCACCCTTAATGTCAATGGCAGCTTCCGCGTTAGCATCGCCGCGACGAACAGCAACAAGCCACGACGCCCACTTCTCAATCAGCTGCTGGCGATTTTCAATGGGATTCGTTTTCATATCATACATAATAGCTCCAAGTGCCCAACCAACACTCCACAGTCTCTTCTGTTTCGTCTTATTGTTCAATGGTAACTGTTCCTCGGCGCGTTCGAATACACGTATGACATCTCCTACCAGCGCAACAACTTGGTGACGGTCAATCGGTTCGCGCGACTCAACCTTGTCCTCCTGACGACCGAATGACTTGGTGATATATTCAATGCCGTTAGCAGCGCCAGAAACAATCGCGACGGCATTCGCGAGATTAGCCTTGCCGTCATTGTCGGCATTAACTGTATCGAAAAACGCGCCAGTGATCCGCGCACGGAGAGGATATTCAGTGTCGTTCAAGAAGGCAAATGCCTCCTTGACAAGATGAGAATCGTCCTCAGACATAGCGTAGAGGTGTCCGTCAGAAACCTTAACACTGTTGTTCAAACGGCGGAACATCTCGCGCTGGAGATTGGGTGACAAGTCGTTCATCAAGACAATCTGAATCTGGTAAGAACGAACTGTGAAGAGCTCATCTTCCGTCAATTCGCGAACTAATCCCTTCATAATTCGACTCATAGTGGTAGCACGATTACCTCCCTCCATAATGTCGCGCCTCCTAACGCCGTTCTGAGTGAAATACTCGTTACAAATAATCGGCGGAATATACAACCCCCTCAAGATACTATCGAGCAGCTTCAACTGCCTGTCACGCCCCCATACATACGCTCGCTGGCGCCTGTGGAGACCGAACAACTTGGTCTCGTCATAATCGGCATCTCCCTGACGACCAGAGAAGTTGCTGATGAAGTAGTTAATCGACTTGGAAATCGTCTCACTCATTTTGCTTTGGTTGTTGGTTTTGGTTAGTTTGTTAGACTTTGGTATCATCTATAGAGAACCTGTGTGAAATGATCAATTTTCGATGTTTATAAACACAAAGGTTCTCCGAACACAATCTGGAAACATTTTACAATTGAATGATACTATCTTGTATCGCTTAACCCACTGGTTAAGCGACGCACAATATCGCTTTCCTGGTTGGGAAAGCGATATTCAGACGCCCATAGGATAATACCCGTATATAACCTCCATACCTTGGTGTGATATTCCATGTATCCCAACCGCAACGGAAAGCGCCAATAATAACATCAGATGTTTGTATAGACCTAACGTCCGAACCTCTCGAAAATTAAATAATATTAGTATCATAACTATCAATGCCAAGACCCCGCCGAGAACATGCGCATAAAAAGATGGTGGAATCATATACAAATCTTATTCTATTTTATTTTTTGCCAGGATTTTAACCACCACCGGCGTCGGCACCATTCGCTCGACTTCCTTTATAGCAGGGGCTGCCGCCCCTGGAGTCTAACTTCCATGCCGATATACTTTCCACCCGCACCGCCCGATCGACACTATTCACCAAAGCCACCTTCCCGCGCCATTCGCCATACTTGTGCCAGACATTCACATATCCCGTATATTTCTCATTCCCATCGTCAAATACTCTTATCGAATACCTTTCGCTAGACCTCGGCTCGTAATAGATCCAATCCATATTCATAACCATATTCACTCTATCTCTATACTAGTTTATCGTTAAAACACTGCTTTATCATTATCACGGTCATTTCCCGTCGCATCATATATGCCAAGGTTCTCCCATTTCCTTGGATAAGACCTTGGCCTCCAGGCTTGGTAAAATGGTCCGTTGCCGGCAGCAATCGACAGGATTGCCGCCTTCATCGTCCCCACCGGGGACATAATTTGGACAAGATTAATATATAGATTCTTATGTTTTTATTTAACAGGTTCTCCAATTTACCTCGGAACCCGAGAACATTAAAAATAAAAATACAACATTATTTATCATAAAACTATGATTAGACCCTTGCCAAATACCCTAATATATTTTGTCACTATAAACTCATTATCACACCGATTTCTCGACAGAAATTATGCCAAGGTTTTCCCATTGCCTCGGTAAAGACCTTGGATACCAGGCTTGGTAAAATGGTCCGTTGCCGGGGATAACGGAAGCTCGATTCTCGAGGGCAATATAATGACCGAGGACTTTATTCATCAAGCCTATTGAGTCAAGCCTATTGTATCGAGCAAAGTCTATGGTATTGAGTCAAGCCTATTGAGTCAAGCCTATGGTATCGATCACAAAGACAATAAACACTACTATAACATAAATCAATAACAACTAATATAAATATATATTGATACAAGACACAAATGGCAACTGACGCCGAATATGACGAGGTCGTAGTAAATTTAAAAGTAATAGCATCTATAACAGTAAATTCCAAGTTATATACCAAAGGTTCTCTCCTCAACATCGAGCAAGCCAGCATAATCCCCGAAGGGATCCGGAGATGGTATAGACAAGACAACCGCGACGAGGCAATCAAAAAGATCGATAGAACTATTACAAAATCAATGAATTATACAAAGGTTTTCCCTCAGGTTCTCCAATACCTCAAGGAAGCCAAGACCGGGATACTCAACATGAGAGATACATATTCTCTTTGTATTCAGACCACAGCAAGGCTCGACACAATCGTAGCCAAGATAGACGCACACACTATTTCCGAATCATTGTAGGCGGAACCAGACCATATGCCACCATATTTCGTTGTGTATTTGGCGAAGAAGCATAATAAACGTCTACATTATGCTTGTCGCGTTTATAGGTGGATGTCGGAATAGTGCCAACCAAGCTCTTTATATAATATTGGGTTGCGGGTGAGCGCGATAAAAAATCCTCTGATAATGTCCTTTCTTTTTCCGACATCCTTTCTATCTATATATACGATAAATGTTTATAAACTATTCCGAAATAAATGTAATTCCTTTTGTAATTCTTCTAACAAGTCTTCAAGGGACTCTATCTTCCGAGAGACTATTTCTACAACGTCCATGGTTCGCAATATCTCCTCGGCCCCGCGAACTACCGCGGGAGGACCACGCCCATCAGTATATGCTGCGGGCAATTGCGCAATCTCGGAATCGACGTTTGACCGGTCCATAGACTCCAATATCCGATTGATAATAACTTGTATTCTATCCATTCTGTATATTTTACCTATATTGAACATATTACTTCCGCTTTTCAATTTTCTTACGAGCGAAATCTACAAACAGGTAGAGATAGCTCCCATACATGAGAAACCCCGCAACTATATTAACCGTCTTAATCGCACAGTCATCTGGCTCCATAATTTTCCTATAGAACGAAATCACCGACAGGACCGTCCCAACAATCATCTGTGAAATCTGACAAACAGTGATGAACATCGGATTAAGCCAGAATGGCTTGGCGTCAACAGCCATCAAATAGTAATAACCATACATTATGGAATGAACCGAATAATTCATGGTTACGAAGTATATTCCAGTCGATGCTTTGTTGGCATACGAATACCAACAAAACAACAGAACCGTCACATGGTGATACCAGTGTAGAAACAGTAGGGGTTTCTTACGCGCAACAATGAAGAACGTATCTAATAGTTCCGGAATCTTAGAGAATATGAATAATTGGATCCACCAACCACATGTACCATCGAAACACGGTTCTACACATAAGTCGTCCGCTTCCCATAAACAAGGAATCGTGAATATGGCACCCAATAAGGAGAACACGGAAAGACCTAGATTCCAACGTGCAAGAGGAACCCGTAACATATATGCTGGGCGCCTGGACATATAAATCGGTCCGAAGTAGCAGAAACCCATATAGGCACAAACAATCCACACGGGAAGTATCGGGTGATTGCGGACAAAGTCCATGCCATGGTCGATAGTTAGTGTGGGGATCATTTAACACAAAAATTAACATATAAGAAAATAGAATAAACCCAAAATCAATTTTACACCTGTCTGATAACCTGTTCATCGGTCATAGCCTTAGGTTTTAGTGATAATGCAGCCGCCCGGTCCTTCGCCACAATCCGATTCAACTCTCGCTCCCGCGCCCTCTTCTCCTTGAACACCTTCGTCAAGCAAACAATATCCCTATGGAGTTCCCAGAACCGAAGCCTGTGACATAAAATTCGCTCGATAATAAGGGGTTTGGTGCGCGGTACCCAGCGAAACTCATGCGCAATAAACATATGTTTGGAATACTGTTTCAAATCTGCAAGACGCCATGTTCCAAGCATCTCGGTCAGACTATCTCTCCGAGGCACAGGGAAGTATTTATCGGAAATGGTTTTCCTGCGAACCGATTCCATAAACTCCTCGCCGACAAACTCACGAATCACGCCGATGACATCATCACATAGAGTATCATACATCAACTCACAATCGAGCCTGAACGCACGTATATAGGTATGACGATTCGAACTACATACAGAGCGTTCCTCGGAAAGGTCACCAAGTTCGGTCCAGTTGCGTTTATAATCCTCGAACTCCGTCAATTGCCGCTGAAGTCTATTTATATAACCATCCACACTCACCATGTTACCCAGAGTAGGCACAGGTAGATCCAGAGCCAGATTCCAATCGCGCTCGAAGGATTTGACCTCGGAGCCAATCCGAACAATCTCTGCACATGTAGTATTTATATAGGCTTCATTCTCGAGGAATAGATTTACCATGCCCTTGTTCGTATTGTATTTAACCGAACCATTTTTGAACGAAGTAGGGGATTTAAATTTGGTTTGGATCATAAATAGGTCATCGCCATTCGTCCGATAGTTGAGATACTTGTTCAGACGGACAACCGTGGCAATCGCGGCATTCATATCCGAGAAGTAATACTTATGAATATGGTTTCGGAGGATTCCGGCGAGACGCGGGTGTTGGTTCTCCAACTTAACATATTCGAGGATGGAATTGGCGGATATCGACATTGTTTTGGTCTTTGTTTTATGTAGAATAAAAGATATAAAATAAAGAGTTCAATTTTATCACACCAAATATCCAATTAATTAATGAATCGAATTTTGGCCCGCCATAACAAAGACAAACAGTGCCCAGTGCTTGACATATATCTATCATTTTCCTCTTATGATATACATAGAATTTGGAAAGAATTAACCAAAAACGCATTTATCCCAAAAAAAGAAAAGGATAGTTTTATAGAAGTATACGCAAGATCGCGCAGAACATATGTCGGGTTCTCCCGACTGGCCATACTTTGGAGAATAAAAAACGCAAAACAGACGATAACCACGGACTTATATATGAATGAGATTGACAAATCCAACCCAAACTCAATAATGATCCATCAGAATAACACTAACTATTGGTTCTCGCTATCAGACCTATTGAACCAGATCGAGACGGCATTAACGAATTCGCCCTGTTATTTCGCCGAGCCACTAGAGCCAAAGAATCCATACACTAATATCCCATTTCCAAAATCGATTCTATATAATATATATTTTAAACACAAAAACAGCACGTTTCTTCCATCGATGATATTACATGGATTTTTCCTGTCGGAATTTGACCTATATAGGTTCCGAGTCGGCAATGAGAGTTTACTGCGCGAAGTTAGTATAAAAAAACATATACACAATGCCGAACCGGACGTATTATTTAATGAAATAATAAGCATGTGTCGTGTGTTCAGGATGCGAGTCAACACGGAAGTTCCGAAACTAGAATTAATAAAAATTATGCGGCCATATTTCTATTTATATATGGTATCGAGTTATCACATCAATGGCTTGGAAAAGTCTTCCACCACACGCGCACTATTAATAAAACAGATCCGGGAACTACGTAAATACAATCCATGCTTCGGTAGGAAATGCATCTATAGAATAAATAATAAGATACATGTATCATTTACACTAGATCATCCGAAATTCACTATGAATGACGCATATTACTAGCTCACGCCCAACATTCGAGCACCTTTTTCGGAGTTGGTTTTGCGTCAGGCTTATTTCGAATACCTGGACACAAAGCAACGGATATTTCGTCTGTTGGTGGAGGGATAACAATCGTTAGTTTCTTAAATTTATCGGGTACATGTTTCATCATTTTATTACTTTTAGATTTATTTATATTTGTTAGTTCAATTTTCCGGATACTATTCACTATTTTTATATCCCGATAAAGTAAATGGGTAAGGCACTATTCGCAGTAAATTCGTCGGCTACGGCGGGTAGAATCAAGACAATAACTGTATATTCACCGGAATTATCAGAGCCGGTAGTACTACCAAACCAAGATTTGAATTTTCCGAGCACAGCAATCAATCGAGCGAGGAATGAATATACCACATTTTTGGCGAATCGTCAGTATCAGTCGATTCCAACGGATTTGAATCAGAGCCTTATTTTATATGACGAAATATATCAGCAAAAGGCATTGGCGACAAATACAAACCTAATGATTCTTCTACAAATTACAATGGATGGTATCCAAGGAACAATGAATGCATACACGCTATATACGCAAAATATAGCGTTATCGCTCAATAATATCATTTTAGAGAAAAGAATAGAAGACATTCTGTCAGGAAAGAATGAAGTAAAGGCAGTGTCCGATACATGTGGTCAATTCACTGCGACGAAGACGTTCGTGCTGGCGCCTTTATTCAGTTACTATATTATGATGTATGGTCTTCCGGCATTTGGAGTCGGTTTCGACCCGGAAAAACTAGCAACTATCTTGAAGGTTCTCACGGCGAATGGTATCGACCCATACGCATAAAAACAAAAATAAATATGCCCAATATAAACAAATGGAAAAACCAAAAAATTGGTCAAGACTGCCCTTTTATAAGAAAATACAATTATATTCAAGACAACTCACAGAGCGTCATTCCGCTTATGTGGATAAAATAACTGCAAAAACATTGGCAAAAGAACAGTGCCCAATAATAGAGGTAGCCAAGATTATACGTATTTTAGCGAATCATGAGGATATACATTTATCAGATATAAATACAAATCATATATTGAAATCGGCACATGGATGTGGCTGGAATCATGAGTTCGTGACAGACCCGCCATCACAAGCCGAACTGAACATAATTAAAAAAAAACTGAAATCGTGGAATAAGAAATACGAAACAAAATCCAATGAGCCACAGTATGCTAATATCGAACCGAGATTTTATATAGAAGAAAAGGTTGTGGATCGAATATTAGGCGAGACTGGCAAAGCAATCGTTTATATGATACGATGTATAAACGGAGAACCTGTCAGTATAGGAGTTGGACATGAAGGTCGAATGAATCATTATGATATAAATTGGAATTATATATCACTTCCGACAATTCGGATCAAGATACCAAAGCCGGATAATCTCGAACAGTTGGTATATTGTGCAAGAGAACTATCGAAACCATTTGAGTTTGTGAGGATGGATTTCTACTTATCTTCAGATAAAATATATTTGAGCGAATATACATTTACACCAGCCGGCGGCAATCCAGTGCTGTCTAATCAATTGGAATATAGTCTCGGGGCAAAGTGGCTATAAAAAATATAAGTTCCCATCCGAATTTAATTCCTCCATCCACGCTTTCATGTAAACAAAGGCTTTGATTCACAATTTCCGATAGGTTCTCCCCGGGTCCAAGTAAATCCATTCCGAACAGATTGATTACAAAGTCTTCCATCTCCATAAAATTCCGGAAGTGCCAATAATAAGATACCCGCTCACATTTGACATCAAAACCTGCCGAACGTATAAGTTGGGCGTCCGATTCATTAAAAAACACCCCTTGATGTCCATTACTATTAAATTTATTTACGATTGTATTAAGCCAGTAGTCTTGTATTGAATTACATATGACATCAGAAATGATAAGACGACCAACCGGCGTCAAAATACGCATACATTCTTTATATAGAATGGCGCGTTCTTCAATAGAAATATGATGTAAAACAGCAAGTATAATAATACGTTCAAATGACCCGTTTTCAAAAGGCAGACTCTCAAATTCAAAATCAATAGTAACACCACCATCAATTGCCATACCACTATCACCTATATCGAGAACACGGCATCCATCAAATAGGTCAAGACGCTCCATAACAGCGGAATGTTCATCGACCATTGTTCTGGGATATGTCCTTATGGCGTATTTATATCGCTGTACTCGGTTCTCAAAACACTGTTTATAATCCATTTGCTTTGAATAAATAGATATAAAAATGTTTTTTATATATATTTAATAAATAACGATGAGCATTTATTTAGAGCCAATTTTGGACCCAATCACCAACGAATATTTCGATGTCCTAACCGCGCCAGGTATTCCCGAGGGACCGCTCGGTGATAGGACAAAGACTATTCGAACCAAGGACCTATCCGAATTCAAGCCGAGGATCAGCACGAGTGATTGTAAGAACATAATAATCAATGAGGATGGCCAATACATGACAATACCACAATTATTCTCCTTTATGAGGATCAATGGATACACGATCGATATCGGACTAACCAATCTATATAAAACCTCAACACCAAATTGTGTTTGCGTTTATCACTATGAGCCAATACCTATATAGACAAAACAAAATAAACAAATATTTATCAAGTGATAATATAATCATGACCATTTACGATTATATTATAGTGGGTGGCGGTTTATCTGGGCTCTACTCGGCGTATAAACTACTGAAGGAGAACCCAGACCTACAAATACTCATTTTAGAGCGAAATCGTGATGTCGGTGGGCGAATAGACACACAGGATGGTTTGGAAGCCGGTGCCGGTAGATTCCATGAGAACCAGCCACTAACAATGGGTCTCATAAGAGAACTCGGTCTAGCCGATCGAATGGTTCCCATAGGAACATACGAGCATTTTATTGCGAACAAACAGCTACATACTATGGAGCCAATCAATAAAATAATAGATTATGTGATATCTGTCGCAAAGAAAACTGATAAAAAGGCATTGAAAAACACTATATTCTTAGATTATGTGAAACAGGTTCTCTCGGTCGATGACGCAGCCTTCCTCTTGGACTTCTATGGTTACTCTTCCGAACTGACGAACATGAATGCGTATGATACAATCAATCTTATGAAACAGCATTTGAATCATACGAACCAATTTTATAGAATGGAAGGCGGACTTTCACAGATCATTCGAGAACTTATCAATCGAATCGATGCTAAAATCATGGTACGTCGGAGAGTGGTTGATATCCAATACATTGAAACAAACCATTTTGAAATTACATGTAACGAAATCAAAAGGAAATACTACTCTAAGAAGTGTATTTGTGCAGTTACAAAAGAGACCCTGCTGAAACTACCGATATTCAAACCAATACACAAGGTTCTCGGATTGATGGAAACATTGCCACTATGTCGAATATATGCGAGATTCCCAACAACCCCGACACCTTGGTTCAAAGGAATGCCTCACGTGACGACCAATAATAACTTGAGAATCATGATACCTATTGATGAAGAATCGGGAACAATAATGATGTCGTATACGGATAATAAATACGCTAGATTCTGGAAACGGATACTGGATAAAGATGGTATCGATGCGCTGAATCGAGAACATCAGAGATTAATAAAAAAAACTACGGGATTAGATGTCCCCATGCCCCAAGACACCAAGGTCTATTATTGGGAGCATGGAGTGGTCTATTTCAAACCGGGATTCGATAGCGAGACGATGCTGAAACAGATCCGACGACCAATCCCACAAATACCATTATATGTATGTGGGGAGAACTTCTCCGAAAAAAATAATCAATGGATGGAAGGGGCTCTCGATACATATCCGGGAAACTCCAGGAAACCTACGGTTTCCTCGGACGCTCCTTCCCTTTTCGTCTGACACTCCTTCCCTTAGAGGAGGGGCGTCCGGGGAACCTTAGGTTCCCGGATTCTAGACATAATTACCTATATCATACTGCGCCTCCGCCAAGCACCGAATCACCTTGGCATGGTCCGCTTCATAACCACTTCCAATGGTAGATTCCGTTCCCTCTTGAATGATGAGCCAAGGGAAGTATGAATAGGACCGCCCTCGGCACTGGAGACGCGATGTCATCCAATCACTCGACGCATAACACCCGGCAAAACTATTGAGAAGGTGTTCTGCCCCTGCACGCGAAATAATATAACCCCCCGTCAAATACTGTTCTTGGACAGTAATCCAATGACCCTGTGGCGTAATAGGTTCCGACGCATTCAACAAATACAAGTCCCAATCACCGTCGACTTCCCCGACTGGTAACTTGGAGATCCAGTCCTTATCGAACATGGCATCGTCTTCCAGAACAAGCGCGTATGGAAGATTATTCGCAATAATATGACGCCAAACATTGATATGGGATTGCCCACAAGCGCGCTGCCCGCCATTCAAATAATCATAAAACGTATCGGTAACTAGATCGGGAGTGGTGGCAATCCATCGAT
>JACCDP011471741.1_pt1 | contig 12870 bp, 12 predicted proteins | sample 7445841 | NCBI WGS metagenome assembly JACCDP01 (sample SAMN15323441, study PRJNA562643) | freshwater metagenome | isolation source: river surface water | place: USA:Blue River Watershed | collected 2017-08-17
CATCCGAGACGAGGTTTTCGAAAAAATTGGCACCTCCACGAGATGGACGATAAAAACTCAGGCAAATCGACCCAGGCCAAGCCAAGCGGCAGGCTTGCCCTCCGACAGAACTCAGGGCGGCTAAATCGAGCAACTCGCGTGTCACAAAAGGTTCCTGAGATTCAATGAGTCGAACCATCCGGGAGGAGCGATGAACCCAGCCTTCACCCTCCCGTCCTACAAACAAAAGGTGCGGACATTCCCCTCGGATTCGCAATCCCTGCCGCCAAAATCCGGATCGAGGAGCTGCAAATCTGTGACCACAAAACGGGCACTCAAGTGGTGCACTCCAATCGATATGGGCTCGTCTGAGTTGTTCCCAGAGGCGTGCCATATTGGATTTTGGGATATCGCGACATCGCGCATAAACCCTTGGTGACACCTCGATCTCTGACGGACGGTCGGCCAATCGCTGCCACTGTTCAATTAGTTCCCGATCTGAGCGAAGGCGCCACCGACGTTGAGATGGTTCCTTGGTCAACAACCCGCTCCTCTTCAATTCGGCCCAGAGAATACCCCAGGATCGAGGTGGTAACCGGGCCAATCTCTTCAATTCTGCCGGGAAAGCTGGTCGTTGAGCTAGAAGCGCTACGATCCGTTCCAGACTGGGTTTGCCCTCCGCATAAACCAAAGCATTCCGATGCGTTTCCAAAAGGGGTGCAGTCATCTGCTGAGGATATCTTCCTTGTCAAATCGGGCCGACTTATCCAAGCGCCACGGTAACAACCAGCCTCGTTAGCAAAAGCCCGCCCACTGGGTCACCCTGACTGCGCCTACGTGGACGAACCTATCAGAAACAACTGGTGTGACGACTAAGGATTAAAAAGGTGTTGGTAGGGAAAAACCTTTGCTCGCGCACGCTGTGTTGCCAATTCGACAAAATCGGAGTTTCGAGCGTAGGCAGTACCCAGCCATTCAACCCTGACCTCAACACCTGCGATTCGGGGTAAATCAAGTCGGTCACTGTCCCAGCAGGCCATCACTGTCGGAACATCGGGGATTCGCCCTCCCGTGTGTGTGCGACAAGCTTTCTCCAACAGGACCACCCCGTCTTCGTCCATTGGGAGCATACCCTGCCTGAACAAATCCCGCACGACTACAGCTGCCCGAGCCCCGTGTCTGGGATCAATGAGATCATTCCTCCGACAGGAGTCGTGCAGGACGGCAAAACTGCTGACAACATCCATCCGGATTTCGGGGGCTGATGAGGCCAAGCGCAGACCGTTCTCCAAAACTCGTGCCCAATGACTTGCTCCATGCAAGCCCATCCACCTCAACCGATATCGAAGTCGAACCCAATCCACACACCGTTTCAAAACCAAAGCCCAATCCGGATCAATCTCGGGGGATTTGACGTGCTCCACGAGGTCAAGGGGTGTCAGTTTGAGCCGAACAAGTACAGTCCTTTTGAGCCCCAAAAAGCCCTGCTCATGGTCAGCAAGACTCTGAATTGGGGGGCAGCGTCATCCATCGAGAACCCACACAGCCAACGGCCCAACTTGACACTCATGATAGGGTGTCATTTTCACTTCTCCCCACGATGCCTATCCCCAAAAAGGCTGGAATGAGGCCTCCTTTCCGAGAATGGGTTCCCCGGCTACAAATCGGACGTGCCTATCGCCCGGGCTACGATTCGAAGAAGTTGATCACAACGCCTGAAGCGGTCCGGGATTGGATTCTTGGAGTCAAGGCACTCGGAGTCCGTTCTGTCATCAGCCTGCTGAGCGAGCCGGAACTTCGATGGTATGAGCACCTACCGGGAGGCTTGGTGGGAAGCTATCAGTCAGCCGGCCTTGAAACCTTGAGTCTACCTGTTCCCATGGACATCCCCGGTGTTCTGACAAGAAACCATTTGGAACAACTCGAAGCCGCCTTTGAACGGCTTCCCCGACCGATGGTGATCCACTGTAGTGCTGGATTGGTGCGCAGCGGGGCGGCCGTGGCTCATTTGGTCCAAAAGATTCCTCTAATCACTTCTCCCGAGCGCCCGATGGACCCGGAAATCCTCCGCCGTATAAGAAATTCCAAACGAGAGCACGCTTCCTGTGCCCTGAGAACCGCTGCCTACGGTTTGGATGACTATGGACTCTTGGGGCACCTCTTGAAAACTGTGACCAATTGGCAGCTTCCGCAGTATCTCGATGAAATCGACGCTGTTCGGCAAACCCATGAAGTTTGTCTCCCGTGCAGTCTCAAATTTTTGGCTTTTTGCTGTTCGTTTTCAGACGGCCGTTTACCCGAACGCTTTTCTCGATACTTCGCCGAGTATCAGAGACTTCTTTCGATCTATCCCTGGCAACGAGATTTTCTGCATGAGATCCGCATTGCAATCGACAAGGCCAACCCGGTCTTAGTTCCGAACACTCGGACTCGATAACCGGTTTTACCGCCACCAAGGATGCGCGTTATGAGTGGTCGCAATCCGATTTCGACTCAAGGTATTCTGCAAGTGGAGGATGCTCGATCGATCCTCTCCAAGACGTACCCATGGAAACATCTTCGACTGCCCGGATGGACATCCATAACTCCGAGGGCAGCCGCATGCCTCGCCAACCGCCCCGGCAATCTTCACCTTCCGGACCTGACTGTTTTGCCGTCCCCCGTCGCCGCACAACTTGGAACACTCCATTCTCGAAAGCGGGGGATGCCCACTAAGCCCAAACCGGGAAAAAGAATTTCTGCGACGATTGAATTGACGATTCATGGCTATTGGCTGGGTTTGCCCAGAGTCCGTCGTCTGTCGCCTCCTGCGGCACGATGGTTGTCTCAGCACGTCGGGTCTCTCACGCTGAGCGGCAAGATCGCACTCACCGTTTCAGCGGCCCGTGAGTTGGCTCAATATCGTGGATGCGGGCTCACTTTCGAAGGACCGACTCGATTCTCGCCGGAGGTCCTCGAGGAGTTGGCAAAATACGGAGGCCCTCTTTACCTCGATGGCATTCGCACACTCGGCATCGACCAGGCCATGGCACTCTCTAGATGCCAAGGATTCCCATCCCTACGAGGCCTAAGAACACTATCCACCCCAGTCGCACGGGCACTCGCCCAGATCCCCCAAGAAGTGCAATTAAGCGGAGTCGAGCGAATCTCCGATGAAGTGGCTGAAATTCTCGGATTGGCCCAATGCCGGCCAGTGCTTTTCGGTCTTAAACAGTGCACAGAACGGCAATACCAATTGCTGGCGGCACAACGCTCACCTCAAGTTCCTTATCGGGTCTTCGAGAAGTTTGACAGGACACCCTGAATCGAAATGAAAATAATCCCAATTAAGATTAAACAGAACCACGACCAATAGCAGGAAGAGGGTAGTCCTAAAAGTGGGCACATTGGTTGCCATTTTTGCAAAAATCCGTGGGTGATCGTTGAGGACGACAGCGCATGCCTCGTCGCCTCCCAAGGTTGCAATTGTTCCCACCTTCGCTTCACTCTCTCAAGACGGCGATGGCATGGATTTCTACAATGGTTTCAACCCCTTAACACTGCGGCAGGCGGTTGAACCGAGTGCCCGCAAAATCAATTCGGATATCGATGGTGAATCTTGGGCGGATTTTATTAGTAACAACCAATTTAATATCAATTTTTGGGAACAGCTAAACCCTATGTGGCTGAGCCATATTTTTAGTCACACACAAGCGGACATCGCTTGCGGTCCTACTGCGCATACCGTTTTTTTGGGGTCTCAAACCCTCAACATCGCTAAGCTGCTATAATGAGCCATTTTGCCAAATCGTTCATCGCAATGGATGAGTTTGTTTGGATTTCGCCGGGTTGGTTTTTGATGGGCAGCCCCGAGACGGAAGCCAACTGAGGTGATGACGAATTGCTACATCCGGTCCGCATTTCACGAGGTTTCTTTATGGGATGCCATCCGGTCACCCAAGAAGAATACTTCACCATCACAGGGAAAACACCGTCGATGCATTCCGGGGAAAACTATCCCGTGGAAAACGTCAACTGGCTTGAAGCAATGAATTACTGCAGACTCTTGACGGATTGGCTTCGATCTAAAGGACGCCTCCCCAAGGGAATGATTTGCCGTCTCCCGACCGAGGCTGAATGGGAGTATGCAGCTCGTGCAGGTACCAATTCTGCAACAGCGTTTGGCTCAACTCTTGATTCATCGCAAGCCAATTTCGACGGCACAGCCCCCTACAACAATGTGACAAAAGGTCCTTCTCGGGGAAGAACCACAGCTGTTGGAAGTTTCCTGCCCAACGCTTGGGGACTCCACGATATGCACGGCAATGTTTGGGAGTGGGTGCTCGACGGAACTTATGAATACACCGAAGAACCAGAAATCGACCCATTTTATCCGCCAGACTTAGAGGATGAGGATGGTTTGCGGTCCATGCGGGGTGGTAGCTGGGATTCCGAGGGGTTTTGGTGTCGGAGTGCCCAACGGTTCAGTGAAGAAAATCTTCAAGACGGCACGATTGGATTTCGAGTTATCATGGGGCCACAGGTTAACAGATAAGGAAAACACGGCGGATCTGCCGGTCTTGCAAGATTTGAACCAGAATTGCATCCGAGCCGTTTTGTTCCGCTTTGGCTCCGCCCACCGGCTAGCCCCCATTTTCTGCACCACCGGCTATAAGGGATTGGGGTTGGGTTTGGTGGTCACGCTGTAGTGTGGAGGGACAGTCGTAGCTCCTACCGGAATGCGACAGTGTGCGGCGAACCCTGCCGGCGTCTGATCCTGAGCACAGGATTCGGTCTCTCCTCGTCGTAGTCCCGGCGCCACTCGGCGCTCAGGATCCGCGCCTTCAGTTCAGAGGCAAATTTTTTCTCGGTTCAGGAACTCACCCCGAAGCGGGCTGTTGAACGACTCGCAGTAGGCGTTCTCCCACCGGCTTCAGGGGTGATATACAGTGTCTGAACCCCGCAGCAATCCCGCCATCCCTGCAAGGCCAAAGCGACGAATTTCGGACCGTTGTCGCTCCTCAGTTGCCTAGGAGCTCTACGCTCGTTGCTCAGCCCCGACAACACACCGACCACCTCGGCTGCCCGGATCCTCCGCGCCACATGGATCGCCAGACACTCTCGCGTCTATTCGTCCAACACGCACAGCCGCTTCAGCCCCCCTGCCGACTCGCATCCTGTCCTGTACGAAGTCGTGTAACGAGTTGTTACAAGATTTTTTTTCAAAAAAACACATTTTTACCTTGGTTTACCGACTGAACTGCCGACAACTTTGCAACATAAATTTTATGCCTGCTCAGGTAACCTTAGTGATGAGCGGGCAAAAATTTAGCGGTTGACTTGGAATTGCTGCAAAAATTTCGAAGTTCATCGCCTGGGTGGTTCGTGCCAAGACGCAGCTAGTTCCTATCTCGATGCCCTACCTTCAGTACAGAGTGCCAAACGGTCGAATCTCAGGCGCATGGAAATTCCGGCAACTGCTCGCCGCGGCCATTCTCTTGGTTGCCTTGGTGGGCTTGTCGGGATGCGTGTCTCCCCCGGTGTACAAGCCGGCAACCAGCGCATCCACCAACACTTCCACTGGATATAGTCGGGAGCAGTATCAGGTCAGCAAGTCCGCCAATGGAGTGGCGGCAACGGGGAAGCCGCGCCAGCGGGCTGTATGGCTGGGCGTCGCGGCCACCGTCGTCGCCTCCGAGCTCGGTGAACGGTTTCCTATCCTGTCAGGGGACGGCACCGAGGCGGGTGCCAACAAGGTCTTTGCCGAACTCAACCAGAGGATTTGGAGCAATCTCTCCAATCATCTTGGCGCTGCCGGGGCGTTCCCCGGAATCGAACTGGTGGAGCTGGGGCAGGATCGCGAGACCGACCTCGGCATGGCCCTTCTCCTCAACAAGGAGCGATGGCGCGAGGAGCTGACCTTCGAAGGTAAGTACCGCCGGGAGTACGGAATCTTGGGACAGTTGGTGTTCATCGACCAGAAGAAGAGCGAACTGGTGGCGAGCTATCCCATCGGGAACCGGATCGCCATGGTATCGGATGCCAAGGCGTCCGATCAGGAACGTACCCTGATGGCGAATGGAACACTGCTTGGGGAGGCGGATGGCACCTCTGGGAAGGATTCGATCCTGCATCAATTCCTCAAATCGATCGAGAGCTCCTCCGTCAACGCTAAGCCGGACTACTGCCTAGAGGTAGGGAAAGTGCAGTTCAGCGAGGCTTGCGCCAAGCCTAGCTTCGCGGGTTCCAGGAAGGATCAGATCAAGAACCTCTCACTCAACCCTGATGAACTGGCGGCTTGGGCCAGTGAGGTCGGCCCCATTCTGGTCAACCACCTTGGCAATGGAACAGGCCATGTCTTCAATCCCTTCGTCGCCAAGAAGAGTGGGAAAGACAACCTCATCTCTCTCAACTTCCTGAAGGGTTCACCGAAAGTGGTCAACCAGAAGGGGCCTCTCTCACTGAGGCTCCCGGATCCCGCCAGACGCTTCGACCTCGAGATCGAAGCTCTGAGTTGCGAGGTCGACGACGAGTTCACGGGGAAGTACGTCGTGAATCTCATCTACGGATTCCGGGGTACGATGACCATGTATAGCGCGGATGGCGTTGCCGTCTTCAGTCATCCCTTCGATATCTCTCTGTCCGGATTCAAGTCGCTCCGCAAGGAACTGCGCGAGCAGTACTGGAAAAACGCCCGAAGGAAGCTCCTGCCTGCCCAGTTCGAAGGGGGCAACTATGATCCGATTTGGAGCTGGCAGAACAGCGTCGACAACTTCTTGGACCAGCTGGCCTTGGAGATGTTCTTCCCCAAGGCGGATGTGGCCGCCCGATTCAAGCCAGTCCGGGACAGCCTCGGTGGGATCCACGCAGCCATCCGATAACGCCGCCCTTATGATTCTGATGTCTAAGACCCGAATCCGTGCCACCGCGACCGTGTGCATCCTGGCCGCCCAGGTGCTGTGGGCCCTTGGCGCCCAAGGCGAGGTGCTGAGGTACTCCGCCGCCGGAACCGCCGCGATCAAGAAGGCGAAGCCGTCCGCCGAGGAGAACACCGAAGCCCTCAACAACGCGAAGAGGACGCTGTTGGCCAAGGTGATCGCCGACCAAGACACGACGCGCCGGCAACGCCTGAGCGAGATGCTCGCCAGCCTCAACCCTGACGACTACCTCGTGTCCGGCACCCTCATGGTGGCGGACACGCGAATCGACCCGAAGGCCAAGGTCCTGACGCTCGTGGCACAGGCGGACGTCGACCCGGACCGGTTCAACAAGGTCTTGGACCAAGGTAATGCCAAGGCTGCTGCGGCAGGGGAGCAAAAGTTTGTGGCTTGGGTCTTCGCAGCCCGCCGCCAGGCATCGGTGAAGGAATACGAGCCCGAGACGTTCAACCGTGTCACGACCCAGGAGAAGGTAGAGAACGCCGCGTCGTCCAAAGCTGCTGGTGGCGGTGCCGAGACGTCCGAGGGGCAGACCAAACAGTCCAGTGCTTCCAGTTCTGGAGGCGTCCTCCGGAAATCCGACAACATCGAGTACATCGTTGCCGAGGAACAGCGGGCGCGGATCGACAAGGCGCTCTCGTCGGTCCTCGTCTCCCGCGGCCTCAAGCCGGTGCCGTCATCAGACCTCCAAGTGAACAGCGGCGGGAAGCTCAAGATCTCCGCGGTGATGGAAGACTTCAAGACCGCTACCGACATATCCGACGACAACAAAGCACTGGTCATGAACGCCGCATTGTTGGCGGAGGTGGACTACTTCGCTACCGGGACCGTCACCATCAACGCGAAGTCCCGCGACGGGACAACCGGCAAGACCCGCATCGCTGCCACGGTGGACGCCCAGATCCTCGGATTCAGGAAGAGCCGGAAAGGTGACAGGTATATTGGATCCTTTGTGGCTGCCAGCACTGGCTCCAAGGTGGTCATCGCCATCGGTATCGACCAGACAGAGGCGGAGAACAGGGCCATCGAGGAGGCATCCATGATCGCGGGCAACATTCTCTGCGACCAGATCCGGTGACCCAATCCCCAACGGTTTTTGCAGTCAGAACAAAAAACAAACCCAACGATGAAGATCAAAGTAACCCTTGTGAAAACCGTAGCCATCGCATTGACGGTGGCTTACCCCATGACTGGCGTCGCGCAGTTCGGTGCGCTCGGTGGCATCGCTAAAAAGGCCGTCGGCGGTGGTGGCGAGGCTGTGGATGGTGCCGGCTTCCTCAAGCAGTTGACCCCGGGGGCGGTCAAGTTCGCCAAGGCCTACGCCCTCTACTACGAGGCGCTCGGGAACACGGAGGGGGCCACCAAGCTCAAGGTTGCCGCCGAGCAGTTGGAGAAGGGCGGGGCGGTCAGCAAGGACCAACAAGGCCTTCTCGACTCGTCGCGCAAGGAAATCGCCAAGTTAGCCAAGGGTAGCAAGCCGTTCGACGAGGCCGCCATCGTCAAGTGGAAGGAGGCCAATGCCATGTATACCCAGGGGCTTGGGGAGTGGGGGGTCGTGTCCGGACTCGTCTCGGCCGCCCTCGCCAACGATCCCAAGGCTGCTTTGACCAACCCTGAGTTGGGGCTCGCGGCAACCATGTGTGTCAAGGGCATCAAGGACCTGTCGGGATTCATCGAGATTGCCAAGTCCAAGTCCAAAGAGAAGAACGAGCAGGACAAAGCCGCTAAGTGACGGGCTAAGGCCTCCCGGTGGAATGCATCGCCTTGTTTAGGATAGTTCATCCACCGGGAGATCCTTTCCTCAGTCGTTCAAAAATCGCTGCCTATAACCAAGAATCTTCAGTTTCATGGGTGAAGAAAAAAGCTCCGGTGGGTGGGGAAAAACGATCGGGATTACCATCGTGACTGGCGTTGGAACTTTGATGATCGCCCTGTTGAAGCCCACTTTCGAAAAGAAGGGCGCTGAGATTGCAGGAGTCCCAAAGCCAACGGAAGCGCTCGGTGCGTCGGCGAAAATCGATCCCGTCAGGCAGAGTGAAGATGAATCCTTGCATTCGAGTGGGGGAAACCCGACAGCTAAGATTACCAGCCCAGCCTCGAGGTTGGCGGTGCCCCACCCGGTTGAGCCTGCTCGACGAGAGCCGAGGGAACTGAAACATGATCTGGATGTTCCAATCTTTGAAAACACCCCCCAGATAGATTTTTTCAAAAGTGATGGCGAGGGACGCGGTAGGGATAGAAGCGTCGCGATCTTTAAGGCCTTAGAGCAATCTCTCAGCAAGCAAGGGGCTTCATTCAGCGCGTCAGTACGCCTTAAGGTCGAATCGGAGACTAAGAAAATCAACGGGAACAGCTCTATGCGGTTCGGTCAATCTGTGGCATCCGACTACAGTCTCTACACGGATGGATTGATTCGGTGGTGGGATGTCGAATCCGAAAAGGATGATGGTGAGACCGTTAACGTTAAGGTTGTGGCGGTTATTGCCAAGATCAAGCCCATCAAGGATCCCAACGCGCTGAGGAAGACCATCGCCGTCCTTCCCTTCCGCGTGGACTCGGATCCCACTCTGCTCACAACCACTATTCCCGGGGCCACTTTAGGTGCCAAGATCCGTGAGTCTCTAGTCACCTATCTAGTCAATAGCAGAAAGTTCGCAGTCATAGACAGGACCTTCCAAGACGAGATTGCAAGGGTTGCTCTTGAAAAGCCTTCACTTGATCTCATTCAGCGTGCCATCCAAGCGGCCGCTAAACTGGGTGCCGACTATGTAGCAGTTGGAACGGCAGACGGTATTGGTGTGTCATCTAAACGTCTGGGTGGCCTCGAAGTGCCAATCTCGGATGGAATGGTTAACTTCCGGATCATCCGGATCGAGTCCGGGCAGACCATGCTAGCGAGCTCCGTGACGATCTCGGACCTGCCAGATCTCAACCTATCGGGACAGCATCCAGAAAACGGGATTGCCGATGCACTGGGCAGATCGCTGTCCGATCGCACCTTGGAAGCGATCTACCCATTTAAGGTTGCCGCGCTTAACGGCCCTGACGAGGTCGTGCTGAATCGAGGGGGCGACGACTTGTCGGTGGGGCAGAGGTTCGACATCGCCAATCCGGGCGAGGAGGTCAAGGACCCAGCTACGGGCGAGTCGCTCGGTTTTGCAGAGCGGCATGTCGGCACCGTTGAAGTAGTGCGTGTCAATCCCAAGGCAGCCTATGCCAAAGTCCTATCCAAGACGGCGGGTATCGCCGTGGGCGCAGTCTGCCGGAAGCCAAGCCCCGGGAAGACCAAGGAGTCAAAGGTGAAATCCGCGGGAAGCGATCTAAACGATCTTTTCAAATAAACAGGATCAATTCTAATGAACAAATTATTCTCTGCAATCTGCATAAGTTCGGCAGTGCTGTGTCTTTCGGCTCAACAGGAGGCATACACCGTCAACGGTGACGGTGGAAATGACGCTATCGTTCGGGCGGCGAAGTCGATTAAGTCGAATCCGCCGTCTACCAAATCGCGGTTGGATGAGTCCTCGGTCAAGGAGGTCGTACGCAAGAAGATGCGTGAAGCAGGCATCGAGGCTCGTTGGGACAACAAAAAGAGCCGGATGGGCGGGGTCTCCTTCTATCGGATCAAGCTGAGTCCGACAGCGAGCTTTGAGGAATACATGGGCAATCGACAACTGGCTGCCATGGGTGCGCTGCTGAAGGCTCAGGTTTCTCTTGCTCGCTGGCTCGGGACCACCGCGGATATGTCTGTGGCGCTGAACGATCCGGGCAATCCATTTGCCATGGACAAGTTCAACGAAAAGACCAAGAAGGACATTGATAAGAAACTTTCGGCGCTTCGTGGGGAGATTAGCTCACTTGGAATCCAATTGACCGACTCGGAGAGGTCTAGCGTGGAGGGTGTCACCACGAGTGACCGGTTCAAAATTGCCTCAGATGCCATCGTCAAGAAGCTGGATTCGTCCTACGATCCCCAGAAAGTCGGGGACGACAAAAAAGCAAAGGTTTTGGATTTGAAGTCAAGGATCGCCGAGACACAAGGTCAGGTGGAGCAGTTGGAGGCGGAGTACAAGAAGTATCAAAACGCATATTCGAAATCCTTGGAGTCGGGTATTTCGCTGAAGTATGACCATGTGATCTTCGGTCTGAGCGCCGTGGTCTGGTCTGAGAACCTTAGTCCTTCCGGGGAGTTGTCGATCGGCTTGGGATGGGTCTGGAGTCCCAAGTTGGCCGCCGCTGTCCATGGCGCTTTGGTGGGCGACCCCGGCTATGAGGTGGAGATCGTCAAGGGGGATCAGTCTCTCGGAGACTGGGTTATATCTCAGGATCCCTCGTCGATTGGCGCCTTCAGGTACTATGTCGACAATCAAGGAGATCGTTGGTTCCTAGGGACGGCTGCCGTGCCCAACTCCGTAGATGAGTCGGACCAAATCGCTCAGCTCAACAGCATTTTGAACTTGTTCATGCCCTTGAATTCGCAGCTCGTGGGCAAACAGGAGAATAAAGAATTTCAACGGTCGGGCGAACTTCCGGCCGAGTTTGTGAGGCAGTTCCTTCAGGACTTGAAGGCTTCCGCTAGGGCGAATACCCAAGGCATGGATGAGACCACCTACGACGTTAAATGGCCCGCCCGAAACACTGATGGGAGTGAGCGGACCGAGTCGGTTGCCGTCTCGGTGAGCTCGATTAACGCGAGGTCGGCAGCATCCGCTTTGAAGGCAGGTGTGCAGATGGCGCTGTCCGCCGCTGCCGTCGAGCGCGAGAACAACCGGAGGATCCTCGAACAGGCCCAACTGTTGGGATTGGTTCGGGAGGCCAAGAAGCAGGCCGAGCCGTCTAGGATTCCAGCCCTGACCTCCAAGGAGCCGCGTAAGAAGCCCAAGGTTGAGGTTGAGGAGACGACTCAGGAGAAGCCGGTTGGTAAGGCGAGGCCCAACCCTGGCACAAAGACCAGTGAGGATAAACTCAAGGATGACTTCTGACCTGTGCGATGTGGATTACTGTGATCCCGTACGCAATCGTCATTGCGATCTGTGTCCCAATAGTTGGGTGTCGTGGTTCTACTGAGGATGGCGAAGCCGCTGCGGCCCGTGATGCAAAAGCTTTGTCCGAAGAGCTCTCTGCTAAGGTGCAGGGGCGCAGATCAGCGGTCCCCGGATCGCCGAGGGTTGAACCATTGCACCTTACGGGGACTCGGGTTGGTGGTTCGTACACTTTCGGCCGGAACGACATTTCCGTCTTTGCCGCAGCGAGTGGATCCGATGATGATTTGGTCGAGAGGGCTGAAATGGTAGGGCGACAGTTGCTACTGTTTGCACAGGGTGCCGAAGTGCTATTGGACGGAGACCGAATCAAAATAATTGGGAGTGGAGTCATTCCCGGAATTCGTGTCAGCCAGGTCACGGAGAGAGGTTCCACTGTCGTTTTAAGACTTGATGCACAGATCGAGAGTCGGAGACCCAAGGAGGTGGATCAGAATAGGCGATTGGTCACGGCTGTCGTTGAAATGACGTCCGATTTGGAAATCGTTACGAAAAGCATCTCAGATTCGGTCGTCGAGAAACTGAGGGGTTCGAAGCTTCAGCCTAGTAGGAACCCTAGTGCTCATGCGGAGACCAATCCAACAAACTCAACTATTCATACAAATGTCCAAGGTTGGGTCCTACTGAGAGAAATGACATTGTTGTCCGGTTCAACTCCCCCAAAGTGTCGTTACACATTAGAGGTGTTTCAACGTAGTAAAGAGTAGAGTCAGCTTATTTTGGTAATTAGTGTTATAGTGTTCAATCGATCAGTGTGTGTGAGTATAGTTAATTTAGAGGTGTTTGGTACACCATCGTGACCCGGTCATTGGAGATGATATTCATTGTTGAATTTTCCCGTTCTAGAGCTGAATCAAATCGCGTGATCCGATCTAGTCTCATCATGGCTTTGCTCTTCCTGGCTGGCTGCAAGTCTACGCCGCCTCCAGCCC
>JACCDP011045437.1_pt1 | contig 12868 bp, 13 predicted proteins | sample 7445841 | NCBI WGS metagenome assembly JACCDP01 (sample SAMN15323441, study PRJNA562643) | freshwater metagenome | isolation source: river surface water | place: USA:Blue River Watershed | collected 2017-08-17
CCTATGCCAATGCCTGGGCCGCTAAATGGTATAAACAACACGGCGGTGGTTGGCGATAAAAGGAGCATGACATGAAATATTATACAATAACAATCAACGGTCAAGACTATCGAGTACAAGCCTCCAGTTTGATTGCTGCTGCAAAAATCGCTAGACAAATGGCAGGCTTGCCTACATAATAGTCGATATGCGAGCACACGAATTCATCACAGAAAAATGGAGCGAGAAATACAAGCGTTCTATCAACTGTGCTCACCCCAAGGGATTTAGCCAGAAGGCTCATTGCGCTGGTCGTAAGAAGCACGAAGAATCAGTAGCGGAAGAGTACCAAGGCGGTTTACGGAAGTGGTTCAAACAAAAGTGGGTCAATATCGCCAAGAAAGAAGGCGGCAAACACCCTGAATGTGGCACATCTGGAGAAAAACGTGGCTATGCGAAATGCGTTCCAGCAGCAAAGGCTAGCAGCATGTCTGCGGCAGAGAAGAAGTCAGCAGTTTCTCGCAAACGCGACGCCCAACGCAAAGCCGGCAGGCCCGGCAAAGATTCAGGAGGAACTGGCAAAGCTCCGATCCGAGTATCTACAAAGGTTGATGAAGAACAGTTAGACGAGTTGACATTTCATGGCAGCCAGTGTACTCAAGATTGTTCAGGACATCGTGCTGGATACGAATGGTACAAACGCAAAGGCAAACCACCTCTTTCTAAAAGTCCCAGCTTCAACAAAGGTGCAGCAATCGCTGCCAAGGGTATATGAATAACGAGTATCCTGTTTGGCCCGACGACGACGGGTCTGATAGTGCAAGAAACCCGTACAGTCCAGTATGAATATCTCAGAGATACAGTTGGGTCGTAGCGTACGATATCCTTTCTATGATATCTTTTCATTGGTACGACCCAATGTTGGCAAACCGGGGCTCAGTATTAAACTCCGTAGAGACCGACCTGCTGAAACACGCAAGAGTGGAATCTACGTATGGCATCATCCTGACTGGGGTTACTTCTATGTGGGTATCGCGGCTGCTGACAACTTCACTGAACGTTGGAACAAGCACATACAGAAACTCCTGGACCAATGCACATCGGCCAAGCAGATGCACAACTGGCGTGAGTTTGCTACCAAGTTCCGCACAGCTGGCTATGGCATAGATGATCTCCGAGACATCACATTGAGATTCTTCCCTATCACCTCTGTGGCTGACTTTGGCGGCAACAAAGAACAACTCAAGAACGAACTCAAGGCCTTAGAAACACGCATAGTCAGTCTCATTAACCCGGCCTGCAATCGCGAATATGACCCCACACGACGTTCAGCCACACGATTCCCAGATCAGAAACCCCTCACCGAAAGTAGTGGCTACAGCTTACAAGGCAGCTTTACACATGACCTTACCAAGAGTAAAGTATGGTTGATAGAAAAACTCGCTAAAATCCAAGAGCGTGTCACTACTGCTTACATCCTGGGTTCATGGTTTGGCAATCTTGCTCTCTACATGAAACTGCATCCTGCAGTCAAGACCGAACGCATCATCAATGTAGAAACCAATCCCAAGTTTCTCAAGCAAAGCAAGAAGATGCTGGATCACATCGGCGCTGCATGTGTGGATCATATGCAAAAGGATGCCAACGATTTAGATTATAGACAGTTAGACAAAAATAGTGTGGTGATCAATACCAGCCTCACTGACATGCCAGGACGTGAATGGTACGACAACATTCCTGCTGGCACATTAGTGGCATTACAAGCTCGCGATCACGATCCCGGCCAACAATTTCACAGCACCCAGGATATCTTAGATAAATTCCCTATGAGAGAAGTTTTGTATCAAGGAGAGCTCAATCTCCAAGATCCTGAAACTGATTACACCAGATTCATGGTCATAGGACGCAAGTGAACGACACCAACACTGTTTACATCTACGAAAGTCCAGACGGAGGAGAAACTGTTTATCGCAGGCCGTCCGGGTCCAACTCTTGGGACCAAAAAGAACTTGTTAGTATCTCCGATAAAAAGAAAGAAGAGATGGAGAACGAAAAACTTTGGTTCAAGTGGATGCAGATACTTCGTGCCAGTCGTAAAGATCCACATCTCAAAGAATTATTAGAGCAAGCTGAAGTCTATCATGCTCTAAAGAACTCGCCTTAGGACCGTTACCTATGGCCAGTGGGCGGCTGCTGCCCCGGCTCAGGATTCGCTACCCTTGAGATGAAAGTGAGCAAAAATAATCAAAGGAAAACAAATGAATTATCGAGTAGCAGACATCGGCTTGGCCGAGTGGGGACATCGCGAGATCGCGATTGCCGAGCATGAAATGCCAGGCTTGATGGCTATCCAACGCAAGTATCAGGATCAACAGCCACTGAGGGGTGCCCGGATCGTAGGCAGCCTGCACATGACCATCCAGACAGCAGTGCTGATCAAAGTGCTGGTAGCTCTGGGCGCAGAAGTGCGCTGGTCGAGTTGCAACATCTTCTCTACACAAGACCATGCTGCCGCTGCCATCGCTGACTTGGGTATTCCTGTGTGGGCCTGGAAGGGCGAGACCGAAGAAGAATATTGGTGGTGTATCGATCAGACCATCGAAGGGTGGGAGCCAAATATGATCCTGGACGATGGGCACGATCTCACTGATCGTATCCTGACCAAATATCCAGAGACTGCACGAAACATCATCGGTGTCAGTGAAGAAACTACCACTGGCATCTTGCGTCTACGTGAAAAGGCTGCTGCTGGGCAACTACCATTCCCAGCATTCAACGTCAACGACTCCGTGACCAAGAGCAAGTTCGACAACCTCTATGGCTGCCGTGAAAGTCTAGTCGATGGCATCAAACGTGCCACCGACGTCATGATCGCCGGCAAGGTAGCGGTAGTGTGTGGGTTTGGTGATGTAGGTAAAGGTTCTGCCGCGGCCTTGCGTACTCTCAGTGCCCAAGTATGGGTCACAGAAAGCGACCCCATCTGTGCTCTACAAGCTGCCATGGAAGGCTACCGCGTCGTGACCATGGACTATGCTGCCGACAAAGCCGACATCTTCGTCACTGCCACTGGAAATATCAATGTGATCACCCGGGCACACATGGATCGTATGAAACACAACGCCATAGTCTGCAACATCGGACACTTCGACAACGAGATCGACGTAGCTGGACTGGCAGACCTTGAGTGGGAAGAGATCAAACCACAAGTGGATCACATCATTTGGCCCGACGGCAAACGCATCATCTTATTGGCCAAAGGTCGTTTGGTGAATCTGGGTTGTGCCACTGGTCATCCCAGTTTCGTGATGTCAAACTCGTTTACCAATCAAGTTCTGGCACAGATTGAGCTGTTCCAAAATCACGACAGTTACAAGTCAGGACAAGTGTATGTTCTGCCCAAACACCTTGACGAAGAAGTGGCGAGGCTGCATCTCGATCAAATCGGTGCCAAACTCACAGTGCTATCCCAACAACAGGCTGAATACATCGGTGTACCAATCTCTGGACCGTTCAAAACGGACACATACAGGTATTGACAGCACACAATCTATCCCTTATAATCAGTGACCCAAGGAGGACATCATGTCAGACAAAACTTTCAACGCAGAACAAAAAGCCAAACTAACCCAGATCGTCAACGAAGGCATGCAGGTCATGCACGAGATCGAAACTCTCAACGGTGGCCTGGCTGACACCATCAAAGCAGTGGCCGAAGAGCTGGAAATCAAACCCAACGTGCTCAAGAAAGCCATCCGACTGGCACACAAGGCCGAGTTCGGCAAAGAGCAGCAGGATCATGCCTTGCTGGAAAATATCATGACCACCGTCGGCAAGACGCTATAAATATCTTCCCAACAACCAACGCCTCGCCCACGTCACGGGCATGTAGAACGGTATAGTGGGCCATAAGCCACAGGAGACTGATGAGTTACATTGATGCACTTTTCGATCGTGATCACGATCGCATCCATATCGTAGGACGCCGGGATGGCGAACGCTACTACGACGAGTATCCTGCCAACTATATCTTCTACTATGACGATCCCCGGGGCAAGTTCCGCAGTATCTTTGGCAACCCGGTCAGTCGTTTCAGCACACGCAACAACAAAGAGTTCCGCAAAGAACTGCGCATCCAAAGCGGCAAACAGTTGTATGAGTCGGACATCAATCCTGTGTTCCGTTGTCTCGAAGAGAACTACAAGGGCATTGATGCTCCTAAACTGCACACAGCGTTCTTCGACATCGAAGTAGACTTCGACCCCGAGCGTGGATTCTCACGCCCAGAAGATCCTTTCAACCCCATCACTGCCATCTCAGTGTACATGGACTGGCTGGACCAACTTGTGACAATGGTGATCCCGCCCAAGAGCATGAGCATGGAGACAGCTCAAGAGATCGCTGCTGAGTTTGACAACTGTTTCGTGTTCACCGAAGAGCGTGACTTGTTGGACACGTTCCTCAATCTCATACAAGATGCTGATGTGTTGAGTGGTTGGAACTCCGAGGGCTATGATATCCCTTACACAGTGATGCGCACTACTAGGGTTCTCAGTAAAGACGACACACGCCGATTCTGTCTCTGGAATCAACTGCCTAAGCAACGGACCTTTGAACGCTTTGGCGCTGAGAACATCACTTTTGATCTCATAGGTCGTGTGCACCTGGACTACATGCAACTCTACAGGAAATACACCTATGAAGAACGACACAGCTACAGTTTGGATGCCATCGGGGAATACGAAGAACTGGGATCAAAAACAGCGTTCGAAGGGACACTGGATCAGCTCTACAACCAAAACTGGCGCACCTTCATCGAGTACAACCGACAAGACGTCAACCTCCTTGCCAACATCGACAAGAAGCTCCGGTTCCTGGATTTAGCCAACACACTGGCACATGAAAACACAGTGTTGCTGCCTACCACCATGGGTGCTGTGGCAGTGACCGAGCAGGCCATCATCAACGAAGCCCACGAACGTGGAATGGTAGTTCCCATCAGGAAAGAGAGACTCACAGATGAAGACACGCAAGCCGCAGGTGCCTATGTTGCTTATCCCAAGAAAGGCATGCACGACTGGGTCGGATCGATCGACATCAACAGCCTATACCCATCGACCATCCGTGCTCTTAACATGGGGCCAGAAACCATCATCGGCCAACTCCGGCCGACGATGACTGATCGCTACATCGCGGACAAGCAGCGCGGTGGGGCTAGTTTCGCAGCAGCCTGGGAAGGCCTGTTTGGCACCTTGGAGTATACTGCAGTGATGGAACAACAGCGTGGTACAGAAATCACCATCGACTGGAAAGACGGTGACGAGACTGTACACAGTGCTGCCGAAGTGTGGCGCTTGATCTTTGATTCAAACCAACCCTGGATGCTGAGTGCCAACGGCACTATCTTTACATTTGAGACGGAGGCAGTGATCCCGGGATTGCTGAAACGCTGGTATGCAGAACGCAAAGACATGCAGAAAAAACTCAAAGAGTGCACCACCAAGGAAGACGAAGAATACTGGGACAAGCGTCAGTTGGTTAAAAAGATTAACCTTAACAGTCTTTACGGTGCTATCCTTAACCCTGGTTGCCGCTTTTTTGATAAACGTATTGGGCAGTCTACCACGCTCACTGGTCGTGCCATTGCCCAGCACATGGACGCCTACGTCAATGAGTGCATCACTGGAAAGTATGATCACGTGGGCGAGACTATCATCTATGGAGACACTGACTCATGCTATTTCAGTGCTTGGCCTGTATTGAAGCGAGAAGTAGAAGAAGGTCGCATGACATGGACCAAAGAGACTTGTATCCAACTCTATGATGGCATCGCTGAACAAGTGAACCAGAGTTTCCCAGCCTTCATGGAGCGTGCTTTCCATGTTCCAAGAGAGATGGGTGGTGTGATCAAGGGTGGTCGCGAAGTGGTGGCATCAAAAGGCCTGTTCATCACCAAGAAGCGTTATGCTGTGATGATCATCGACAAAGAAGGCAAGCGTGTAGACGTAGAGGGCAAGCCTGGCAAAGTCAAGGCCATGGGCTTGGACCTTAAGCGTAGTGACACACCCAAGATCATCCAGGAGTTTCTTAGTGATGTGCTCAACGATGTGCTGACTGGTGTCACACGCGACGATATTGTAGAAAAGATCCGCGAATTCAAATATACGTTCAAAGAGCGTCCAGGCTGGGAAAAAGGCTCGCCCAAGCGTGCCAACAACATCACCCAGTATGCCAAGAAGGAAGAGCGTGAAGGCAAAGCCAACATGCCGGGACACGTTCGTGCAAGTTTGAACTGGAACACCATGCGCAAGATGAACGGCGACAACTACAGCATGCAAGTGGTAGACGGCATGAAAGTGATTGTGTGCAAACTCAAGAGCAATGCGTTGGGATGGACGTCGATCGCTTATCCCACAGACGAACTGCACTTGCCGGCTTGGTTCAAGGAGTTGCCGTTTGACGATGCTGAGATGGAAGCTACTATCATCGACGGCAAGATCGACAACCTGTTGGGTGTGTTGGATTGGGATCTTGGATCGGCTACCAACACCGACAACACTTTCCAAACCTTGTTTGAGTTCTAATATGAAGCTGAGTGAGTTACTTTATTTTGTTGAACATCTTAAAGGAATGCACCCGCAAGGTGGAGATAATCTATTATCCAAAGAATATGATTCTATCATTAACTATCTGGAGAATCACACACTCACACAAGAAAATCATTTGATTGCATTAAAAAATGCTCGTGAACAAATATATCAAGGATTCCAAAACTTTGAAACTTCTCTCGCGGACATAGATCGTTGGGTAAAAATGCAGTCCGAACCTTTGCAACACGAGTTACTGTCACAGAGCTATTCTGTCTACGAAGATATGACCAATCGTTCTAACTCGTATTTGTATCAAGCCGAAGCAGTATTAAACAATCGTGTCGATACAAACGAAGCAACACGAGAGTTTGTTAGATCTCGACTTTCCGCACACAACACCTGGAAAGATGCAGCGATGATATTGCGTCCCGGATTGGAAGACTGGATAACCCACATGGTGTCATTTGACCCACTGTATGTGTTTGATCATTATCAAGCTCTGTTAGAGCCGGCTCAAAATCGATTCAATCAACAATATAACAATCGAGTGAAATGGTGTGTAGGGGGAGATCATAACAATCAAAACATTTTACATGCTATCCCCGACGGGCAAATTGGTTTTTGTTTTGCTTGGCATTTTTTCTACTGGAAACCTTTTGAAATCATCCGTCAATATCTCAAAGAGATTTACGAAAAGTTGATACCGGGTGGTGTATTGGCGTTTACATTCAACGACGGAGATCGGTTTGGCGGAGCACTGAATGCCGAAAAAGGATGTGGTTGTTTTATTCCCGGGTCCATGATAGAAGGTTTTGGGGAGAGTCTGGGATACAAAACAGTATTTTATCAAGAACTCGATCGTGCTACCACTTGGATAGAATTTCAAAAACCTGGTAGTCGTGTTAGCCTTAAAGGTGGACAATCAGTTGCTGAAATCATACCAAAACGAAAGTAAAAATATATCCCAAATGATTCTTGCACCACTTGATTTTCTCTTACCTCTGTATTACAATCTAAATATCTTCACAAAGGAAAACTCATGAGAGACCATTTACTAGATCTAGTAGAACACACATTTGACCTTGGCTGTATCGACTTGGTCAAGATCACTGGCACAGACAAAGAAACTGTGATCGACGGCCTAGCCGAAGATCGTAGCGTAGTAGTGCAGGGCCGATTCTTAGCACCAGTGCCGGAGTTTATTGGTATGTTTGGTATGCCTAACTTGTCCAAGCTCAAGATCCTTCTCAACATCCAAGAGTATCGAGAGAACGCCACCATCACAGTGAGCCGTCAGGATCGCAACGGAGAGCAAGCACCAGTAGGCCTTCACTTTGAAAACGCTGCTGGCGACTTCAAGAACGACTATCGCTTCATGACTTCAGAGATCGTGGCTGAGAAACTCAAGACAGTGAAATTCAAAGGCGCCAACTGGCACATCGACTTTGAGCCCACTGTTGGTGGTATCCAGCGACTCAAGATGCAGGCTCAAGCCAACAGCGAGGAGCCCACGTTCCAGGCCAAGACTGTGAATGGTGATCTCAAGTTTGCCTTTGGTGATCATTCAACACACGCTGGTGAGTTTGTGTTCCAGCCCGGCGTAAGTGGTGCGCTCAAACGCAGTTGGAGTTGGCCTGTGAAACAAGTGATCTCGATCCTGGATCTCACTGGTGACAAGACCATGAAGATCTCCGATGATGGTGCTGCTATGATCACTGTAAACTCAGGCATCGCTGAATACAACTATATCCTTCCGGCACAAAGCAAATAATGATTCCAGCATTGGTCCCCCGTGGGTATATACACAGGGCTGGATTTCTTAGCCCCGATGAAACTCGTTTTATCGTTAATATTCCAAAGAATGCATCAAGTTACATCGGTGATTGGGGACAACGCTATGGGTGGAAGCCGGTCCGTATAACCGGTGGACTGCCTGGCATGAAAGAATTAATCGTGGTACTACGCGATCCTGTGGATCGATGGGTCAGCGGCATCTCTCAATACATCTGTTCGTATATCCTAAGTGTCTACGGACCCAACGGACCGGTTTTTGATGCAGCAGAAGCAACCGAGCATGACTATTTCTTGTCAGCTGATGCTTTCATTGAGCAATATACTGATCTCACAGAACGATTGTTGTTCGACTCGGCCAGTAGATTTGACGATCATGTCTGGCCTCAATCGGAACTTATTGATGGTCTGATGTTTGGTATTCCGCGCACATACTTCATAGTAAGCCCCAATCTCACCAAGGAGTTATCGACCCATCTAGGACTTCCCGTGATGGACGGTGTAGATCGCAACAGCGGTGCGGATCACCCTGAGCAAAAAAAGATACAAGAATTTATGCGCAATAGGTTAGAAAAAAGACCAGAACTGGTAGTGCGCCTCCGAAGACATTATAAAACCGATTACGATCTCATCAACTCAGTGAAGTTTTATGGCCGATAATATCCAGCAGGACGATCTCACTAGCAAGCAGAATGACTACGCAATCTTTTTGCCGGCCATCAGTAGTTTCTACGGAACTTACATAGGCAAGCAGAGGTACGAACCATATGTAGATCCTACTCGTATGCCCGCAGGCATCACGGATATGGAGCAGATGAACTGGTTGAACCCGCAGAAGGCTCTGTTCCCTTATCGCTGGAGTCTGTATTCAGCAGGACACGCTAATCTTGATCTTGCCAAACATGCGCCCAAAGAGGATATGATCCGTAACCGAGATCCCAACACCATCATGTTGGCCGACTCGGGAGGATTCCAGATCGCCAAAGGTGTGTGGCCTGGACGTTGGGCCGACACTACAGACAAGGCAGCGGAAAAACAACGAGAGAAAGTCCTCAAATGGCAGATGGGCATAGCCACTTATGGCATGACCATGGATATCCCTACCTGGACATATCGTGATCCCAAGGCTGCTGCCTTGTGTGGCATCCACAGTTATGAAGATGCTGTGAGTGCTACCCAATACAACAACGAATACTGGATCAACAATCGCTACGGTGAGACCAAGATCCTAAACGTGTTACAGGGTGGTAATCACGCCGAGGCCGATCACTGGTATGATCTCATGAAGCACTACTGTGATACCAACAAATATCCCGGTCGGCACTTCAATGGATGGGGCATGGGTGGCCAGAACATGTGTGACGTGCATCTTGTGCTGAAACGCTTGGTGCATCTCATCCACGATGGTTTGCTGGAAAAAGGTGCCCACGACTGGATGCACTTCTTGGGCACATCAAAGCTGGAATGGGCTGTGCTGCTCACAGACATCCAACGTGCTGTACGCAAGTATCACAACGCCAACTTCACTATCAGCTTCGACTGTGCGAGTCCATTCCTCGCTACAGCCAACGGTCAGCTCTACCATTCAATTCTCACAGAGAATCGTGGCAAGTGGAGCTACAAGATGGATGCCACTGTAGACGACAAGAAGTACGCCACTGACACTAGACTGTTTGGTGATGCTGTACGACAGGACGGTATCCATCCCAACTTCGAAGATTCGCCCATCTCCAGCAGGATGCAGATCAAGGATGTATGTATCTACCGGCCCGGAGATCTCAACAAGATCGGCAAAGAAGGTCGCACGTCGTGGGATAGTTTCAGTTATGCCCTACTCATGGGACACAACGTCTGGATGCACATCGAATCGGTGCAGCGGGCCAATCGCATGTATGATCAGGGGATCTGCCCCGACATGATGGTGCATCCCACTAATTCGGATTACGATGTCCGAAAGGTGATAGATCGGATATTTGCCGCACGAGATCGCTCGAAATCATTGGCCATAATCGACGATCATGCTAAAGTGTGGGAAAGAGTAGTAGGCACACGTGGCTTTACCGGAAAACGAGCAGTGAACGCACACACCATGTTTACCAATCTCTTTGATGTAGAAGAAGAAATCGAACCCCAAGAAGAATTTGATCAACACAAACTAGACGACCTAGAGGAGAGCGTAGATGTATGAGAATCGTATCCGACACCTGGAGATGATGCACGAGACCCTGGACAAAAAGATCCGAGGATTGGAATCAACAGGTAGATTCGACGATGCTAATATGCAAACGCTGAAGAAACAGAAACTGGCGCTCAAAGACCAACTGTCTGAGTTGCGTCGTAAACAGTACGAACACGACCAAGAAGTAGGCCACGATGAATAGATCCGGACACGAATCTGCCGAGTTCTTCTTCGGCAACGAAGTAGAACATACGCCTGCTCACAGCATGAAGACCTTGTTCGTGATCGGCTATCACCAACAAGAGGAAATCGAAGCCATACTCAACGATCCTTTCGCTAATGTGGGAGGTACTGTAAAGCACATCTTCTTCGGTGCCAATGATTCATATCATCCCAAAACACGCGATGATTATGTCAAATGGGAAAACATGATCTCGACGTTCCTGATGCGTGGTTATTTCTGCAGCCTAGATATCCCATTTGAATATGTGGAAGAGTTCCATGAAGGTGGGTTGAATGAATATGACAGATTCATCCCCATCATCAAGGTGCCCGTCCCTTATATCAAGCTATGGAACTACAACACCTGCGTCAAGATTGATGACCGGGACTTTGCGGCCACCAACCCCGGTGTATGGGTGCATAGCCTACACAGCCTACAAAGAAGGTCAGTATTCACTGATTGGTCTAAATATGATGAGGACAAAGTAGTATGAACCAAGAACAAAGAGCGACTGCAGAACGAATCCAAGATCATGCTCGACGTATGATCTGGGTCACTTTCCAGCGGGAAGGCATCCACAAGTATCCCGGCGCCGACACAGATCCCAAACTGGCCACAGGAGATTGGGACGATGTTTCGTTCTTGGGCGTAGCTCATCGACACATCTTCCATTTCCGCGTCGGCATCCAAGTGTTCCATAACGATCGAGACATCGAGTTCATCCAGTTCAAACGGTGGTTGGAGCGTCTCTATCAAGGCACCTTGCAACTAGACTACAAAAGTTGTGAGATGATCGCTGACGACCTATATATACACATAGCCGATCGTTATCCAGGCCGAGATGTGGAAATCTCAGTGGCCGAAGACAACGAAAACGGCTGTGTAATCGAATACAACCGAACCCGTCCTTTACAAAACATAGTCATCTAAGGAGACTAACGTGGCACGACCCACAATCAAACCCAACCATCGCGTGACCCAAGTTTTCGATGATCTCGAACAGTACTTGCGATTCTGCCAAGATTACGGCTACAAGTATGATGAGAAAGATCTCTATAACTGGAAGAGCTACGCCTACCAGCAATTCAACAAGTTCATCCAGGGCAAACACGCCAAGGACATGTGGCAGCAAGACGCTAGGAGATAAGCCATGCGTAAGTTGTTCTACATGGGCCTCGAGAGTTATGAGGCTCGTTATACCCTTCAACTCACAGAATGGAACCGACGTGTGTTCGACCGCCGTGGACTCGACGTAGTATATGTGCCTGGGGATACAATCGACAACACACAATCGATCTCAGTGGGCCAAGTTCTCGACGCACACGGTCGCAGTTATTTCTCCATGAGCCAGATGATGAATCTGGTGCAGATGATGAGAAATGGTGAAGTCACAGCAGAGGATGTAGTATATTTTGAAGACATGTTCCAGCCCGGCATCGAAAGCCTTCCTTACATCCTTGATCAGGTACCTGCAGATCAGCGTCCTCGTATTTTTGTTCGCTGTCTGGCACAGGCCATTGACCCGGACGATTTCGTTCATGTCTGGGGCATGGCGGGTTGGATGAGTACCTATGAGCGGATGGTAAACCAGATCCCCAATGTCCACGTATTGGCCACCAACGAAGAGATGGTAGCCCACATGCGCATCGCAGGTTGGACTGCTCCCATCTACAACATCTCAGGTTTAGCATTTGGCAAAGAGGAAGTGTTGGAACGCATCGGCGGTGCGGACAAGATCCGTAACTTTGGTTCAAGGAAACTGCGTGTGGGTTTCGCTGCCAGATTCGACCAAGAAAAGCAACCAGGGTTCTTCATGGACTTGGCCGAGCGAGTGCAAGCGGAAGATCCCAATGTGGAGTTCGCTATCTTCCAAGGTGGTGCTCTGCGTAGCAACAATCCCGAGTATGTGGAACGTGCCAAGTCCTTGGCTGCTGCCGGCAAGTTGAAAATCTATGATGGGTTGACCAAGAATGCTTATTACGATCTGCTTAATGATACTCGCGTATTATTTAATTGCGCTCTACAGGACTGGGTCAGCAACACCGTCTCGGAAGCCGACACTCTTGGTTGTAATGTTCTATATCCTGCTTATCGTAGTTTTCCTGAAAC
>JACCDP011017471.1_pt1 | contig 12867 bp, 19 predicted proteins | sample 7445841 | NCBI WGS metagenome assembly JACCDP01 (sample SAMN15323441, study PRJNA562643) | freshwater metagenome | isolation source: river surface water | place: USA:Blue River Watershed | collected 2017-08-17
GCTTGGATTAGAGGTCCTAAGGATGCTAGTGGAGAAGAAGATACAGCAGGGCAGGCAGGCATTGCACTTATGTGGCCTATTCTAGGAGTATTCCTAATATTGGTCTCACCAATATTTATTGTAGAACAAATGAATAAATTAAAGAAATGAAAATCACACCCAAAAAAAACCCAAGCGTTGGATTCTCTGGATTCCTAACCATTTTATTTATCGGACTCAAACTTACCGGACACATCAATTGGTCTTGGTGGTGGGTGTTGTCACCAATCGCTATTCAGCTAACCATCGGGGTATTGCTTATAGCATTGGCAGTAATCCTTGAAAAGAAATTGAAATGAAAATCACATCAGGAAAATACGTAGACCAGTTCGCCATTGGTGTAACGTGGTTGCGCTACCCAAACGTAACGTGGTCTATCATCTTTGACTTCGGTCTATGGTATGTTGAGGTATCAAATGACTTCAAGGATACAGGCGAATGGATTCCATACTTCACAGAGGATAGCCTTAAATGCGACAGATGCGGTTCTCCGAATGACGTAAAGCCAAAGTTTCCTGAAGGTGAGATGTGGGAATTTGAATGGGTATGCGATGAGTGCATCAGATACGAAAAGTATATGGACAGCATAAGCAACAAGAAAACCAAAAAGAAGAATGGAAAAGATTAGCGTATCCCAAGATATTCTTGAGCAATACAGGAAGGCGCAATACAATCGAAACGTATGTTTGTACAGCCGTAGAGATACCGAAGCCAAGTACTGGGAAGGCTACGTGAATGCACTTAGTTTAATTATAGAGAAATTGAAATGAAACCATCAGAATACCTTGAATACTTCAAGGAACACCCACACATCAAAAAGAAGGAAGCTGAAATGCTTGGGGGTCGAATCTTATCTAACTACGGCAGCTCCTACAACGTGTCAGCTATGGTTAAGGCAATGGAAGAACTTGAGAAAGCAATCAGCATTGTAGACATGATAGAAACCAATCAGGCAAAAGAGGTAGCCGACCAACTTCAAGGGGCGTACAATTCACTGAGCAACAGATACCACAATGGCTAAGAAGAAAGACAAGTGGATTACCCAGATGATTGAGCGCACTGGGAAGCCATACCTATCCTACAGCTCTATCAAGTACGCACTCCAAGACATCGCACTCTTTGAGATGTACATGATGGGCAAGCTCAAGAAGGACAGCGAGGCGCTTCAGTTCGGAAGCGCATACGACTGCCTATTGTTTACCCCCGAAGCGTTTGATGAACGCTTCTTCGTAATGGACGACACAGAGGTGGTGAATAAGCTGTTGGCTGATGGAGCCAAGAGCCCACGCGCTACGACCATCTACAAAGAATGGAAGGCCGAGATGGATGCCTCTATTGGTGAGCGTGCCATCCTTAGCCTTGACGACCACCAGCAAATCATTGATATGGTGGCCCGACTTAACGACTGCGGCATCATTGAAATCTACCTGAGTGGAGACTATCAAGTTGAGTTCAACGAAGAGGTAGACGGAATCCCTTTTAGGGGATTCCTCGACTGCAAGGGTAATGGATTCATATCTGACTCCAAGACAACACGTTCAATGTCAGTGTTTCGTTCTGACGTAAAATACTTAGGGTACGATATTCAGGCGTATCTTTACTGCAAGGTCTTCGGATACGAGGACTTCTACTGGGTTGCCCAAGAGAAGTCCTACCCATACGTGCCCGCAGTATACAAAGCATCGGAGCAAACCCTTCGCTTCGGTGAGGAGAAGTTCAATCGGGCGATTAGCACCATCCGAGAGCACTTCGAAAGGGACAAGCCTTCCAGCTCGTTCTACCTTGAGGGGGAAATTTAATTGTCAATCAAAATGGAAAAGAAAGACATCTATATTGGATACGTAGGCGAGCTTAAGTCTTACGATTCAGGCGTACGCAAGTACTCAATCTCGTTCAAATCTGAACAGCTTGATGAGCTCAAGCAATACCTTACCGCACGTGGTAGCGTAAACCTTGACTTCGTTATCAAGAAGGACGACAGCGCCTTCATCAGCGTGTTCAATCCCCATGCAGCAGGCGCTAAGCCATCCGCAGCAAAGGCTCCTGCCGGCGCTGACGACGACCTGCCGTTCTAAGTATAAGGGGGCGGCCTTATAGCCGCCCTCTTTTCTTTCCACTATCATCTTTTCTTCTGCGATGGATTACAACTCTGATTTCCGTCATGACCTACGCATTGGTCTAATGGGCGAACTGCTTTTGGGCAAGCTGCTCAGCAACACAACCGTTGAAGTCAAACTGGACTTCGGAACCCATCGCACTGGGAATTTCTACATCGAGTACTCATCGCGTGGCAAGCCTTCGGGCATCGCCACCACAGAGGCAGACTACTGGGTTCTTATTGCGGCATCCGAAAAGGGATGCCGGCACAAGAGTGATGAAACACGAATGGAAGAAGACGACATCCTATACCTTGTTATTGTGTCCACCAACCGACTCAAGGACTTGTGCAGGACTAAGTATGAGCGTAAAAATGTCCCAGGCGGAGATGAAAACACCTCGCTTGGCGTTCTAATCAAAGCAACAGATTTACTATGACCCTATACGACCTACAAAGATTCTTCCTCAAGAAGAATGAAGAAGAGATGAATCAGTTCATGCGCATAGCGCAAGCACAACTGAAAAGCACCTACAAGTTTGCACCGCAGCGAGCAGCTGTTGCCGCCAAGATGTACAGCCGATGGATAAATAGAAAAGCAGATGAGGCAGGGCAAACGAAGGAGTGACTTCTATCAGTCATTTCAAATTACTTACGATGAAAATTCAAAACAATGGAAACTAACATGGGACAGCCATCCGATAATGAGCGGAACGAAAGAGTACTTGGAGCACTATCTAAACCTACTGGTATGCCGGGGGAGCATAATGTTTTAGACAACGATATAGCTGTTGCCGTGTACGGCACGCTAAAGAGCGGATACGGAAACAACTTCCTTTTGGAAGATGCCATCCTTGTGGGCAAAGGAAAGACCACCGAGAAATATCCGCTTGTAATCCGCCAAGGCGGCCTTCCTTTTCTTCTCTACAGGAAGAACAAGGGCTACAACGTAGAGGTAGAGCTGTACTTGGTGAACAAGAATGCGCTTCGCCGTCTTGACATCTTAGAGGGCCATCCGCTGTGGTACCGCCGCCGAGAGACAAGCATCACCATTGATGAGATTGATACGCCGATGACAGCGTGGGTATACTTTGGTCCAAACGAATACGACAACCTAACCTACCATGAGCGATACTAACTCGGAAGAAGTGAAGTCAATCAGCATACACGCGCTCATTGACATAACTATAAACGTGTTCTGTGTCATCAACAAGGTGGCACCGTCTACTCTGTACAACAAGACACGTGAACGCAATGCTGTAGAAACACGTCGTATGGTGTGGGGATACCTTAGAGAAAACACTGGGCTTTCGCTAACGGAGCTTGGTGACCTTTTCAGCCGAGACCACCCAAGCACACTGCACAGCATCAAAAAGCATCACACTGCGCTGTCGTTAACCCCAAGCGGTGGATACTATGATTCGTGGTACACTGCCAGGTTTCGAGATGGAGCATTGCAAATAAAGCACATGGTTTCTGATAGGGAAAAGAACAGGGTGTACAGAGAGTATATGCTTACCTACTACGTGGAGAAGAGCGACAAGTACATTGCCCCAGTAGTTAGGGCTACCTCACTTGTAGAGGCTATCCAAGAGTACGAGCTGTACAATCCCATCACCGATGAGCAATTGGTGTTGGCAAAAGTTCTTTAGTATGTCTGAACAAGGGCAGATGATATACCTGCACAAGCTGCAGGTATTCTGGCATACCAAGAAAGGAAAGAACCTGATACCAAACACGAAGGGCACCGAAGAGGTGCCCATTCAAATGGTATCAAGGGCAAAGGATTTGCTTTCGATGAATAGGTCGAAAGACATAATCAATTCACTGCAGAGCGCAGTTATTGGCAGCAAGGTCGTGCACAACTTTCGTGTCATCAAGATATACGAAAGCAAGCCCATATCTCGCTCGTTTATTCACAAGGAAAAAGACTACGACAAAGAATTCAAATGAGCACCATCACAATGTTTCAGTCCGTCACCAAGACGGACAAGCCACACTACATAGACGTCAGGGCTGCCCTTGAACGCATTGTGAGCGGTAAGAGCATGGACAACATCCTTGCCATCCGCGCAGGGAACAGCGAGCTCAAGAGGTCTTTGCCTGTGGCTCTTTTCTCTGGGGTGTTCGCCACAAGAAAGGACGATGCACTTGAATCACACAGCGGCCTTATCGTGCTTGACTTCGACCACGTAAACGCAGAGGCCTCAAAGGCTCTGCTCTCTACGGATGAGTACGTATATGCCTGCTGGATTTCTCCTTCGGGAGAGGGCCTTAAAGCCCTCGTACGAGTAAGCAACCCAGAGCGCCACAGAGAGCACTTCCGGTCGCTCCAGTCGTACTTTGATAGCACGTATGGACTCCTGGCTGACCCATCGGGAGTTAACGAATCTCGTGCGTGTTTTGAGAGCTATGACCCAGAGCTTGTCCTGAACGAGAACAGCAAGGTATTTGGCGGAATGCTCAAGGAGCAGCAAGAGCAGCAGGTGGCTCAAATCCAAGAGCTGCATACCGACTACGAGAAGCTCAACATCGTGGCTCGCATGGTGCGACGTGCGCAAGACGGAGAGAAGCACGCCATACTTCTTCGTGCAGCCATCCTTTGCGGCGGCTACATTGCCGCCGGTCGGATGGAAGAGGACGAGGCAGAGCGTGTGCTTGTTCGTGAGATTCTCAAGAAGGAAAACGTAGAAGACCCAGCCAATGCACGCAAGACCATCAGAGATGGCATCGAAGAAGGCAAGCGGATGCCCATCCGTGATGTCATCGAAGATGAGGCGCGCATCCGTCGCGATATGCAAATCAACGATGGGGATATGTCCTTCATCTCATCCGATGATTCCGACTACAACTGGATTGAGAAATTTGCACGTGGAGAGATTGTCCGTGGACTCACCACTGGCTTTGAATGGCTTGATAGGTTTTTCTTATTCAAAAAGGAGTTTACCATTATCAATGGTCATAGCAACGTGGGCAAGACTACGATGGCTCAGTTCCTGATGGTATCATCAGCTGTTCTGCATGGATGGCGTTGGGTGGTGTACTCCAGCGAGAACAAGACCGCATCCTTTAAGATGCGCCTTATGGAATTCCTGCTTGACAAGCCCATTGATATGATGCGCCACGAAGAACGCACTGAAGCGTTCAAGTGGGTGAACAAGCACTTCACCATCATCAGCAACGCGCAGGTGTATAGCTACGCAGACCTTATGGTCTTTGCGGAGAAGCTCGTGCGGCAAGAGCGCTACGATGGATACCTCATCGACCCATACAACAGCTTGAAGATTACCGTAGGAAAGAACAGCACTGGAATTACCTCGCACGAATACCACTACGAGGCGGCATCAGAGTTTCTAACCTTCGCTACGCAGAACGATATGGCTGTGTGGGTAAACACCCACGCCATTACGGAAGCTGTTCGTAGAAAGGGCCCCGATGGGCTTCCAGTTGCTCCGTTTGCAGAAGACACCGAAGGTGGCGGCAAGTGGGTCAACCGTGCTGACTCATTTGTTACGTTTCACCGAAAGGTCTTACACCCCGAGCCTGAGATGCGATACCGAACGGAGATTCACGTACGTAAGGTGCGCAACACCGAGACCGGTGGTTCGCCTACTCCATTTGACCAGCCAGTTATCTTTCAGCTAAACAACGATAGGACAGGGATGTATCCAATCTTCGGCAAGAAAACTTTTTCCCCGATGTATTTGGATTCCAGGAGGATTGAGCTACCTTAGAGGTAGTGAACAATGAAAGTATTGAAATTGCTCTTCCTAAGCCGCCAAGCCTTAATGCATATTATGCAGGCCGACATTTCATGGTCAGAAAGAAGCATAAGGACATCTACTGGAAGGCCATCGCTGCTGCGCTTGCACCTTTCGGTAAGTTCCGCTTGGAGAGAATGTCGATTGCTGTTCGTTACAACTGCCGCTATGATGTTGACAACGCTATTTGCTGCAGTAAGTTTCTTGCTGATTATTTACGAAATCACGGTCATATTCCTGACGATACTCCGAAGTATTATCTATCGCAAGAAACAAGATTCGACCCATCTCTCCCAAAAGAGCAATTTATAGCTACAATAATATCCCATGGACAAAGAGGAATTGAGTCGGACTTACTACATGGCAACGTCGAGGATAGCGAACGCAGCGACAAACCTGTACGAAAGCCTGCACGACGAGGCCGGAAGCCCAAGAGTTGACGCTGACCGTCTACACAATACTATACGTAAATTTAAAAGAGACATCGACGGAGAGTTCGATATGATTCGAGCTGCGCTGTTGGAATACTACGATGATAACATTGATATTCCTTGATGGCCTAAACGGCATCAACTACCACAGACTGATGACTCCCTTCCTCCGCCTTAAAGCGGAGGAGGGAATCAATATCCACTTCTTTGCGAGCTTTGATGAGCTCAAGGAGTTTGATATGACCAAAGTCGGTTCGGTAGTTGTGTCGCGTCGTTGCACCGTGTCCAACTACAACGCATTCAAGCGTTGGCTCAAGCGATACAAGGTAAAGCTCATCCTTGACAACGATGACTTCTGGGAGCTTCCAGACGACAATCCAGCAAAGGACTTCTACAAGTCGCAAGTCTCTCGAGAAATCCTTGCAAGCATACGGATTGCTGATGAGATTTGGACGCCATCCAAGACCCTTGAGCACAAGATGCGCAAGGTGAACAAGAAGGCAGTATTTAGAATCATTCCAAATACCGTGTACGAAAAGGAAAAGCAGTGGGCCGAGCAAGAGAAGGATGCCAATCCTAAAGGCTTGGTTCGATTTGGATACCTTGGAGCCAACGGACACCGCAATGACCTACTCTCAATGGGAATGACCTTTGAGAATTATGAGCTCTACTGCATGAACCTGATGGACTATCCAGAGCTTCTTCGTGCCAAGTACACAATGTACCCTTTGGACATCCACCTATACGCGCAGCTCTATCGCCACTTTGATGTGGCTCTGGCTCCGCTATTGAACACGAAGTTCAATCGCTGCAAGTCTGAACTTAAGGTTATTGAGGCAGGGTATACCAAGACGGCAATCATCGCATCCAATACCACGCCATACAAGGAGACAATCATTCACAACAAGACTGGAATCCTTTGCTCTACCCCAGAGGACTGGAGAAAAGCTGTTGCCGAGATGACCTTAGAGAAGGCGCAAAACCTTGCTGGGGAGCTTTATGAGTACTGCAAGAAGCACTACGACATCTCCCAAATCAACAAGGAGCGACTAAAGGGTTTAGTATAGCTCGTTAAGCCCGCATCGCTCAGCGAAGAAGGCATCAATTTTAGCAATCTCGCTCAAGATTTTCTTTTCCTGACTACGTGCTTTAGCACGCGCTTCTGAGGTAGAGTCGCAGTTTGCGAACACCGAAGCTGCCTTCTCAAGAAGGTTGTCAATCTGGATTTTCTTGCTCGGATTGGTGTAGTATTCCCATTCCATTGGTAGTTTCTTTTTGGCAATAGCCGTTACTTCCTGATTCAAAGGTAGTTATATTTTTTGGTTAAACAAGGCGGGAGCTGATGCGCCGAGCAAGAGCCACAATCAGCAGGAGTATCAAGATGAAAAATGACATCTTGTACACTTTGTAGTACCAGGGAATGGCCAACAGCTTCACCTGTGGTGGGCATTCTACCTTGACATAATGGGGAACCCGAATGGTCTTTGTCTTAGCCGAAACGGACAGACGCTTGTTTCCGCTCTGGTCGACTACGGTCTTAACGACTACTTGAAGCGAATCGTTTTCTATTACGGAGCTGTCGCCAACCGCTGGTATCTCCAGCGTGTCCACGATGGTTATCGGTGGCATCGTAATCGTATCCCATTTCGTAACAACCGTGGGCTCCGACAACAACGCTGGATTCTTTTTGATGGCCTTCTTTAGGTGCCATTCTGCCGAACACCCAGCGAGTAAGGGGATTGCGATAGCCAGATAGAACCATTTCACAGCGTCAAGTACATTAGGGCCGACGAAAATACGACGAAATAGGCGGACATGAAGATGTCCGTTTGCGTCATTTTTTTGAAGGTCGGCTTGATAAGTAGCTGTCGATTAAGGTCACCAATGAGCGAATCTTGGAATACCATAGTTTGGCGAGCCTGATGTAGTTGAAAATACTTGAGTTTGTAGGCTTCATCGTATGCTTTGATTGTTGAGTCCATAGAAAGAAAGCGATTGTTCATCGCAATCGCTTGTGCCTTAGTCATTACGACTACGGTATCTTTATTTTCGATTCGCTGTATCGGGTACACCGATTGCGAGTACATCGAAAGGCTGCACAGCAGCAGACTTAACGGCAACAATTTCATCTTGCATGACCTTTACTTGTTCAACCAATTCCTCTTTCTCCTCTTCCAGAACTTGGATTGTCTGCTTCATCTCTCCGATACTCTTGGCTACCTGTTGGTCTGCCTTTGCGGAGACTTCGCCTGCCTGTTTCATTGTCTGATTTGACTTTTCAATAATCAAATCAACGGTGTCGATGGGCGTTTCTGGTTCTTGCTTTTTAGCGATGAGCGCGCCTACGGTGATTCCAGCAGCAAGGAAGAGGATTGAGCGTGTCATTTGGTCTGTATGAGCATTTCGTTTTTAGCACTTGTGTAAGCGAGAGCTGAATCAAGGCGACGGATATGTTCAACATATTTGTCGACCTTTACTTCAAGCTCTGTTACCCTTGTTTGGCAACGGTCGTCTATTTTACCATTAGTCATCTTCTGGTCTACGTAAAGATAACCGATAGCGACAAGCGCAATGAAGGCGATGGCAGCGACCGGATTCTTTTGGAATTGGTCAAACGACACGGGCATTTTCATTACTTAGCGAACTTCTCTATTCCTGAGATACCAAAGCACCCAAGAGTTACTATTACAAAGCTGTTGTACACGTACTCGTTAAGAGGGAGGTGCGTGCCCATAACTCCTGTTACGAGGTCAGCAATCATCACCATAACCATCACTGCAAACGACAGCGCACCGAGTATGTTCTTCTCGTTGTAGTCGTTGCTATTCTTGAAAATTTCCTTCCATCCCATGCAGCAAAAATACATGGGCACAGAAAAGATATTAAGGGCGAACTACCTTGCCGACTGGTCTTTAGCGGCTTCCAAGAGCTGCTTTCGCTCACGTTCAATCTCGCGGTTAATAGCCTCATACTCAAGCATCAGGCCTTCATCACCGTAGAGCTGTTCGTAAAGCTCTGGATAGAGAAGCTGCATATCTGTCTTGCTAATCTTGTCGAATCCGCCCGCAGCTTTAGGGTTTTTCAGGCCCTTGTACATCTCAGCAAGAGCAACCTTGCGGATGTCCTTGTAGAGCGGGATAAATCCTGCCTGACCGAGCACCTCAAGAGGAATGCGAATCTTCTTTTCCTTTTCTGCACGAGAAATCGCATCAGCTTCCTTCTTCTCTGGAGCCGTCATCTTCTCGATAGCAAATATCGAAGTACGAACAGCAGGAGCTATCGGCCCAAGCATATTTATCAAGAAGTCTTGGATGTTCACGCCTTTGTTTCCGCGCTCCTCTACAGGAATCTGCGAGAACATAATCTGGTCCTCGTATGGGTCGTACTCTCCGTCGCGAAGGAAGTCAAGGTAATCTTTGTTTACTCGCTCAACGCCGTAAGAGATAGGAACCTTTATGATGTTTCCAAAGTCACGACCAAGCAACAGCGAGCTAACCGCAGAGATGGTTCCCTGAGACAAGCGCTGTAAAAGCGTCTTGTCGTCTTCTTCTCCAGCGTCGCTGAACATACTAATCATAAGCTCGTTAAGGATGGGTACGAGCATAGAGTACATAACCATGCGGGTCGTAACACCTGCGAGCAGAGCCACACCCTGCTTGCGAGATACTGAGCCATTGCCCATGGCTGCATAGATACCAGTACGAGCAGTTACGTATTCGTAAATCAAGAACCGAGTCATGAAGCTGTTGAATCGGTTGAAGTACTGAACGTATGCCTTTTGGTTCTTCGCGGGCACACCCTTCAGGATTCCAGTGAATGCGTTATCAGAAGCGCCAGCGAAGATTGACTTCTCGTCGGCTGCTTTTGTAGCAGCCTCGATGAAGCTCTTGTTGTCGTTCATGTACTGCTCATCGTTCTGGGCAATGAGGTCGAAGTTGGGCTCAACGCCAGCGACCTTCTTGAACTCGTTAGCAAAAGAACCAAACCAAAGCGGACGCATTACAAGCTTATCAGGCGTAGAAATCAAAGCGTCAGATAGAACAGCAATTCCATTCTGTACTTTTCTAACCCGAATGACGTTGTATATCTGTTGAATCTTGTTTGCAACATCAGACTTTGACCGGCTACCCTTAGCGCCCGCAGCCTGGTTCATGATTGAAGTATCAATCAATCGACCGCTAAGGCTGTCGTTGGGGTACAATCGGGTCGTTTGCTTACTTCCAACAGCATTCATGATGTTGGAGCCATCAGAAGACAAAACAATATCACGAAGTTTCATTCCGGTAGCCATATCCTTCGGAGCCACAATCGCAGCGAATCCAAGGTTGGAAACAAGTTCACCAGCGAAACGCGGAATACTTGCCAAGATTGCTCGGTATCCCTGACGAGAGGCAAAGTCAGCAACCTCATCAGCCAGCGAGCTCGAAGTGAAGTTCTTTCCAAGAAGATTGTCAATTGATTCCTCAAAGACACCCTCAATGGCATTTAGCATTTCTTTTTTCTCCTTGGTCGCACCATCTTCCTTGAGCATGGCGGTTGCCTCATTGAACATCTTACGCGTGGTGCGAACAGGCTCAGTGAGGTAGTAATCCATCAGCACGTAGTTGGCTCCACGTGCGGTAGATGAGAACACGTCAAAGTTGATTGGAGACACGGTGCCAGTACGCTCAATCAATGACTTAGCCCGAGTTGATGGGCGCAATGAATTGTTGTAGTCGTTGATGAACGCGTCACCCATTAGGGTCTCTTCTGCACGGTGCTCGTGGAGCACGTTAAGATGGACGTAGTTCTCAAGTGGGCTAATCTTATCACCACGGATTACAACAGCAGTATGCACAGCCTTGTCGCGAAGCTCAGTGTTGATTTTCTGTATCTCGTTAATGGCAGCCTTCTCAGCGCTGTTGAACGAACTGTACAGCTTTTCCATGTCGATATTGCCATCCTTGGCGTAATCGTCCAAGATGCTCTGAAGCATCTCGGCATCTCTATCGCTATAGATGGAGCGACCAGATTCAACCTGCTCTATCGTTGCCTGAAGGTAGGCAACCGCTGGGTTGACCTGATTGCTCTCTGGGTTAGACAAGAACTCAAGCTCTCGCAAGTAGGTCATCATCTTGAATCGAGAAAGAGTGGTCTTGTTTCCATCGTACTTAAACGACTTAAACACCTTCTCTTCTGCATCATTGAGCCTGTTGCGGATGTTGTTTGAAGCTACCTCAAACTTCGCCTGAGCACGGGATACAGCTCCGAACACAGAATCGAAAATATCCTTGCTCTTGAAGTTGCCAAACAGCTGGTCAATGTAGAACAGCGGGTTGCGACGAATCATCTCCGCAATGGGCTTTTTACCAGAGAACAGAGACTTGACCTTTCCGATGGCGCTGGCCACGGTAAGAGGCTTAGCAGCCTCGACAGCTCCAGCGAGAACGTCTGCATCATTGATTGCCGTAAGGCGCTCAACCATCAGCTGTGCGTAGTGAGGCAAGTATCCGTTGTTGATGTTGTCAATCACACGGACAAGGTTGTTGAGCTGGTCGTTGCTCAACGCCTCAACAGCATCAGTCTTGATTAGGTCTGCGAGCTTTTGAGCAAGCTCGCGCTCATCCTTACTTGGAAGCTCACTGGCATTCACACTTGAATCTGAGATGATGTCCATCAGCAGCTCACGCTCCTCCTGAATCTCTGCTTCAGAACGCTCGAGCTTTTCAGCACGAGGAAGAACTGAAGAACGGAAGTCGCGAAGAATCTGACCTTGGTCATCGGTAACAGCGCCTTCCTTCACCATCTTGTTTACAGTGGCAGCATAGTCAATCTTCCCTTCTTTGGTCAGGACCTTTCCAGCGTATGCGTTGAATGCCTCAGCCAAAGACGGAACCATTGAAAGCTCAAAGTCAACAGCGTCAATCACAGACTTAGCCTTTTCACGAAGAGATTGAATCTCTGGCAGCTCAAGGACAGCCTTGCGCTTTGACATCACGTCAACGAGTTCACGGTAGGTGTTAAATACCGCATCAGGGATAGAGTCAGGCTTGATGCTGAAGATGCGCAGCAACGGCTGCACAAGACCCTCAGAGATGCCAATCTTGGTCTGTGAGTTCTTCTTGGCCTTCTTGGCGTTGCTCTCAAGGTTGCGTACGATGTCGTCGTATTCAGCGTTCTGGAATACCTTGGTTGCGTAGTTGACAAAGCGGTCAACAGAGGCATCATCAAGGGGATTCACACGTGAGAAACGGCGCACCAGAGTGCCAGCCTGCTTGACGGTAATCTGTCCCTTAGTGATAAGGTCTTTCAACGAGTCAGAAACCTGCTTGCTGGCGTTTGAGATTGCGGTCTTTGCTTCTTTGGCACCACGAGCTGCGCTGCGAATCTGATTCTTCAACAGCTCTGATTCCGCCATGGTTATTTTGCTGATGTCCTTAACGGCACCAAACAAACGACCAACAGAAGGAGCTGACTTCTCGCGCTTGCCAAACATCTTGTTGACCATGCGCACCAGTGATTCCCGCTGCACGTCTGTTGCGGACTCGTAGGCTTTAGAGCC
>JACCDP010583257.1_pt1 | contig 12866 bp, 9 predicted proteins | sample 7445841 | NCBI WGS metagenome assembly JACCDP01 (sample SAMN15323441, study PRJNA562643) | freshwater metagenome | isolation source: river surface water | place: USA:Blue River Watershed | collected 2017-08-17
CCCAATTTCGTTTTAAACGAATTGGCCCGCAATCCCAAAGCCATTGAAGGGATTCTACCGGTACTTCATATGGTCAATGAATCTGGGGTATTTGACGAAGCTAAAAAACTTCAAGCTTCCGGTGAAATGCGCTCAATGGATATCGTACAAGTAACCTTGCTCATCATGTCCAACTGTCAATACCCGTTCATGGCGGGTCCTCTCATGAAAGTAATTCATGGCGTAGATGAAACCGCGTACAAAGCCCACCTTCATGCCCATAAAACCCACGCCGTTTCCATGGTTTTGGGTTACTTATTTCCAAATGATCAAATTTCCAACAATGCATAAATTTCTCCTGTATTTTTCCTTGCTTCCGTCGCTGGTATTTTGCCAGACCTATACCCTCTCTGATCTCTTGAAAATGGCGGACACGGCCAATGTGAGTTTAAAAAATGCCCGTTTGGAAATCGCCTCAAATGCAAACCAGCGAAAGGCATTTTTAGCCAGCCAATATCCTAAAATAACCGCATCAGGTGACTACCGGTACAATGCCATCATACCGGGTCAAATTGTTCCTGCCGATTTTTTCGGTGGCCCTCCGGGAACATTCGCTGAGGTGAAGTTTGGAGTACCCATTAACCTGAGCAACACGATTCAACTCACCCAATTCCTCTTCAATCCTCAATTAAACTACGGACTCAATGCGTTAGCCATCAACGCTCAAATCGTGCAACTACAAGAAAAAATAACCTATCAAGAAGTTCATTATCAAGTATCCAACACCTATTTTGGATTGCAAGCGGTTCACCAGCAATTGGCTTACCTTCAAAAAAACGAAGCGAACATGGATGAGCTGATTAAGAATATGGAACTGATGGTAACTCAAGGACTGGTAATACCCACTGAAGTTGATAAACTAAAAATCAACCGCAACAACCTTTCCAATGGCATCATGAAATTGGAAAACACCCGCCTACAGCTCCAACAACTTTTGGCCATTCTCGTCGGTTTTCCAGGCGATAAATCATTAGAAATTGCCAAGGACGAAATTACCTCAAACCCTACCGTCGTAGAATCGAACAATGCTCTCAGGCCGGAACTTGAGTTGATTCAATTGCAAAAACAAATGAACCTGGAAGAGCGAAAAGGAACGTACATGGCCTACCTACCTACACTTTCCTTTTACGGTGCCTACAATTACAATTACAACATGAAACCGGAAAACAATTTCAGAACGGGAATACCCTCTGCTTTTTTAGGCTTACGCTTAGAATGGACGCTTTTCGATGGGTTTGAAAAGCAAAACAAATTAAAAGTCAATGCTTACAACAAAGAAAAAATTCAAAACCAGGAGACGTTGGCCGCTCAACAACTGAATTTAGCCACGGCCAATGCCAAGCGTGACGCGGAACTGCAAACAGCAAACCTCGCAATGAATCAAGAACAGTTAAACCTGTCAGAACGCGTTTATGAGGCCGCAAAAGCCCAATTCAAAGCCGGTACCATTAGCACCAACGAATTACTACAGGCCGACAACGGTCTGCAACAAGCGCAATCCAACGTTGTTGGAGCCTATCTTCAATTGCGTCAAGCCGAACTCACCTATTTAAAATCCATTAGTCAACTTAAATAATCTCCCATGAAAATGAATAAAAGTCTCCTTGCTGGAATTGCCATTGGCATCGTGTTACTGGCACTGACAATTAGCCGTCTAATGGCTAATAAAAAATCCGTAGAAGAAAAAATTTACATTCCCGACGTGGATGCGCCGGTGCTTGTTGAAGTTGAAAAACCACGATGGTTTACCTTTCAAGACCAATTCTCCTACTTGGGTACCTTTGAGCCTTACCGGCAAAATTTAATCGGTTCAGAAGCCAATGGAAAAGTAATTTCCATCAACGTAGAAGAAGGCGACCAAGTAAGTCAAGGAAGTATCCTTGCCAAATTGGACGACGAAATGATTCGATTGCAAATTGAGGCTTTGGAGGTGAACCTTGAAGGTCAAGAAAAGGACGACGACCGTTACACCACGCTGTCCAATCAAAACGCTGCTCCGGCGGTTCAAGCAGAGAAAACCAAGCTCGGAATTAAGGCATCGAAAATTCAATTAAAACAATTGCAAAAACAGCTCGCTTCAACCACCATTAAAGCACCATTCTCCGGAGTAATCACCAAAAAACTCACCGATTTGGGGTCCGTCATTGGTGCAGGTTCCCCGGTCGTTGAGATCACCGACATTTCCCAACTCAAACTTACCGTCAGTATCCCAGAACGGGATATCCAAAAATTCAAGGTTACCCAAAACATCGAAATTTCGACGGATCAATTCAATGAAACGCTGGAAGGAAAAATCAGCAATATTTCCGTACAAGCAGATAAATCCCACAATTTCAAAGTGCAAATAACGGTTAAAAATACAGGTTTGCGGCTACGTGCAGGCATGTACGGATCCGCTACCCTTCGAAGCAGCCAAAAAATTACCAGCTTGTCCATTCCTCGTAGAGCACTCGTAGGATCGCTGAAAAATCCACAAGTATATGTCATCCGACAAGGAAAAGCACAACTTATCTCATTCACCACCGGCTTATCCGAAGGTGACGTACTGGAGGTACGAGACGGCTTGCAGGCAAATGACCAGGTGGTTGTTCGAGGGCAGATTAACCTGAAAAATAATAAGAACGTTAAAATCGCGCAATAACATGACACTCACCGAACTCTCCATAAAGCGCCCGTCATTTATAATCGTCATCTTCACCATCCTCATTGGCGGCGGGATGTTATGCTACCAACAGTTGAGTTACGAATTAATGCCGGACTTTTCTCCTCCCGTTTTAACGGTAACCACAACCTATCCGGGCGCGTCTCCAGCTACCGTAGAATCCCAGGTTTCTAAACCCCTCGAGGACGGATTAAGTGGGATTGAAAACTTGTCCGAGGTAACAACTTTTTCCTTGGAAAACGCCTCAATTGTTTTGCTAGAATTCAAAGATGGGGTGGACATCAATTTGGCACTGCAGGAGGCACAGCGAAAAATTAATACGATTGAAGCCATCCTGCCCGATAACAGCAGCCGTCCGGTTCTTGCTAAAATAGAACCCAATGCCACACCAGTTCTTCAGGTAATTGCCACTGCGGATAAGGTGAACGGCAAGGACTTTATGACCCTCATGGACGATCAAATCCTTCCCCAAATTAAACAAGTGAGCGGGGTTGCCGAGGTCCAAGTAATTGGGGGCGAAAAACGTGAAATTCGCGTCAATGTGGATAAAGAAAAACTCAAATCATACGGTCTAACCTTAGCCAATGTAAACCAAGCCATTGCTTCATCTAACGTTGAATTTCCTACGGGAAAAGTGAAAAGCAATAAAGAACAAATGACCGTTCGTTTATCCGGTAAATTTCAATCGGTAGAAGACATACAAAAGATGATTCTCTTTTCGAATGGAAATTCTCCGGTGCGATTAGGGGACGTTGCCGATGTGAGCGATGGAAATACCGATCAACTCTCCTTGTGCCGACTAAACGGTCAGGAAGGAATTGGACTGAGGATTAAAAAGCAAAGCGATGCCAATGCCGTTACCATGTCTGAACTAACCCGGAAAAGACTCGACGAGCTTCAGGAAAAATACCAAGACATAGGAGTGAAATTCACGGTGGCTACCGATACGTCAACCGTAACGATGGAATCCGTGAATGCCGTATTGCACGACCTAGAATTGGCGATTTTCCTCGTTGCACTGGTGATGTTGTTGTTCTTACACACCCTAAGAAACGCTCTCATTGTGTTGGTTTCCATTCCCGCTTCATTGATTAGCACCTTTATTGCCATGTATGCCCTTGGTTATACCCTCAACCTGATGACCCTGCTTGCTATGTCCTTGGTTATCGGAATTTTAGTGGACGACTCTATTGTGGTACTCGAGAACATTTATCGACACCTTCAAATGGGTAAAAACAGAAGACAAGCGGCCTTAGATGGTAGAAATGAGATTGGCTTTACCGCCTTGGCAATTACCTTGGTGGATGTGGTGGTTTTCTCCCCTGTCGTCTTCATAAGCGGGGTAATTTCCGACATCCTGGAGCAATTTTCGATTGTCGTTGTTATTTCAACCCTCATGTCTCTTTTCGTTTGTTTTACCCTCACTCCTTGGTTAGCTTCCCGCATGGCGAAAGAAATTAAATTGGAGGAGAAGAAAGGCATTTTTTATCGCTTTTTGCATTGGTTTGAACAATTGCAAACCCGATTCACAGAAAAATATGTATCCCTCGTTCGATGGTCTTTATCCCACAAATGGATCATGGGAACGGCCATCGTAGTGCTCTTTTTTGCAAGTTTTGGCACCATGGCCTTGGGAATCGTAGGTCAAGAGTTTGTGGCCCAGGGAGATCAGGGGAAGTTCATGCTCAAATTGAAATTTGACAAGAGCACTACGATTGAAGAAAATAACCGAATCACCCTCAAAATTGAAGACATGCTCAACCAGCAAAAAGAAATCAACGAAGTGGTTTTTTCAAATGTTGGTGGACCTAGTTCAGGAATGGGCGCCGCTACCTTTGGCTCGGAAAGCAAATCCGAAATTACCGTTATGATGAAAGACGGGGTGCAGGATAAATACCCCACTATCAAGTACATGACTAAAGTGCGGGAGAAAATTGAAAGCAGTTTTCCTGGGGTTGAAGTGCGCGCAATGAACATTGGAATGATCGAATCCGAAGAAGCTCCCATTGAGATATTCTTGTCCTCGGATGATAACGATATACTACTGAGTGAGGCCAGAAGGCTCAAGAACTATATGGAAGGAGTCAAAGGAGCAAAAGACGCTTACATTTCCACGGATGATGTAACTCCCGAAATACGCATAGAACTGGACCGTAACAAAATGGGACAATTGGGGCTTCCTATCGCAGTGGTGGGCATGCAACTCCAAAACGCACTCAGCGGAAACGACGATGTAAAATACGATGACAACGGTCAAGAGTATGGTATACGGGTCATGGTGGATCGCTACGACCGAAAGAACCTTGAAGACCTTTCCTCGATGGCGTTTTCTACGAACGACGGCAAGATGGTTCGATTGCAAGAATTTGCCAAGGTTAGCATGGAAAACGGGAACGGATCGCTCGAACGAAAAAACCGTGCGAATAATACAACGCTGAGGTGTTGGGTACTTGGAAGAGCCTCTGGAAATGTTGCACAGGACATTGAAACATACCTAAAAAAGAATCCTTTGGATGCTTCCGTCAAGTTGAAATGGGGGGGAGAAGTAAAACGACAAAAAGAATCCATGGGCTCATTAGGAACGGCCATGGGTATTGGGATCATTTTGGTTTACCTGATCATGGTTGTGCTTTACGACAATTTCATTTATCCATTCGTTGTTTTGTTTTCCATCGTGGTGTCGCTGGTGGGAGCGGTACTCGCTTTGAGCCTTACAGCCTCGAATATGGGAATTTTTACGATGTTAGGAATGCTCATGCTTCTGGGGCTAGTGGCTAAAAACGCCATTTTGATCGTGGATTTCACCAATCAATTAAAGGCTCAAGGCCAAAAAACATATGACGCCTTAATCGAAGCGGTTCGCACCCGGATGAGACCCATTCTAATGACAACCATTGCCATGGTGTTTGGTATGATACCCATTGCCATAGCCAAAGGATCGGGGGCAGAATGGAAAAACGGACTTGCATGGGTTCTTATTGGAGGTCTTACCTCCTCGATGTTCCTGACCATTATTGTGGTTCCGATGATTTACAGTACCGTGGATACGGTTAAAGACTGGATTTCGAGCAAGAAAATCGCTAAGAAACTAAAGGAGGCGTCATCCGAGGCTTGATGAACAAGCATGTCGAGGATTTAAGAGGTCCATTACGTTTTTAACCGGGCTGAAGACCGTCGAAGGAATCTCTACAAAAATGCTGTTCCAATGGTACATGGAGCCGTTCCATAACCCGGGTTTTTCCAAATAGTAAACGCTGTTGCCGAAATGGTTTTTTTTGACCGCCATGGACATGTCCTCTTTGACAAAGTGTTGAAAATTAAAGGGCTTTCCAAGGGCGTCAAAAGAAGAAGTCACCAACATCACTGGATTGAAATGGGTACTGGACGATAGGATGGATAATTGGGCTGGATCTATTTGTGACTTTTCTATAATTTGCTTGCTTAAGAAACCTTCTGATTGTAACCAAAAAGGACCTCCCCCGGCCATGCCTTCATTGGGCACCATACCACAAACACGAAGCGGTCTTTGAAGCATCGGTGACAGGATATCCCAAGGTTTACTCAAGAGTTTTTCGTCAAATAACTTGAACCGATGATTTAATTCTTCCAATTTAAGCTTATCCCTCGATTCAAATACCTCCATTAAGGCTTGTTTTGCGGAAAGGTACACGCCTGATAGCAACTCCCAGCATGCGTTGACCTCATTATCCTTTTCTGGACATTGAATGTTATCAATGTTCTTAATCAAAATCAAGTCCGAATTCAAGGAGCTTAGGTTTTCGATGAGCGCACCATGTCCGGCAGGACGCCTGAGATAATCCCCTGAGGGGCTGGACAAAACTCTTTGAAATTCATCAAAAACGTAGGAATCACTTTCCGGTGACTGCACTGAAAAATCAATCTCAAAAGCAAAATCAATGTGTAAGCCCTGAACAAACCGACGTATAAGCGGTACGTGTTCTTCTTGAATTGTAAAATGAAAGGCCTTAACTTTATCACAAAAGGCATTTCCCAAACGCAAATGGCCTTCCAAGGGTGAAACCCTGTGTTCTCCTAACTTATGAAAAGGGAATAGGGCTTTCGGCAATGCTGAAAAATGGAGACCTTTCGGACCTAACAAATGCTCGCAAAATCCCAACAGATCCGGCGTGTCGGACCGAAGATTCTCACACCAAGGCTCCTGGATCATGGAAAAAAAAGCAAAATCAGAAAGTTTTGATAAAAACAATTGCACTTCCTCTTGCTGTTCTTGACCGGAGGAACCCAAAAATTGTTGTAAAAAATCAAACATCCTAGAACCCGTGCCGGAAGCGGGAATAAAATAGGTAATCTTGGAGGAATCCAATCGAAATACCTTTCGATATGCTTCCACCTCGTTTTCCTCTAACGACAAAATTCCGTCGCTCAACGTGCACGGTTTTACGATGGAAGGAACCGTAAGCGAAGAGAATAATCGCTCCCGTTGTTGAGAAATCAGCGTATCTTTATCCGAATCCATTAAGTAATATTGGGATACTTGGTTCTATGAATTTACTCTTCGAAGGTATAAAATATCAGCTATACGCCAAAAAAAGGCAGGGAATCCACTCCCCTTTTGTGTACGAGCTTGCCGATGATGCCCTCCAAATACCCATTCCTGAATCGGTTAAAAAAATCCTTTTAACCTTTGACCAAGAACAACTCGGCAACCGACAAATCATTGAATTCGAAGATTTTGGAGCCGGATCAAAACACTTGGGCCGCAAACGGATGGTGAGCGATATTCATCGATCAAGCTCCTCAAAAAAATACGGAAATCTCTTGTATCGGCTTACGAAATATTACCGACCAAAGGCCATTCTCGAATTGGGAACATCATTGGGAAGAGGAACCATGGCGATGCATTTGGGCAATCCCGAGTCACGTATTACTACCGTAGAAGGCTGTTCATCCGTCGCTCAAATTGCCAGCAGCAACCTTAAAAATCATGCGTTAATTCCTACTCATATTGCCTTGGTTAACGCAACTTTTTCGGACTTTTTTAAGGCCCTTGATCCGCACGTTTTCGACTTAGTTTACATCGATGGCCACCACGAAGGGCCAGCTTTATTGGAATACTGTGAGGCATTAGAGAACCGGCTTCACGACCAATCCCTATTAATATTGGACGACATTCGTTGGAGCAAATCCATGTTTAATGCGTGGAATACCCTCTGCAAATCTGATAAATTCAACGTAAGTATTGACTTTTTCCGCATGGGCGTGCTTGTAAAAAGATCAGGCCAACGCAAGGAGCATTTTCTCTTGAAGAGTTAAAAAACGGGTTTTATGTTTTTCAACATTGAACCAGTATCAATTTTCCGCGCTCTTGCTTTCGAGTGCTTTTTGAGCATCACCACTTCGGCGATTTGCCGATCATCTTGATCTTTTGATTTATCTTTAATTGATTCTTTCATCGTTTTAGAAAGCTCGCTCTTCTCATCCAATAATGAGTTGTTGCTTGCTTTATAACCTTCCAATTGCGCCATGGTTGAAGTAGGAGCGTCCTCTGCATAGGTTTGCATTGCTTGGTCTTCTGAGCCTGATATTCCCTCATCCATCAAAGCAACCGGTGCTTCCTCGTTGATGTTTTCGGTAATGCGTTGGTCATCCGCTTCTTCCAGACGGGCTATTATCGGTTCTTGTTCCACCTGATTGCTTTTTTCTGGAGCAACAACCTGCTTTTTCTTTGGGCTTATTGATGCTTCTTTTTTTGCTTGTTGCGGAACATTAACGGCGGAAGGATTGCGGTTCAACCAAGGGTAAATCACCAAAACGCAGAGCACAACCGCTGCTGCTGCAAGGAGGGAATAACGCCATAAATAGTTCTTGGCACGGGAAATGGGTTTTGGCTTAGGGTATGTTTGATCGAAAAGCTCATCCAAGCGGGTGAATACCTCACGCGGTGCTTCTTGCGGCATGATTTTTTCACTTTCCCGCAGCAAGGTTTTAACCTGTTCTAAGGAGGCAGCATCGTCGAAGTGGGCCGATAATTCTGCTTTTTCTTCTTCGTTCAAACTGGAGTATTCTGAGTTGCCGTTTAACCAATCCATTGCCAAATAATTATGCGTAATCAAACATTTTTAACGAGTCTGCCAATTTTTTAATGGCATAAAACAAACGAGATTTGACCGTTCCTTCGTTCGCTCCGGTGATCTCTGAAATTTCTTTGATGGATAAACCATCGATATGCTTTAGGACGAAAACTTCACGGTGCTTGTCATCCAATCGCTTTAATTCTTCCGTTAGCGCATCACGGAATTGATTTTCTTGGATTTTATTCTCCAAATTCTCATCGGTTGATAGGGTATGAAACTGTTCTACTCCATGGACCGTTCCTCTGCGGACCTCATTCCGCTTGAATTCATTTTTACACAAATTGGATGCAATGGTGTACACCCATGTTTTAAAGTTGCGCTGAGGGTCGAACAAGTGAGGTTGAGTAATGATTTTTGCAAACAAATCCTGTAAAAGGTCTTGAGCACGTACTTCATTGTACCAGAGCATCTTAAGCAAGTATCCGTAAAGTTTATCGGAATAGCGGACATACAATTCATTGAACGCAGGTTTTTCTCCCTGCTGTATGGCCAGCATGAGCTCCTCGTCACTGTAGTCGCCAAATCCGTTTTTTACAAGCCTCATTTTTTTGGAGCTTTACGCTTTTTAATAACGCTTTTCTTATCCTGAATTTCCTTCTCTTGGTCTTTTGTCGCTTTAACAGTAAGTTGTTCAACCGTTTGAACCATGGGGAGGTAATTGTCTTTTAATCCCTCATAATCCATCGAAGCGGTATGACCACAATCCAAAAAACTCAGCGATTTCATCAACTGCCGGTTTTGGTTAAGAATGGTTTCTTCCGGATAATCGTTCGGAAAGATGAAAACTAAGCCAATGGGGACCATATCGTTTTGAAATGATTCTAAATAGGCGCTTGGAATGGTCATGGAAAAAGCAAACCTTTTCTCCGGATTCAATTGAACAAGTTCTTTGAGAAAAGCAATGTCCACGGATTTTTGAGAAGGTATTATTAATCCCTTTTTTTGGAGTAAAATTCGGTACTGTGGACTTTGTAAGAACTCCAAAGATGCATTGATAATGGGAGATTTCTCCTGGTTAATTTGCTCGTATAAAAGACCAAAAGTATCCCAACGACCGTGGCTTACCAATACCGCATCCTGGGGCGTTGAAGCCAACATATCTTTTCCGTAACAGCGAAGATCTTTAGGAAAACAACCTAAACTATCCAACGCATTCAACCTAATTCTCAAACTGACCGTATCTCCGGTAACTGCGGCATTGGCACACCATAATTCTAAGATTGAAGCATCATTCGGTTTGGATTTTACCGCCTTTTCCAACCAATATGCCCTATCAGCATTGTAGTTTCCGAGTTCATAAAATAAAGCCCCGTTGGTAGGATCTGATGGGTTGATCGAATTGGCGTTCATGTACAAGCGGTCCAATTCCTGCTCTTGGCCAGGATTTGCTGAACGGGAAAGAGTATTCATCCTCACCGCAGATTTGGCTGCCTTGAATTTACTCACCTCTGTTTCATAAGCGGTGGTTTTCTGTCGCGCTCCCCTCATTTCGAGGCTCTCTACTTCCCCATAGGTGAAAACGGAATCGGTTTCAAAGGCTGGGATGACGGGTTCTTGCTGGGGCGAAAAATTGCCATTGCTGTTATTGTTTTGGGGTACTTGCGCCAATAATACCGGAGTAAAGAAGATGAAAAAGCAAAAAAAGAGGTAAAAAGTGGAGTATTTCATGCCGCTGAATACATTCGTACTATAAAAAGGTTCATTTTGTAAATTTAGTACAATTAGACCATAGAATATTCCGTAAGTTTGTACGTTACGGACCCACATGAAACTACTCTTCTTTCTAGGTTGTATTTGCCTTGCTTTGTTCATGAGTCAATCGCTTAGCAGTTGCAAAAAATTCAAGCCTTTTTCGCAGGAACATATTTACTTTTCAAAAGATACCGTTGTATTCGATACGGTATTCACCACCGTTGGTTCGACTACGCAACAGTTTAAAATTTATAACCCCTCCAATAAAGCGGTTAAAATAGAGGAAATTGAGTTGATGGGAGGAACCAGTTCTCCATTTAGAATGAATGTTGACGGAGAAAAGGGTACAAGTCTTGGAGAAATGGTATTGGAGGGAAAGGACAGTTTATTTGCTTTCGTTGAGGTTACGCTTTCGGTCAACGGTCAAAACTTACCTCTGATTATCGAGGATTCCATTCGATTCAGAACCAACGGTAAGGACCATTACGTTAAGCTCGCAGTTTGGGGTCAAGACGCTTATTTTCACTATAAAGATTTGAACGAAGGAACATGGCCCAACGATAAACCTCATGTAATCTACGGCTATGCGGCCGTGGATTCTTCGAAAACGTTAACCATTCCTGCAGGAACGAACATTTACATGCACAAGAATGCGCTCTTGTATGTCTATAAAGGCGCTTTGCAGGTTCAAGGGATGTTGAACCAGGAGGTGGTTTTTCAGGGCGATCGTTTAGAATCCATGTACGACGAAGTTCCCGGTCAATATTACGGGATTTACTTCCATGAAGCATTACCCTCAAGCATCGATTACGCCATTATCAAAAATGGAACCGCTGGTGTTCATCTTTTCCATGAGGCCCCAACGAACACAGGGTACACATTGCAACTCACCAATACTCGGATTTTCAACATGTCGAGGTACGGCGTTTTCATTTATTCAGGAGCCAAGGTACGTGCCGAAAATTGCATCGTATCCCGCAATGAAACGCACGCTTTATTGGTACTTGAAGGAGGAGATTTCAACTTCAACCATTGTAATTTATTAGGTTACGGTTCAGCCAAAGGTCCGTCGGTTGGAATTAGCAACTACTACTCAAATCCCATTTCCGGCATTACCAATGTTGGGTCCATCCATGAGGGCACTTTTACCAATTGCGTCCTTTATGGAAACAACGACTTTAACCTTGCAATCGACACCCTTCACATGAGTGGTGTAACCTTGAACTTTCAATTTTCGAATTGTTTAATTCGAAGCGACTCGGTTTTCTCGGATCCATATTTCACCAATGTTTTATGGAATCAAAATCCATTGTTCGAAAATACCGCTCAGGGTGATTTTCTCTATTTACCTAATTCACCTTTGAATGGGAATGGTCTAAACACCGGTCTTGCCCTGGATATTTTCGGAAATCCAAGACAGAATCCACCGGATATCGGAGCGGTAGAATTATAAAAAAAGGCCGCATATCTGCAGCCTTTCATTCCTGTGAATAAAAATTCTTACGTTTAAGCGTTGGCGTTCATGTTGTCAAGAACATCCATTACGCTTTTAACCGCTTCCGCAGATTCCGCTAATAAAGCTTTCTCCGAATCGTTCAGTTGAAGTTCAATGATTTTCTCAATACCATTTTTCCCGAGGATAACGGGAACCCCGAGGTAAATATCATTCATGCCGTATTCACCTTGCAACCAAGCACAAACTGGAAAAATTCGTTTCTGATCGCGTACAATGGCTTCAACCATTTGTGCGGCCGCGGCCCCGGGAGCATACCATGCAGAAGTGCCGAGTAGCTTGACAATTTCTCCTCCTCCAAACTTGGTTCGTTCAATGATTTCATTCAATTTATCTTCCGCAATGAGTTCGGTTACAGGAATTCCCGAAACCGTTGTATATCGGGGTAGTGGAACCATGGTGTCACCGTGGCCCCCCATTAATACGGCTTGAATGTCTTTCGGAGAAACGTTAAGTTCCGTCGCCAAGAAAGCCCGATATCTTGCAGTATCTAAAATTCCCGCCATTCCAAAAACCTTACGAGAGTCCGTTTTGGCATTCAAGTAAGCGCAATAGGTCATGACATCCAAGGGATTAGATACCACAATAATGATGGCATTCGGAGAGTGAGCAACGATGTTTTCGGTCACCGTTTTTACAATTCCAGCATTCGTGGCAATTAAATCATCGCGCGACATTCCCGGTTTACGTGGCAATCCGGAAGTAATAACCACAACGTCCGAATCCTTGGTCATTGCATAATCATTCGTGGATCCGATAGTTCTTGAGTCGTATTGATTGATCGGTGCCGTTTGCCAAATGTCTAAAGCCTTTCCTTCTGCAAAACCTTCCTTAATATCGAGTA
>JACCDP010139879.1_pt1 | contig 12865 bp, 10 predicted proteins | sample 7445841 | NCBI WGS metagenome assembly JACCDP01 (sample SAMN15323441, study PRJNA562643) | freshwater metagenome | isolation source: river surface water | place: USA:Blue River Watershed | collected 2017-08-17
CATAACCTGGTTTTATAAAATAGACTTATTTCAACCCAACCAGTTAAGATATCAACGACCAATTGTCATTCATTTACATCAGTCATAACCAATAGTATATAACGCAGGCAGATTTTTTTGAAAAAATCACGACCTGCCTGAGATAGGCTATAAGATGCAATTGCAGAAAATTGGAAAGGTAGGGCTAATCTGGTTGAAATTGCGCTGCAAATTTAAATAGAAATTATAAATAAAGCGCACTGTGATGTGATATCTGATGAGAAATCATCGCTAAAAAAATTAACATGCTGTTTTATAAGGAGAAAAAATGAAATTAATTTTTCTTAGCATTAATTTAATGAAGAAAAAACAGAGGGCTTGTATAGATAAATTATTTAGCAAGTTCCAGCCACTCTTCAGTTTGCTGCATATCCGATGAAATGTTAATTTTTACAAGGCTGGCAGCCCCTGGAACATCAATAGTTGTAAATTGTTGTTGGATGTTTTGTTGAAGTAATATTGCCCCGGAAGTATCAGATAGACAAATTTTTACATTTTTATTTGAGCCAAGAAGGCTTATAATTAATTTCCTGTTTTTTGCCGGAAGTATAGAAATAGTAAATAATTCTTCCCTGAAAATTTTCTTGTTATACATATAACTTATTTTCTTCCTGGCTTGAGCCATACCGTCTTTACCCTCGCTGTAATTGAAGAGACGATGCTGTTTGCCGGCAACTTTAACGGGATCAACTTTTTCTTTTTTCCAAATTCTGATGTAGTCTACATCAAAATGATTGGGAAAAACGGTGCTTTCATTTACTCCCGGAGCGAAAGCCAGTCCGTCAAAGGTCATTCCCATCCCACAAATAAGGCTCATGGTTTGTGAAGCAAAATCACCTTTAAAGTAGCCTATTCCCAAACCATTCAGGTACCATTTTACATATCCATCCTGCCATTCCCCTGCTAATACATTAAAACCATTTGTCAATTTTTCTGTAGTGCTGATCCAGCCTCCGAAACGCCTTCTAAAAAAATTATTGCCTTTGTAATTTTCACATCCTTCGGGGCAATGAACATCCAGGTGAATGGCATTTTCCTTTTCGCCCTTAAGTTCAAAAAAATCTATTTCGTCTTTGTTGTTGTTGCCAAATAACCAAAATGCAGGCCACATACCCAGGGAGGAAGTACTTTTAAAGCGTATTTCAAAATAACCTTTACCGTATTGTTGCCGGCTCCACACTGTACCCAGCGTATATTGGTATTGAACCTGATTAGTGTTAATAAGCTGAATCTTGTTTTGTTTTTCAAAATCTTTATGGAGTTGCCAGCCCGGAACGGTATAAATGCCCGTATCCCTATGAGCCATAAATTTACAGACCCCGTTTTCAAGCACCAGTCTTTTTTTTAGCATGAGTGCCTTCACATCATAGTTCATATCGGTGTAGCTCAGTGCAGGTATCCATTTCAGGGTATCGGGCAACGTATCATTAAATTCATCACCATCGAAGTAATGCCATTTAACAATGGTGTCTTTTTTAAACTGAAACATGAACTGTGATTGTACCTGAACGGGTATCAATAGCAGAAAGAATAATGGAAGAATGCCGGAAGTGCAGAGTTTCATAAAAATAATTCGATGCCGTTGGTATATAAGCACTTTCATTTAAAACGAAAAATATAAACAGTACTTCACCCGGTTATTTATCTCGATATTTCACCATACGGGCAACCCGTTTAATAGTAAATATACAGAAAATAAAAAGGGCTGCTGCAATTAACTGGCTAATAGTTAATCTAATTTCATTAACAATGATTAGTAATTGTCACAGTTTAAAATTATTTTCTCAGATAAATAATGATTTTATGTTTTTCCAGCTCTAATAGAGCTGATATGCTTAAATTTATTAAGAGTGCCATAAAAATATGTAAAAGCAAAAAATTATAGTGTGAAGTATAATATTTTAGTGCGTTTTACATTTTAATTTTAGAAGTAATTGATCAATTAAAGGGATAAAATTTTGATTTCTAAAGGAGGTTAAGAATATTGTTAATTGAAAGAATAGAATGCCATAATTTGATTCGCCATAGATGCCAAATTCTGTAAATGAGTTAATTAAGATGGGAATGGAAATTCCCATAAGTATTTTTTGTTTTGTATTTGATTCATTTAGTATTGCACGAAAAGTAAAAATTAACTGAAACAAAACAACTGTTAAACCTATAAAACCTAAATTCATTAATACTTGAATGAATGTATTGTGTGTCATTTTTCCAGGGTAGGTATGTGTACTTTGAAAGTATTCTTTATAATCTATTCTCATAAACCCAAAACCAAGCAAAGGTTCTCTAGGGAGGCCTTCTGTAATAAGAGCTTTCCAGAAGGGTAATCTTCCTGTCATGCTGGTAATTTCCTCAATTCTTTTACTATCACCGTCTTTCAAAATAACTTTATAAATAGCAAATGGACTAATAAGTAAGATTAAAGTAATCAATGATATTTTTAGAAGCCGTTGTTTAGTTTCATTAAAATAGTAGAAGAGAATAAGGATTGAACCAATTAATGAAGATCTTGAACCAGTTAAATAAAGAGCATAGAAAATAATGATGAGCATGAGGATGGGAATTACTTTTTTATGGGCATGATATATTTCGTGGATTAAACAGGCCACACCAATTCCACACAACATTCCAAGTTCGTTAGGATTCATCATATATCCACCAAGCCTTCTTTCTTCTCCTCCATGAGTTAATCTGAAAAATACGTCAGGGTTAAAAAACATACCAATTATAAATATTGTAATTAGAACAAATGAGGAATTACCTAGTAAACTATGGATTTTAATTTTATTTTCTGGAAAATAAACATCTAATAGAAATAAACATTTAACAAAGTAAAATGAAAAAATGAATGTTTGTGTGGTCATTACCCATTGTAAAATACTGTATGTTGGGTTGGTGCTCCATAATATGGAAAGAAACCCAAGAATTAAGTATAGAAGGTATAAAAGGGGTGAGAGAGGGTTCTTTATAATTACGGAGTTAATTGCCCCAAAGCGTATAATTGATCTATACGTAAAATAGGTCATAAATAGAATAATAACCCTCCCAGCCGCCTTGATTACTCTTGTAATTACCACATTTTCACTCCAGGAAAAAAAGCAGGCAATCATTAATAGAAGTTCTAAAAATAAAATGATTTCTGTTTTATTTAAAAATCTTGTTGTATTGTTTGTTAATGTTTTCATTTATTAATATATAGATTATCATAATGATATATTAAGTTATTCCAATTAAATCCATCTTTTACCATGTTAATTGCATTGTTTTTTAGTTTCATATAAATCTCTTTATTACGTATTGAATTACATGCTAAAAGTGCTTTTAGAAGTTGTTGTGTGCTCTCATTTTGAATTAAAAATCCTGAATTATACTTTTTAACGTATTCACCTAAATTGGTAGCATAACTTACAATACAAGGAATACCTAAATTACAGGCCTCCAAAACACTGTTGGGCAATCCTTCATTTCTGGAGGAATGAACGAACACATCCATCCTGCTTATCAGATTATCTTTTTCATCTCCATATTTAGGTCCGTAAAGTAAAACATTGTTTATAAGATCGCGTTTCTTTATAATATGTTTAATACAATTGAAATCAGAACCACCTCCAATAATCCATAATTCGCTTTCAGGTTTTATTTTTAAAAATTTAATGAAAGATTCGATTAATATGTCTAATCCTTTTGTGTAAATATCAATCCTTCCAACAAAACCTACTATAAACTTTTTGGAATAGCGCAAAGATTTTAGAGCAGTAGATTTAAAATCTATGCCATAAGGTAAAAGCCTTATCTTATTGCATGTTGGATAAAAATGTAGTAATCCAGAAACTTCACTTTCACCAATACAATGAATTGTTTGTGCACCTTCTAATATTGTTTTTTCAAATAAAGAATAGTAACATTGCTTTAAAAATTTGTTTTTTTTCATAGCAATGGTATTATAAGCTCCATGTGGTGTATATACATATGGAATGTTGTTTTGTTTTAGGAATAAGGAGAGTGAATAATAAATAGGAATCCACCCGCCATGTAAATGAAAAATTGCAATATTTTTTTTAGATAGAATTTCTTTTTTTAGGTTGGTATCAATACGGAAAGGAATTTTACTCGCCGGGAATAGAATGGTTTCAAATGGTCTAGGACTGAAATTTACACTTACGTCATGTGTGATACCCCAAACACTTACTTTTTTTCCAAATTTGTGTTGATTGCAGGCAAGTTGGTAAACAACTTTATTTACTCCATTCATCCTTTCCGGATTGGCTTTGCCCAATATTAAATGAATTATTTCCATAGTGATTATTTGTTTTTGTATAGTAGATTTAGCCAATAAATAGCCATTATTAGTTGATTGAGTAATAGTATTAGTACCACACCGAATAAATTTAGTTTTTGAATTAAAAAATAGCTACTAATTGTACTAAATAGAAAGGAAAAAAGATGACCAATAAAGAATTTTGAGTGTAATAAGTTAATCCGAATATATATTCGAATCGGATAAATTAAAAATATGACAATATAAAGAACACTCATGTAATATATAAGAGTGTGGTAGTTGATAAATTGTTTGCCAAAAACTATTTCCATTAGATCTTCAGAGAAAATGCACATGAAGAGTAATAATAGTATAATGGGAATACTATATTTGATAAAAGTCCATTTCAGAAATGAGATAGCTTCTTTTTTAGATTTTCTAAAGATTTCATTAGTTCTGGGTAAAATATAGTTCTCAAATGTTTGATAAATTATGTTGAGTAATCCAAATAATGATTGTACTAACCTGAATGCGCCAATTGCTTCTAAACTAAGAAATAAGGAAGTTATAAAAATCATTAAGTTGGTTGACCCCCATTGAACAAATGAGGTAAGTAGATGCCATTTTCCGCAGGAAAAGTGATAACTAAGGTGTTTTCTGAAATACCTAAAGTATATTTTCTTAAATGTTAGGTTAATGAAGCAGAAGAAGCTGGAGACCAGTGCTGAAGTGCCAAATAAATACAAAAGAAGGTTAAGCCCCCACTGATTGAAGAGATAAATATATCCTAAACTAATTAATTGACATAAAACATTTATTAATGAGAGTTTAATGGCGCCAGTTATGTTATCTACAGATAGATTATATTTACGGAAAAAGTCAAAATACAATTGGCCTGTGATGTAAATACACATGGACGAAAATGTGATGAGGGGATGAGAGAAGAAAATAAAGGTTGAAGCGGTTAATATGACAAAAATTAAAATGCAAAAGGTCTGAATATAAAAAAGATTTGAATGGTAAAAATTTAATTCTCTGCCACTAAATTTATTTATTTGAAATGGCGTTAAAATAAACGAATTACTAAGGGTAATTAATAGATACATGCCGATAACAATAAAAGAGAATATACCAAATTGAGAAGGAATCATAAATCTGGAAATCATTACAGTAATAAGGAATGTAATAACACTATTTAACAGTTGATCTGTGAATACTAAAAAGCTGTTTTTAGAATGCCTTATTTTTTTGAATATAGCAATTTGATCCATTTGTAAAGGGGTTTAAATAAATTAGGATTGTATTTTATTCTATTTATGAGAAAATTGAGGTTTTCAATTTTAAAGTTGTGTTTAAGTAATTCTAACTGATGAAGAGATTTTATTCTAGTTTCTCTAGTATCAATAACAACAAGGTTAATATCTGCAGCTTTCATTAGTAGGAGGCTTTCGGACTCTTCTGAAATATTAGTGTTATTAATAAATACATAGTCTGCCAGTGAGCTAAAAGTCGATAAGTATTTTTTTGTTTCAGGTAAGTTTTTACCTGATAGCTCTGTTCGTTTAATAATTTGGTAGTTTAGGGTTTTTAATTTGGAGTCGTTTAAGTTAGTTTTAATACAATTTAAATCAATTTTCGATTCAACACCTCCTTCAATATCTATTAGAACTACTGTTCTATTTATATTTTGTATAAATTTTATCAGATTAATTAAATTAAATTCTTTTCCTTCTTTATTACTAAAAGAACTAAAGCAGGTTATTGATCCTGTTTTAATAATTTCTTTGAGTTCAAGTTGAGTGAAAATTTTGCTAAATAACTCCTGGTTTTTAGAAATACTATGAGGTGTATGAACTGCAATTGGTATGGATGAATTTGATTCAATTGTTTTTATATCATTAACTCTTCCTTTTAGGAAATGTACCAAATATATAATTGATATGGAAAGAAATAAGCCAATGAATGAACTTAAAATTAAGGTGATTGTTTTATTAGGAGAAACTGGTTTTTTGGGAAGGAATGCGGGAGTAATAATTCTATGGAATGAGATTTTTGCAGACTGAGCGATCTCGGCTTCTATTTTTTTTTCTGTTAGAAAATTATATGAATTTTCTAAAATTGTAAAGTCTCTATTCATAATGGTTAAATATTTTTCTTTTTCAGGAACACTTTTAAAAATTTCTCGGGCTTTTTCTATATCTTCTTTTAGATTATCATATTTTATTAATAAATTGGCTTTTGTGTTTTTTACACTTTCCATTAAATATGAACTAAGGTCTTTGATTTTTTCATCTACTAATTTTACCTTTTCCTCATTATCTGTATAACGCAATAGTAAATCTTTTTTTTCCGCTTGTAGTTTTTTTATATTTTTAATTATTTCTGTTGAGAGCAGATCAGAGAAGCTTTCAAAATTCGGAGCCAGGCTTAGAAAATTTTCTTCTCCGTTTAGCATATATTGATACAACTGCTCAACTGCTATTAAATTCATTTTAATGTTACTTAATTGTATTTCCATTTGGGAGATTTGCCTTAAGTCTGTTTCTGTTTCCTGATGGATATTAATTAAATTTGTTGCTGTTCTGTATTTTTCAATTTCATTTTCTGAATCCTGCAGCTTTTGTCGTGATTCTTGAATTTGATTTTTAAGAAAATTTACAGTAGCAGTTGCTGTTAAATATTTGTTTTCTATATAATCTTGTATATAGGTTTGGGCATGGACATTCACAAATTCCATGCATTTTTCTGGGGTTACTGATTTAAAGGTTAAACGAATAATTGGAACATCTTTTTCTACAGCTCCAACATCAAGGTTTTTGTGAATTTTATCAAGTAGCTTTTCCTCACTTAAAAATTCAAATATATAGAATCCAGTAATGTTTAAATTATTTTTGCACCTGAGAAGAGAATCATTTAATTGTACTATTAAAATGTTATCTAAAAATTTAATACTGTCGTTTAAAGTAGCATTTTGTATTAAGAAGTTATTATTTTCGTCTAACACATCGTAACTAAAGTTATTATTTAGAGTCAAGTTAAATGATTTGTCGTAACAAGACCCGAACTGGTTTACTAATTTTAATTTTATTGGGGAGTTTTTTAGAAGCTCCGTTTTCTTTATTTTTCCTTTTCTATATATTTCGGAAAAATAGTTTAATTTTCTTGCTGTCTTTAATATTAATGAAGATGACTTTAGAACCTCTATCTCTGCGTCTATTTTATAGGTAGAAACGAATACATCGAAATTTTTGTACATGTTACTATGAGGTATACCTTCATTCATATCAGCTAATTTTATTTTGGTTGTGCTCTCATAAATTGGAGTAGTGTAAGTCAAATATTTAAAAGCTATCCATACGGATATAATTATGGTTGCAATGGAAATGGGTAATCCTCTTAAAAAAGGTTTTAATATTTTGAATTCTTCTGACATATTATTTAAAGAAATTTAAGATTAGGGCTACTGCGCTTAGTGTTGCAGTTATTGGTATAACTGTAGATATACGTTTATCAAAATTTTTATTCCATTTTGAGGTTACAATAATAATATCTCCAGGATATATTGCTATGTTAGTTAAAAAAAAATCATTGTCATTTGTTAAGTCTATATCTATCGACTTTACTTTTGAACCCTCTTTTCTTATGACTCTTATTTTTTTAAGATTGGCATAAAAATCTGTACCTCCGGCATAAGCAATTAAATCAGTTAAGTAATTTATTTCTTTTTCAACAGTAATTTTACCTGGAGATTTTACTTCCCCTAAGATGGTTATTTCTTTGTTTAATATTTTTACATCAACAATTGGGTTTATTAACCAGGTTTTGAATACAGATTTAAGTGAATCCTTGAGTTGACAGGTTGTGAGTTGTTCTACTTTGGTTGTGCCTATTCTCGGTATTTCAATATTTCCATTTTTGTCAACCATTAACCATTTACCATATATTTCATTTGAATTGTAAATGCCGTATACAGAACCAACACTTAAATCTTCTTGGTCCCAAACACTAATTGATATCTTATCTCCAGTTTTTATTTTATATTCTGATTCATTGTGTTTAAAAGTTAAAGTATCTTTTTTTCCATTTATATCAGAGATGGAATGATGAGAGAGAATACTTTGGGTACTACAACTTTGTAAAAGAAGCAGTATGAATAGAAGAGAAATTATAGTGGTTTTCATGTGACATAAAAATTTTAAAAATTGGTTATGGAAACTATTCTTTTCCTAGAATTTTATTTAATACTAATTTTTCGATTTCCGTATCATTTTAGAATAGGAGTAGTTTTTAAAGTATGTTAGCTAAAATATTGATAACAGTTTTCGAAAGAAATTCTTTCTTTTTGTTTGACTTTCAAGTTTAATTTCTTCAATTTTATTTAGTACATTGGAAATTTTATTTATAACTTTATCACTCTTCAGGATATAATCCAATGCTCCTATTTTTAATGAGTTTATTGCTAATTGCATGTTTGATTGATTAGAGATCATGGTGATAAATATATCGGGATTTTCACGTTTTATCTTTTTAAGAACTTCATAGCCGTTTAAATTTCCCATTTCATGATCAAGAAAAATTATATCTGGTTTCTGATGTAAATTTTCAAGGCAACTTTCGCCACTTTCAAAGGTTTCAATATTGTTGTAACCTAAATTCATAAGCCCTTTTTTATAGAACAACAAACAAGATTTGTTGTCATCTACCAGAAAAATTTTGATTTGAGTTTTCATAGTTTTTTTTTTAATAATAATGTATGAGCAAGTATTATACATTTATTGTAATTGGCAGAAAAACAGTAATATAGAAAGCGTTGAGGTTGTAATTATTCCACAAAATGGAATTTTTTCCAGGAGTCTTATTGAGTTATTAAAAATGAAAGTGAAGTAGGGTTTTGTCAAGATTAAGTTTTAATTAAATATAGGATAATATGAATTAGTTTAAATGGAATTATATTCCATTTAATGGAAAGCAAACATTGTAAAATTTGTGTTACTTGCAGATTATCAAGCGTATATGTACTGGCACAAATGCTGCAACCTAGCATAAAAAATAAATTATGAAGCGTGTTGCAATAATTGGTACGGTGGGGATCCCTTCAAAATATGGAGGCTTTGAAACTATGGCACAACAATTAATAAAGGGATTGAGCCATAAATTTGAGTTTACGGTTTATTGCAGTTCAAGAAATTATTCAAAGGAAAAAAGATTGAATCGCTTTGAAAGTGCAAATTTGAAATATTTGCCATTACAAGCTAATGGTATACAAAGTGTCTTTTATGATATATTATCTATGTTTCATGCTTTGTTTTATGCAGATGTTTTAGTGGTTTTGGGTGTGCCAGGGGCTATTTTTTTTCCAATAATTCGATTATTTACTAATAAGAAAATCATAGTTTCTATAGATGGGATAGAGTGGAAACGGAAGAAATGGGGCACTTTAGCTAGCATGTTTTTATGGATATCAGAGTGGTTTGCAGTTAAATTTTCTCATATTGATATTTCAGATAATGAGGCTATACAGAATTATACTGCAAAAAGATATGGTATTTTAAGTAAAGTAATAGAGTATGGAGCTGATCATACAGCGTGCGTTTTACCAATTGAAGAAGATTATAACAAGTTTCCTTTTTTAAAGGAAGATTACGCAATTAAAGTTTGCCGTATTGAACCAGAGAATAATGTTCATGTTGTTTTAGAAGCTTTTGCATCAGTTAGAGGAAAAGCATTGGTCATTATAGGAAATTGGAATAGTAATCAATATGCTAGAAATCTTTTTAAGAAGTATAGTGGATATAGTAATATCCATTTACTTGATCCAATTTATGAACAAAGAAAAATTGATTTATTGCGCAGTAACGCATGGTTGTATATTCATGGACATAGCGCGGGGGGCACAAACCCTTCACTTATAGAAGCAATGTATCTTGGTTTACCTGTAATTGCATTTAATGTCACATATAATAGAACAACTACAGAGGATAAGGCAGTGTATTTTGGTTCGGTTGATGAGTTGAATCAATTTATCAGAAATGTAAATGAGAGCCGCTTAAATAACATTGCTGGTAATATGAAATCAATTGCGTTTAGAAGGTATAGATGGGATGTAATTTGCCAAAAGTATGAAGCACTATTTAAAGAAGTAATTAGCGCAAATGAAAAGAAAAAAATATCACCATTTTATGCAGAAAAGATTTCAAAGGACATATATAAAAAATTGAGGATTGAGCACTTAAGATATGTGTCTAACTTTTATGAAAGAATTAATTAATATATACTAGTATGAATACAATAATAAAATTAGTGTCAGGTGGAATAGCAACACTATTGTTTGCAATAGTGTTGATTCCTGTTTTAAGGAGGTTAGGCGAAAAATTCGGTTTAACAGATAAACCGGATCATAGGAAAGTACATTCAGGTAATGTTCCTGTAATAGGCGGAATTTCTATTTTTTGTGCAATATTATTATCTGTTTTTGTTAATGAGTATTTAGTATTAGCGATTATTAATCATGCGATAATATTTGGCAGTTCTTTCATTTTATTTATAATAGGAGTTTTAGATGACAGATTTGACCTGAGGCCTTTGCAAAAATTATTAATTCAATTTATGTGTTCATACTTTATTGCTATATCTGGAGTAAGGATAGACAGTTTATATGGATTGTTTGGAATTTATGCAATTCCTGTTTGGGCTGAGTATTTCTTGACAATAGTAGTTATTACAGGGGTTGTGAATTCATTTAATCTCATGGATGGAATTGATGGGCTTATAGGTGAGTTATCTGTTTTGGGAAGTGCAATTTTAATTATCATATCTTTTTTATGTGGGGCATACTATTTGGCAGCTTTTTATATTGTTTTAATGGGGGCGTTGATTGGTTTTTTAAAATTTAATTTATTAGATTATAATAAAGGGAAAATATTTATGGGAGACGCAGGGTCCTTGTTTTTAGGGATGATACTTGTTTCTTCAAGTATTTTCTTTTTGAAAGAATATCCCATGGTATTTAAGAATAATAAAGTATTGTTAGCACTTATAATTGGTTATTTTTCTCTGCCAGTTTTTGATTCTATAAGAGTTTTTTTAGGAAGAATGAAATATGGCAGCTCTCCATTTAAGGCAGACAAAACACATATTCATCATTTAATATTACTATTTGGAGTTTCGCACAAAATTGCCTCCATAATGATTATCTTGTTAGCAATACTAATATTGATAGCTGGAATAATAATAATATACTGTTTTTCTATAAACACTATGTTTGTTGTTGTTACAGCAATCTTCAGCCTGGTAGGGTTGTTTTTAAATATTCACAAAAGGGTTCAAAAATGGAAGAGTATTGTTAGTGAAATGGAGAAGTAGCTAATGAATTAATGCGAAGAAAGACAGTAAGGTCTTAAAAAATGACACTGTTGTTAAAATTGAAAACTATTTTATAATTATTGCGTATAATAATTTACAAGTTTTATGTAAAATCTGTAAAAAAAATACAGTTATGAAAGTAATGATTATAGAAGATGATCCAGTATTTGGAAACATGTTAAAAAAATGCATCGAATTAAACCCGGAGAATTCTACTATTTTATACAAAACAGGAAAGGATGCTTTAAATAATATCAACCAAAAAATTGACCTAATAACAATAGATTACGATTTACCTGACATAAAAGGTGATGAATTATTTGTTAAAATGAAACAACAATTACCGAGAACACCTATTATTATTATAAGTGGGCAAGAAGATATATCAATTGCAGTAAGTTTTATGAGGTTGGGAGTTCAGGATTATATACTAAAAAATGAAAATACGAAAGACTACTTGTGGAATGCACTAATTAAAGTGAAAGAAAATTTGGATTTAAAGAAGGAGATAAAATCGCTTAAAGAGGAAGTAATTGAAAAGTATAATTTCAGAAAATTAATCATTGGCAATAGTGAGATGTTAACAAAAACATTTACTCTTATTGAAAAAGCTGCCAAATCAAATATTACGGTGTCATTATTGGGGGAAACAGGTACTGGAAAGGAAATTACCGCTAAAACAATTCACTTTAATTCGAATAGAAAAAACAAGCCTTTCATTGCTATTAACGTAGCTTCTCTTCCTGGGGAATTGATAGAAAGTGAATTGTTTGGATATGAAAAGGGAGCCTTTACGGGGGCTAATTCAAGAAGAATAGGCAAATTTGAGGAAGCCTCTGGTGGTACTTTATTTCTTGATGAAATAGCAGAAATGGAATTAAGTATACAAAGTAAGTTATTAAGAGTGTTACAAGAACGTGAAATTGAAAGGTTAGGGAGTAACGAAAAAATAAAAATAGACGTCAGAATAATCACCGCTACACACAAAAATCTACAGGAAGAAGTGAAGTGTGGAAGGTTTAGAGAGGATTTGTTTTTTAGGATTTATGGATTACCAATTGAAATACCACCGTTAAGGTACAGAGGAAATGATATTTTAATATTGGCGAAATATTTTATCGAGAATTTTGTTAAGGAAAATAAATTGAACCAGATAATTTTGTCAGATACAGCGAAAGAAAAATTGCTTAAATATAGTTATCCTGG
>JACCDP011484840.1_pt1 | contig 12865 bp, 12 predicted proteins | sample 7445841 | NCBI WGS metagenome assembly JACCDP01 (sample SAMN15323441, study PRJNA562643) | freshwater metagenome | isolation source: river surface water | place: USA:Blue River Watershed | collected 2017-08-17
GTTGCAGTTTCGCCATCAAATGCGACAGTATAAGAACCATCACGTACAACTTTGATGTTGCCACCTTGATCAAGTAAGTCTAATGGGTTTGGATTGGTTAAAGCTGCGAAACCTAAGTCGCCGCCCCATGCACCGTTCTTTACAAACTTAAATTCTTCGTTTGCATATAAGTTGACGGTTAAGGAGTAGGATTCATTTTCGTCATTTAAGTTAGCAAGTTTGAAAGATTGGTCAGCAGCATTCCATCCGTTGATGGTGCCAACTAAAGCCCAATCGGTAATTGATGGAGGTAAGACTTCTGGATCACCATTACGAACAATCGTAAAGGTTCTGGTTAATGCTGGAAGTGAAACGAATGTAACAGTATAGTTACCATCGACTAATGTCTTAAAATTACCAACACCACCTAAACCTGGATCAAAACCAGAGTTTGAGTCTTCTGGAATAATTAAAGCGCCTTCAGCGTCTTTTGTCCAAGCAACACCTTTATCGGTGATGGTTAAACCAGCAGAAAGTGGGCCAACTTCACCGTTTGCCCAATCGGTACCAATGACTAATTTCCAAGTTGAATCTTCATAAAGGTCACCAGTCCAAGAGAATGAGTTGGTGCCAGCGGCTCTGGTCATAACTGGAGCATCAACTGGTTGCCAAGCACCAATATTGGCTTGACCACCAATAAAGCGATACTCATTTGTATCGAGTGTAATCGAGGATGCAGGAGCGGATGACGATGTCGTTCCGCCGCAAGCGGCTAAAACAAATAACAATGCAGGTAATAGATGATTTTTGTTCATCAAAAAATCCTCCTTTTCTATTCCTACTTATCATATTAAAGCGCTTACATTTATTTGTAAAGGAGAATTTGATTAATTTTTTATCTTTAACAATTCATATAAAAAGCAATTTAAGATTGAATGGTCTTCGTGATAAGATAAATTTGTTAAGGAGAGTATTTATGAAAAAAATGACCACGTTGATGGTTTCATTAATGTTTGTGATTGCCGCGTGTGGTGGCACGACTACTAGTTCATCATCAGGTACCACAATTTTAGACCCCTTAGATCTTCCAGCAGAAAGTGAGCCTACGATTATTTTTCACTATAATCGTCCTGATGCGGCATATGAAAATTGGAATATGTGGATTTGGGCCTTGGGTTACGAAGGGGCGGGATATCAATTTGATGGTGAAACCACATATGGTAAGTATCTAAGAGAACCTTTATCACGCTGGGCTGGTTCTGATATTGTCGGATTTATTGTTCGCAAAAGTTTGCCTAATGAAGATTGGAATTCCAAAGATACAAGTGCGGATCGCTTTGTTAATTTAAGTGAATGGACACCGAATGAAAATGGTGATTATCACGTATTTTTAAGATCGATGAATCCCTCGGTATTTGTCGATACAACTGGCACTATTTACAATGGCGTGCGTTCCGCAATGTTTCAAAATAGTTCGATTATTTTAATTAGTACCACGGCGGCCGCAAATAAAATCGAAATCTATCAAAACGAAGTATTAAAGAAAACTGTCAACGCCTTAACGATAAATAACGCTGTTGATGTTTATGTGAATATCGCCACAGAAATCAGTCCGGTTGATTTCACCGCTCAATACACTGCAAAAGTTTATTTCACTGAAGATGATCCTAAACCCCGAACGGTTCCGATTTTAGTTAACAACTTATTTTCATCCACTTCCTTTGGTGAACAATACAATTTTACAGGTGAATTAGGAGCGATTTATTCGCAACAATCCACAACCTTTAGAGTGTGGGCACCAACTTCTTCTGATATGAAACTCCGCATTTATGATAACGGTACGCCTATCGCAATCTCTGCGCAATTAGGTAGTGATCAATACACTCAAACAACCATGACTCGTGGTGATCGAGGAACATGGGAAACCACAATTAGTGGTGATTTACACGGAAAATATTACACCTATGTTGTGACCAACGCGAGTGGCATTCATGAAGTTGTTGATCCTTATGCTAAGGGTGCTGGGGTCAATGGCCGTCGCGGTATGATTGTTGATTTTGCCAGAACCAATCCTACTGGTTGGGATACGGTGAATGATCAAGATACCTATGCATCCAATACCGATGCGATTATTTACGAACTGCATGTTCGTGATTTATCCATGGATAGTTCTTGGAACGGCACTTCTGCTCATCGTGGAAAATATGCGGCAATGCATGAATCAGGAACCACGTTTACAGGTTCAGGTCGTACAGTTAGCACTGGTTTTGACCATATTAAAGAATTAGGCGTTAACGCTGTACATATTTTACCAATGTATGATCATCACAATAATGAATTATCGGATGAATTTAACTGGGGTTATAATCCCTTAAATTACAACGTTCCCGAAGGTCAATACTCTTCTAATCCTCACGATGGGTTAGTGAGAATTCGTGAAGTTAAAGATATGGTGAAAGCCTACGATGATGCAGGTATCAAGATTGTTCTTGACGTTGTTTATAATCACTTGGGTGATGCAAACGGTAGTAATTTCCAACGCTTAGTTCCCGGTTATTTCTTCCGTTATAACTTAGATGGATCTTTATCCAACGGATCTGGTGTGGGTAATGACACCGCCTCAGAACGTTTTATGTTTTCGAAGTTTATTGTCGACTCAACTGCATTCTGGGCGGAAGAATATAAATTGGGTGGATTCCGGTTCGACTTAATGGGACTTCATGACACGGCAACGATGAAAGCTGTTCGCGATCGGGTTGTTCAAATCGATCCCGATACGTTAATTTACGGTGAAGCTTGGACCATGTCGGGGACAAGAACTTATTCGAATGTCCCAATGGCGAATCAATCCAACTTAGCCACAGCCAACATGGCTAATATTGGCGCTTTTTCTGATCTCATGCGCGACGCTATTCGAGGTGGTGTTTTTGATGGAGCCTCGAAAGGATGGGTGCAAACCGCTTCGCCTAACTCGAGTAATTTATCCTCTTTAAGACGGGCGTTTAAAGGCCAACTTAATACCAACACCGATCCTAAGCGTGTGATCAATTATATTTCTGCACACGATAACCATACACTTTATGACAAACTACTTCTCTCTGGTGTGAGTCAAGCTAATGCTCCTAAAGTAAATACGCAAGCCTCATCGATGATGATTTTCTCTCAAGGCATTCCTTTCTTCCATGCCGGGGATGAATTAATGAGACAAAAAATCAACGCCGATGGCAGTTATAACCACAACTCCTATAACGCTCCTGATTCAGTAAATTCGATTAAATGGGCAAATAAAGCTACACATTTTGACTACTTTACGAAGTATCAAGAAATGATTGAATTGAGAAAAAATACTGAATCGATGCGTTTGTCCACGAGTCAAGAAATTGGTTTACAACAAACAGACTTAACAGCATTTGGTGGATTAACCTTCGGCAACTCTACCGCTGCATATCGCTTAACCTCTCACGTCAATTCAACTGATTTCTATGATGAATATGTGATTATTCATAATGGCAATAACGCAGGCATTACGATTGATGCTTCGGGTTACACGGTGATCTTTGTCTCTTCAGGTTCATTGAGTGCAACACCCTCAACAAGCATCGGTACCAACACCTCGGTTGTTTTAGCAAAAAATTTAGATTGATTCCTTCTTGTTCTCAACACATATGTACAAAACCATTTTCATGCCGGAGTTAGAGTCGCTCATGAAACAGAAACCCTTGAATATCATCGACGTTCGAGAGGTTGATGAATATACCATGGGTCATATTTCCGGTGCCTTATTATGTCCGGTTTCTGAATTTATGAATCATCTTCCTAAATTATCCAAAAGCAAATCCTACTATGTTGTATGCCATTCCGGTTCTCGTTCCCAAGCGGTTTGTGATTATTTAGGCAATCAGGGTTATCAAGTTACGAATGTCATGGGTGGCATGAGTACGTATCGCGGCATCAAAGTCACAGGATTAAAATAATTGGAAAACAAAAAGCGCCGTAATAGGCGCTTTTCATTTGAAATTGTATTAGGCTCTTAACGATTTTTCAATCTCATTTAAGAACGCTTCTAAAGGTTGATTACCTAACAATTCAAATGTTTCGTTAATGACAATTTTTGGTACACCTGATACTTTGTATTGTTGCGAAAGTGCTGGGAAAGTATTAGCTTCGATCATTTCTGCCTTGATGTTAGGATTGAGCATGGCTAGACGATGCGCATTTTGTACTGCGCCTGGGCAATGTGGACAGCTCAGGGTGACAAAGACTTTAATATTGACGGGTTTATTAATTTTAGCAATACGGTCTAAGGCCACTTGTGGGACTTTTAAAGGATGACCGGACATTTCAATTAGAGCACTAATAAAGGAGTTAATTTCATGACCAGCAGGAATGCCATTAAATTTAACACCTTTATACTCTCCCAAATCATTAAGCATGACAAAACTGGGAACTAAACTAATCCCATATTTTTCTGCTTCTTTAGGATTTTGATTCTTATCGAATATTTGCAGATTGATTTTATGACTTGTTTCCTTAAACTCAGTCAGTAGTTGCTTTGTTTCATTGCAAGTTTGACAGCCCTTTTCATCGATAAATAATTTAATGGTAATCGGCCTTACCATTTGCCCTAAAATCTGCGTGATTTGTTTGCGAATATCGTCATTAAAGAATTTTTCCATAAATACCTCCTTAGGAATGATGGATTAAATATTGTTGAATAGCCAGCGCGGCTTTTGCCCCATCGCCAACGGCAATCACAATTTGTTTGAAAGGATGTTGGGTGACATCACCTGCTGCAAAGAGCCCCGGTGTTGTTGTCATAAATTGGTCATCCACCCAAATTTCACCCTTGTCATTGGTTTTAGAGATGGATTGCACTAAGGTAGAATTAGCGGTTAAACCAATTTGAATAAATAGACCATCTGCTTTGATATAGCGTTTTTTTTGTGTTGATTTATCTAACACCCAAATACCTTCCAATTTGTCCTTACCTTCGATGGAAAGTATTTGTGTTTCTAAAAAGACGGTCAGGTTTTTAATCGTTTTAAATTGCTTGAGGATAATTTGATCTGCTCGCCACTGAGAACGATGGACCACGGTGATGTGTTTAGCCCAAGCAGCTAAATCAATCACTGCTTCTGCTGCGCTATTGCCACCACCAGCCACAATCACATTTTTTCCCTTAAAGAAAGGTGCATCACATGTTGTACAGTAAGAAACACCTTTATTTGCAAAGGTTGCTTCCCCAGGAATATTCAACTTTTTAGGTTGACCGCCCGTGGCAAACAAAATTGTTTTACTTTTTAAAACAGAACCACTGTCCATCGTTACAAAAAACACGCCGTTACTTTTTTGAATACTTACCACCCAATAATCTAAATATAAAGGAACATCCAGTGCTTCGAGATGCTTTAAGAAAACGGAAGATAAGTTTTTACCTTCAATCATCGGAATGCCTAAATAATTATCGACGGTGGAGGTGTTATGAAGTTGTCCACCAATCTCTTTGGCAATCACACCAACTTTTAAACCTTTTCTTTGAGCGTACAAAGCAGCATTTAAACCCGCAGGTCCACCACCAATTACCAAAAGATCCCACAAAGGAGTGGTTTCAAATATCGTAGGGATTGGGCGTTGTTGAATTTGAAGATCAAACATATCTATCGGCTCTTTACAATCAAAGCCATCGCATCTTGGATGGCTTTTTTGTTTTCTGGTTTATCCAACATAATTTGCTGAAGATTCTCGGTTGTAACCAAGGAAATTGTTTTGTCGAGGTTCACGCGTATTGCTTTTAATTGAGTGACCAAATCTTCACATGAATCTTGTTTTTCCATCATGTTTAAAATGCCATTCATCTGGCCATGAAGCCGTTTCATCCGATGTAATAAATCTTGGTTACATTTCATATCGTCAATATACCCATATGGGTATTAAAAGTCAAAGGATATGATTGATAAGTTATATTTTTGATGCTGAGAAAAAATGAGTTAAATAATTCTTCAAGTTGGATTGGGTCATTGTCGAGGGCGTGTCCGCTATTTGCAAATAAAATAGCTTCGACAGGAGCATTGATTTCTCCTACTTTTTCTAAAAAACGCACATAATTGCTCTGCGGAATTAACTCATCCAAAACCCCATAACCAATTAAAGTCGGAATTGCCGTTTCTAAAAAATGAATCGGCGAGGCATCATACCAACTTTGAGGATACCCATTTTCCAACAGTTCATTTGCGTTCATAATGTTAGTTTGCATTAATTGATTGGCCAAAAATAACTGGTTTGTGGTATTGCCAAAGTTAATGTAATTTGGGTCTGTAAAGTCGAGTGGTGGCACTAACGCTAATATGAATTTAATTACGATTGGGCTGGTATTTCGATAACTAAATAGCATGGCAAGGTGAGCACCGGCGCTCTCTCCTGCCAAGACAATTTGAGTTGTATCGATTGGTATCCCCAATGTTTGCGTTTTAATGTATGCAATCGCCAACTCGATATCTTCTAACATATCAAGATACGTAGCCTGATTGGTGATGAGTCGATAATTCATGCTCGCATAGACATAACCCTCTTGAATGATTGCGGTTCGGTACTTTAACATATTGGACTTATCACCACTAATCCAACTGCCACCGTGGATCATTAACACTGCGGGTACAGGCGAAATTAAATCACCGCGATAACTAATATCAAGTGTATGGCTTTCGTTAAATCCATAAATAATGTTGTGTTCCGTGATGATGGACGGAGAGGCAATTGAACCAGGATTGCTCGTTAAATTTGAGGAAGGCAAAATACTCGTGGAAATCAGGGAATTAGAAACGTGGCACCCCGTTAACACCACGGTGAGTAATAAAATTGAAATCTTCGGTGTATACATAAGAAGATTATGATGCTATTCAGGACCATGATTCAATCAATAAGCATTTACCTTGCATAAAGGTTGAATGAAAAGATAAGATAAAGGTACCCCCCTACAGGAGGGGTAAGGAGAAGATATGAAGGTTGGAATTATTGTTGGGTCAACACGCGTTGGCAATGTCGGTCAAAACATCGGCAAGTGGGTTTTTAATCAAACTAAAAACCGTAAACATGCTTATGAATTGATAAACTTAGTGGATTACGCTCTGCCATTATTAGGTGAACGGGAAGCAAAAGAAGCCATTCAAAAGTGGAATGACAAAATTAATTCTTTAGATGGTTATATCTTTATTACTGCTGAATATAACCATTCGATTATTGGATCGTTAAAGAATGCTTTAGATTTAGCAGGGATTCCTACTTGGATTAATAAACCAGCAGGAATTGTCAGTTATGGATTTGCAGGTGGCGCAAGAGCTGCCGAGCACTTGAGAACAATTTTGGGCGCCCTAGGCGTTGCTGATGTACAACAACATGTGTTATTCAATTTAAACTCAGAAATGAGTCAAACCGAAGGTTTTAAACCTGCTAGTTATCAAAATGGCTTATTAACGAAGTTATTCGATCAAGTTGAATCGTGGGCTGTCGCGCTTAAAACAACAAGAGGTTAATTAACGCTTTTTTGCTGTACCATAGCCACCTTGTACCGGCCTAACATCTAAAAATGTCACGACTGCTTTGGGAAAATGTGTTGCTAAGTGGGCAACCATTTTTCTTTTCTTACGAGGAATGTAGGAAATGATCATCGCATTCCGGTGGTTTGCTTTTCCTAATGATTCAAGAATCGTTGCCGCAAAACCATGACTTCTTAATTCTTCGGCAAACGCCATTGCTTCATCTTTTTCGGCGATGATTTCTGCTTTAATATTTCCAAGCCCGACTCGCCCTTCTAACCAAGAACCAAAATACAAACCAAAGGCAAAACCGCTTGCATATGCCAAGACTCTTAAAGGATCTTCGGTGATTCGTGTGACAACCAATGATACGTTCACTACCCAAATCATTTGTTCAAAAAAGACAATCAGGGAAGCTTGCTTTCTAAAACCCTTGGTCATCAACAGTAAACGAAAAACACCAATACTAACTTCCGTCATTTTTGCTAAGAAAATCGCAAAGTAAATTAGAATATTTATCATATTTTATTTGAGAAAAAGTTGGAGAATTTGCACTGCATTGGTCGCAGCACCCTTTCGTAAATTATCTCCAACCACGAACATATTCAAACCATTTTCTATCGATTCATCTCTTCTAATTCTGCCAACATAAACATCGTCTTTTCCATCCACCAATAACGGCATGGGATATTCTTTTTTTTCCGGTTTGTCGTAGACAACCACCCCGGGGGCTTTGGATAGTAAAGCATAGACATTTGCTAAATCAAATGGTTTAACAAATTCTAAATTGATCACTTCACTATGAGCGTTTTTGACAGGAACCCGCACTGCGCTACTACTGATTTTAAGATTGGGTAAACCCATGATTTTGCGAGATTCTTTGATGATTTTTTCTTCTTCCTTGGTGTTGCCATTTTCCATAAAAATATCAATTTGAGGAATGACATTTTCGTAAATTTGATATGGAAATTTGGTGGTTTTACCGGTAGGAAGTTTCTCAGATAAATCGTGTAAACCTTTACTGCCAGCTCCACTTACTGCTTGGTAGGTTGCAATCACCATTCGTTTGAGTTGAAAGGCGTCATGTAAGGGCTTCATCACCACCACCGCTTGAATGGTCGAACAATTAGGATTTGCAATGATATATTGATGTTTCATTGCCTCTTTAGGATTAACCTCAGGTACCACGAGGGGTACCGTTGGATCCATTCTCCAAGCGGCGGAATTATCAATGACTAATGTTTTTTGTTTTGCAAAGAGTGGTGCATATTGTAATGACACATCGCTACCGGCACTAAACAGGGCATATTCAACGGGATTATTCTTGACATTCGTTTCATTGAGCGTAATCACAGGATGGTTTTTTCCTTGAAAGGGAATCATCAAACCTTGACTACGTTCAGAAGCAAAAAGCACCAAGGTACGAATCTTGATTTTTCGTTCCTCTAGAACTTCTAAGAATTTTCGACCAACGACACCGGTTGCGCCAACAATCGCGAGTGAGATTGCTTTCATTTTGTTAATCCTCCAAGGACGAATTCGTTATACAAAGCATTGATTGCAAATTTATAGTCGACATCTTCAACACCAATCACCAAGTGTAAACCATTACTTCCATAATCAATCATTTTTAAGGTAACATTCGCGTTAACTAAGGCGGAGAAGACTTTGAGAACATTCATTTTATTTTGTAGGAGATTTCGCCCAACCACGTAAATGAGGGAGATACCTTCGGTAATTTCAACGACATCGGGTCGTAAATCTTTTTTGAGTTTTGATAACAAGGCTTCTTTTTTACCCTCTTGTAAATATTTTGACTCAATCATCATCGAGAAGGTATCGGTCCCCGAAGGGAAGTGTTCAACATTGATGCCAAGCTTTTCGCATATTCTTAGAATTTTTCGATCAAAACCAAGCGTCTCTGACATCATTTCCTTTTCAACGACAACCAAGTTAAAACCTTTCACACCGGTGATGCCCGTAATTGCACTTTGATAACGGTCTGGTGGAAGTTTACTGTAAATCATCGTGCCTTCACCTGTAGGATTAAAGGTATTTTTAATTTGAGTCGGTATGCCTTTTTTGATTAAGGGAAACATCGTTTCTGCTTGAATCACACTTGCGCCCATAAACGATAAGACGCGAAGTTCTCGATAAGTTAAAGCTTCAATGCGTTGTGGTTTTTCCACCACTCGAGGATCGCAGGTTAAAAACCCATCCACATCAGTCCAGTTCTCGTAAAGTTTTGCGTTTACCGCATCGGCAATTAAGGCACCACTAATATCCGAACCGCCACGAGGTAAAATTTGAATTTGGTCATTTTCGTCACTGCCATAGAAACCACCAATCACAACATAAGGATGTTTTTTTAGTAATAATCCAGCATCATTTCTTGTTTTAGGGCGATTTAATTGGTTGCCTTTGAAGCGAACAATATCGGCCGCATCAAGAAAAGCAAAATCAAGATAATTTGAAAGGATTAAAGCCGACAAATATTCACCGCGTGAAACAATATATGGAAGTGATTTAGAAATCTTCATTTTTTGAAAGATATCTTGCAAAATCGATTTAATTGGCAAATCTAACTTTAATTCTTCCGTAATCTCTACAAATCGTTCACGGATGGTTTTAAAATCAACCGGATCTTTTCCAAGTTGAATATCCTTTGCTACTTGATAAAGTAAATCGGTAACCTTGGTGTCCTTTTCATCACGTTTACCAGGTGCAGAAACCACAATAAATTTTCGTAAAGGATCTTGTTTGATAATCTTTGCGACTTGTTTAATCGTGTTAGCAGATGCCATTGATGTTCCGCCAAATTTGGCGACGATTGCTTTCATAAATTAAGATAATTTTCCTTTAAAATGACCATAATCAAAAGCCTTAACCAAGACATCCTTACCATCAAGCTTTCTTGCATAAATGCTAGGCAAAGGAATACCGTTAAAGGTGTTGTTTTTAACAATCGTATATAGGGCCATATCTTCAAAAACAATGGTATCGCCAACACTTAAAGGCTTTGCAAAACGATAGATGCCAATATCATCACCGGTTAAACAAGTAGCACCGGATAAACGGATGATATGGGATCCTTTTGGATCTGACGAGGTGACGGGTGGAATAAATTTAGCTTCTAAGACGTCGGGCATATGGCATGTTGCTGAGGCATCTAAGATTGCAATTTCCACATCATTCTTTGTCACATCCAAAACTTTGCTGACTAAAAATCCCGCATTTAAAACAACCGCCTCACCAGGTTCTAAATAAACATCCATGTGATATTTGTCTTTAAAATAACGGATGATTTTGACAAGTTTGGGAATATCATAGTTTGCCCTTGTTAGATGGTGACCGCCACCGAAATTAATCCACTTTAAATTAGAAAAATATTTGCCGAATTTCTTTTCCACTTCTTTGACCGTGGTTTCAAGCGCATCGGCGTTTTGTTGACAAAGGGTATGAAAGTGAAAACCAGAAACTCCTTCTAATAGTTGAGGATTGATATCTTGAGCTTTAATACCCATTCTTGATGTAGGTGAACAGGGGTCATACATGGTGTTTCCCGTTTGCGTTGACACTTCTGGGTTAATCCGAATACCAATTGTTTTCTTTGCTTTTAGGGCTCTTTCTTTAAAACGAGTTAACTGTGAATTAGAATTGAAAACAATATGATCGCTATATTTTAAAACCTCATTAAATTCTTCTTCTTTAAAGCCGGGTGTAAACACATGCACCTCTTTGCCAAAGTGCTCATGGGCCAAACGTGCTTCAAAAAGCCCACTCGATGCTGTACCATCCAAGTATTGATTTAACAAGGGATAAAAGTAAAAACTAGAAAAAGCTTTTTGGGCAAGTAAGACTTTGCAGCCACTCAAATCCTTAATTTTTTTGATAATTTGGAGGTTTTTAAGGATTAAACTTTCATCAATTAGGTAATAAGGCGTAGGTAACCCTGGGGTCAGTTTCATATGCATACATCTTTACTTGATTAACTGAGGCTTAAAGGTTTCTTTCCAAGGCAATCCCCATTTATTTAATAAATCCATGTACGGATCAGGATTAAATTGTTCCATGTTAAACACACCTTGGCCAGACCATTGTTTGGTAAGCATCAGGGTAGCACCAATCATCGCGGGAACGCCGGTAGTATAACTAATCGCTTGTGAACCAACTTCCGCGTAGGCTTTCTCGTGATCCGAAACATTGAAAACACGATATTGAACCGGCTTACCATTTTTATGACCTTGTAAAATCACACCAATGTTGGTTTTGCCCTTGGTTCGAGGTCCAAGTGAAGAAGGATCTGGTAATACCGCTTTTAAAAATTGTAATGGTACAATCGGTCTTCCTTCGTACATGATGGGTTTAACAGATGTCATACCAATATTCACCAACACGCGAAGGTGAGTCAAATATTTTTCTGAAAAACTCATATAGAATCTAGCTCGTTTAACTTCAGGAATAAATTTCACAATCGATTCTAATTCTTCGTGATACATCAAATACATATCCTTGGGACCAATTTCATCTAAAGGATAAGTTTCTTTCACAGTCAAGGCTGGTATTTCTTTCCATTGACCTTGTTCGTAATAACGACCAGGCATGGTAATTTCTCGAATATTAATTTCGGGATTAAAGTTGGTGGCGAAAGGATAGCCATGATCACCGCCGTTGGCGTCCAAAATATCAATGTAGTCAACGGTGTCAAAATAGTGTTTTTTACCATACATACAGAAAACACTGGTAACACCAGGATCAAACCCACTTCCAAGCAACGCCATCACGCCTGCTTTTTTGAATCGATCATGATAAACCCATTGGGTACTGTATTCAAAGCCAGCTTTTTCTCTTACTTCAGCAGCAGCGGTATCCAAGTAATGCGTTTTGGTTTCAATACATGCTTCCATGATTGGAAGATTTTGATAAGGCAACGCCAAATTCATCACCAAAGCAGGTTTATATTTTTTTATTAAGGCAACAACATTCTCTTTAACTTCAGCATCAACTTGTTCTGCAATAGAAATGACGGGATATTTTTTTAGACGTTGAACAATCGCCTCACACTTAGATTTCGTTCTACTTGCGACAATAATTGTTTTAAAAACCTCGTTATTTTGAGCACATTTTTGTGCACCCACCGAAGCAACGCCACCACTACCAATGATTAATACCGTTGACATAATAAACCTCCAATTAGCATTTGATGCTTTGGTTTATCAAGTAAAAATAATGACAAACCATTTCTCTGGCTGTCATAGGAAGGTTCCTTTAGACCCTAATAGTTCCAACGACCTTACATTTCTATAAGTGTGTTCAATCAAATTTTACGTAATTTATTTCATAAGTCAATCAAA
>JACCDP010168370.1_pt1 | contig 12864 bp, 10 predicted proteins | sample 7445841 | NCBI WGS metagenome assembly JACCDP01 (sample SAMN15323441, study PRJNA562643) | freshwater metagenome | isolation source: river surface water | place: USA:Blue River Watershed | collected 2017-08-17
AAAGCAATACATACTCCTGCAACAATATATAATCGTGAATCTGATTTTAAAAAAGCCTTAGTGTCAAAAAAATTACTTTTTTGAAGAAAAAGTCCTGCACCTAGGATAAAAAATATTGCAAAGTAATGGTAGTCATAAGTTATTGAAGCGGCTCCGGAATATAGATAAATATTTCCAAAAAAAGCTAAGACGAGAGCCATATACTTTCCAATTAAGCCCCTGAAGAGGTAATAGAGTTGAACTGCAATAACCGATTGCAGTAAACAGCCCAGGATACGCAAGTGCAGGAACTGCTCTCCAACAATGTGGGTCAAAACCCACATCAAATATGGATAACCGGGAGGCACCAACAGTTCAAAATCCTTGTAGGGAATTCTGCCCTGATCTATCCATCTTGCATAAACATGCCACCAGCCCTCAGTCAAAGGCGCACTTATGTTAACTACCGAAAGTGAAATCCCGAAAACAATCCCAGATAGTAAAAGGACTGGTAAATCAAGTCTTTTAAGAATTTTCATTTTCTTGCACACTCATAAATTTCATAAACTTGATTTGAGACCAAAATATTGCATAAATAATTGTCCTCTAGATTTCTTATTAAGACCGCATGCCTAACTGGGAATGATCTTTCTAAGTGCCTTATCAGAATTCCTCCCGGTAAATCTAAATCTGCATATCGATTGAGAATAGTTCTTTGTTTATTGGCAGAGATCGGTTCCTCAAGAAGAGTCAAAGGCATCGGCAGCCAAACTCTTTCTTCAGTAAAATTCTTACCTGAAACTGAACCCAAGAAAGGAGTTATTGCATCCCAACCTTGATAGGCGACTGGCAGGTCGTCATTTACTGCACCACTTTGCAAAAGATTGGTTAAATCCGGATCAGCCACAACAGGCGAAACGGTTTGGGCGGACCCAAGTGATTGCATAGTTAGCAAACGCTCAATAAATGCAATCTGACCCACATTGGAAATTGAAATCAAGCCTACGAGCAAGGCCGTAAAGAGCCAAACAAAGAGAGCTGAGAAAGAGTTCTTATACTCTTCACTGCTATTTTGATACTCAAGCAAAACTACAAAACAAATCATTGTAAGCAGAGGAAATTCTGCCATTAGATTATCTTGATGTGCTCTTCCCAAATAATAAGTAGACCAGGCAAAAAGCGCTCCAGCCATCAAAGCAAAATTCAACCTTTTTTCAGAATCATGGGCCAAAGAGAAACGTCTAATTCCATATATGCAAATTACAAAAATCATCAATGAAATCCAGGCAGGGGTTGCAATCTGCAAAGGCAGCGAACCGTATCCCTGTGAGTAGCCAAGCGCATACATGAAGTGCATGCTCAAATCTGGAAAGTTTCCAACTCGAGTTAATGTGTAAAGAGACATCAAAGCGAAACCAGCGAAAACAGCAGCTGTCACAGACGTTGCTACTAAAGAAAAAATCAAGAACCGGTTCTTTATAGTTCTATCTGTCATGAGCGTGAATACTAGGAAAATACTAATGATTATGGAGTATAGGAAAGATTCTGCAGACCATAAAAAGTTAAGCGCGGTAAATCCAAATACGGTCAGCGATAAGTATTTAATATTGCCCATAATCTTCTTACTCAACAAGACTAAAGAAAGTACATAGATAATACTTGGGCCGAATCTGACTGCCGATGAAGATGGGTATGGTTGCGGACCTATTAAATCTGGATCTGAGAAATAAAATATAAGTAAAAATAATGCAGAAAAAATTGGAAACTTCTTCGTACCTTTTGTCTTAATATAAATATAGCAAAGTACAAAGGAAACAGTGAGAAACATAAACACCGATTGCCAGATATAAACAGCCTGACGAGCAGGTTCAATCCCCCCTTGTGAGAATAAAAGCAGATTCAAAAAGCCGTATTGTGAAGGGGTATCCCATAGAAGTGTTCCACCACCTTTCAATGTCTTAACTACATCTGAGAAATATCCGAAGTGGTAATAGGAACCAGGGAGTGAATTTATTGAATCAACTCTAAAAGCCAAGTACAGGTTTATTGAAAGAAACAAAACCAGTAACTTCTTCCGACTCTGCAATTGACCTGTGTATTTCTTGATATCTAAGAAAGTTACAATCATGTATAAAATTAGTAAATCTATAACTATTTGTTGGACAACCTGAAAGATAGGAATTCCAGTAAAACTTGAGAATATAGTTTTCATGTTTCGAGTTGTTACAAAGGAAGTTATGAGTAAAAATGGAACAAAAAAGAGAATCAAAGTATCGCGCGAAATTCCAATATTGGAAATTCTTAAACCTATATAAGTTAAGAAAATGAATACTAGATTAATAAAAATAGTTGTTCGAATTCTAACTGCTTCTGTTGTATAACCAGTATGTGCAGTATGCCAAATCAATACTAATACAAAGAAAACGGAAAGCAAGTAAGTAAAAAGTTTTATACCAGATGACTTCTTACTTGTTCTTTTGAGTAAAGAAATAGCGAAAAAATAGAAGAGAATAGCTGTCACGATCCATCGCGATGCAGAAGCATATGATTTTAAAATCCAGACTGAAGTTATAAGAAAACCAGCTAATATAAGAAAAAGCCTGATTAATTCATATAATTGAGTTGAAGGGCCAAGTAAATTGTTGGTTCCTTGTTCAGCCTTAGATTTATTCATTCAAGGGTCACCATCAGGGAATTTTAGCGATTTTTGGCACTTGGTCAGTTAATTTTGCTTGCTAAAGCGATGAAGAATTAAGCCGTAGCCTTTAGTATGCGTACATGGAGATTGTTATTTTGGCTGGCGGTTTAGGAACTCGCATCCGGGAAGAAACCGAATATCGACCTAAGCCGATGGTACCAATAGCTGGTAAACCAATACTTTGGCATATCATGAAAAGATACGCAGATTTTCATGCTAACGATTTCATAATTTGTGCTGGCTATAAGGGCGAAGTTATAAGGGAGTATTTCTCTAATTTCGAAGTAATGAACTCAGATTTCACTGTTCAACTTGGTAAGCAAGGAGACATTAACTTCCATCACGAACTGCCTGAAAAAAATTGGAAAGTAACAGTTGCCGAAACTGGAGCTGAAACAATGACAGGTGGAAGGGTCTTCAAAGTACGTAAGTATTTGAGTGGTAGTACATTTATGTGCACTTACGGGGATGGGCTGTCAGACATTGATTTCGATGAACTTCTAAAGTTTCATAAATCTCACGGAAAAATTGCAACCGTTAGTGCAGTTAGACCCTCAAGCAGATTCGGCGCCATGGAAATCGGTGCTGATTCAAAAGTTTTTAGTTTTACTGAAAAACCACAGAACCATGAATGGGTAAACGCTGGCTTTTTTGTATTTGAAATGAAAATCTTTGATTATTTAGATGAGAATGCAGTTTTAGAGAAACAACCCCTTGAAAATTTGGCACGGGACGGGCAACTGATGGCATATAAGCATGATGGCTTTTGGCAACCAATGGATACGTATCGAGAGATGGTCATGCTGACAGAGATGTGGAATTCAGGTTCTGCACCTTGGAGCATTAAGTGATCATGCGAAACAGAAATGTTTTTGTTACCGGCGCTACTGGACTGGTGGGTTCCTGGCTCGTAGCAAACTTACTCGGTCAAGGCGCAACTGTCTCTGCACTTATATTGGAGGAAGATCCTAATTCAGAGCTGCTTCGAAGTGGTAACATCAAAAAGATCAAAGCTATTCCTGGTAACTTAACAAATATTGAATTGTTAAGAGAAGTCTTCTTGAACTCTGAATTTGACACAGTTTTTCATCTAGGAGCACAAACAATCGTAGGTACCGCGTTAGAAGATCCAGTAGACACCTTTAAATCAAATATTGAAGGTACATGGAACTTACTTGAATCAATTAGGGCTTCAAAAAAACCAGCCAGAAGTATTGTGGTTGCATCAAGTGATAAGGCTTATGGAACAGCTGAAAATCTTCCATATACGGAAAATACAAAACTTCAGGGTGAAGGTCCGTACGATGTATCAAAGTCATGTACTGATTTAATTGCTCAGTCATATGGAAAAACTTATGGTATGCCTGTTGCAGTCGCACGTTGCGGCAACATTTACGGTGGAGGCGATTTGAATTGGAGCAGAATTGTTCCAGGAACAGTAAAAGCCCTGATTCAGGGCAAGCAACCAATTATTAGAAGTGATGGAACTTATGTGCGTGACTATATTTATGTCGAAGATATCGCTGATGCCTATATCCTACTTTCAAACCATCAATTGAAAACTCCACAACTTGGTTCAGCTTATAATTTTTCACGAGACGAACCGATATCAGTTCTAGAAATTTATCGTGCAATATGTAAAGCTACGGTTGGTGAATTTGTTGAACCAATTATTATGAATGAGACAAAAGCAGAAATTAAGAATCAGCATTTAGATAGTTCAAAAGCACGAGAAACTCTGCAATGGCGCTCTAGCGTCAATTTAGAGAGCGGATTACAAAAAACATCGAGATGGTACAGAGAGTTAATTGGATAAATGAAACTATTAATTAATATTGTAATTCCTGCTTATAATGAGGAAGAGTGTGTTGAGGAATTAATCACACGACTTAGAAATCTATTTACTGTGGAAAATAGCTACAGATTTAAAGTTATAATCGTTGAGAATGGAAGCAATGATTCAACTTTTGTTAAACTACAGCAAAGTTGTCGCAATGATTCAAACTTCATGATTATAAAGTTATCCAGAAACTTTAGAATGGATGGCGGCCTTACCGCAGGACTTGAATATGTGACAGGGGATGCATGTGTGGTTATGACCGCAGACCTTCAAGATCCACCAGAGCTGATTTCAGATTTCTTACGCAAGTGGGAAGAGGGCTGGGAAAACATCTACGGTGTTGTCACAAAGAGAATTGGAACTGGACCAATTCGCACATTGAATTCTAAACTTTTTTATTTATTAGCAGGGAAGTTAACTGATGGAAGGATTCCAAGGAATGCATCTGACTTTAGATTAGTTGATAGAAAGGTTTATGAAGTTGTGCGGACGATGACCGAGCGGAACAGATTTGTTAGAGGACTTTTCGCGTGGGTTGGGTTTAAATCAATTGGCGTTCCGATGGAACGTCCCCCACGGTATGGAGGCGTTTCGAATGCGCACACACTCAAAGTTATTGACTTGGCATTTAAAGGCATTTTTGCAAATAGTTATAAACCGCTAAAACTGATAACAATTTTTGGAATTTCTCTATCGTCGCTTTCTTTTGCTTCATTGATACCCCTCATATTTTTATGGATTTTCAAAGGCGTACCATTTGCGGGTTTTGGCACGCTGGTATCTCTATTTATGCTAGTGCTTGGAACACTCTCTCTTATGATTGGAATATTAAGTGAGTATGTAGGGCTCATTTATGAAGAAGTTAAGGCACGACCTAACTTTATTGTGTCTGAAATTGTAGATTTTAATGACAAGTGAATTTCAAAATCTATTAGTAATGACAGATTTAGATGGAACCGTTATTGACAGTAAAGAGGCGATTGCAAACTCAGCTATTCATACTTTAAAAGAATTTGGCCTAGACAATATTGAGGTAGAGGTTATTTATCCAACTATTGGAATACCAATTAGAGAAGTTTTTAGCAATTATATCGATAATCATAAGTTAGAGAATGCGGTAAGTATTTTTCGCGAAGACTTAGTAAAGAACGGAAAATTAACGACGCGTCAAATGCTTAATGCAAAAAGTGCTCTATTAAATCTTAAGAAAAAGGGAGCCCGCATTTGCATAGTAACAAATAAGAGAACCCCACTTGCGCAAATTGTTATAAATCAACAAAATTTAGATGAATGTTTTGACTCAGTACTAGGATCCGATGTTGGCAATCCAAAACCATCTCCAGAGCTCCTGAATAAAGCGATGGCAAACTTTCCATCAAAACATAATGTGATGATTGGGGATAGACCAGAGGATATTGAAGCCGGTCAACGCGCCGGAGTACCAACTGTATTTTTTGAAGGAGATTTTAGGCATTTACTTAATGATTCAACCATTCCAAATTTTTATATGACTGATTGGGAAAAACTAAATCCAATACTGAGGGAGTTAATTCATGCAGACAAATAAGTATTCGGATATTTTTATGGATTGGCTTAAAGAGTTTGGTTATACACATTGTTTCTTTGTTGGAGGAGGCAATGTAATGCATCTTTTGGAGTCGGCCAGCAGTAGATTTGAATGTATTCCCGTTGTACATGAGGTTGCTGCAGGAATTGCGGCTGAGTATTTCAATGAAATTTCAGAGAATAAAAGAGCATTCGCTATGGTCACAGCTGGTCCTGGTTTAACCAATATCGTTACCGCTATTGGTGGAGCTTGGCTAGAAAACAGAGAATTACTAGTAGTTGGTGGTCAAGCAAAAACATCTGATTTATCAGAAGGCAAAGTTAGGCAAATTGGTCATCAAGAGATTGATGGAATTGGTATCACATCGGCAATAACCAAGGCGGCAGTGCAATTAAAAAAGCCAATGAGCAAGTCTGATGTATGGGATCTGTGTGAACTTTCTCGAACAGGAAAAAAAGGCCCCGTATTTCTGGAGATCTGTTTGGATGTTACTGCTTCGCAAGTCGTGAAAGAGGATAAGTTCATTAAAGCAGATTTAACTTCAACACTTGCATCTGATTCAGAGATTAATAAAATCACAGAACTACTCAAAAAATCAGAGAGGCCACTTTTGTTAATTGGAGGTGGCGTTGATAGAAAAAGATTCAAGAAAATATTGCCATTATTAGTTGAAAAAAGAATTCCATTAGCAACAACTTTCAACGGAGCAGACAGAATCGGATCCGACTATAAATACTATTGTGGACGTCCAAATTGGTATGGAATGCGTTGGTCAAACATAATTTTACAACAATCAGACTTGTTGATTTGCCTGGGGACTAGGTTAGGAATTCAGCAAGTAGGTTTTGCATGGGAACACTTCGCACCAAATGCGCACGTTATCCAAGTAGATTTAGATGTGAATGAAATCAATAAAGGTTTCCCTAAAATTGATACAGGCTTAGTTGTTGAGGTCAATGATTTACTCGAACGACTTGTCACAACAGATTTAAGCACAAGCGATTCGATTGAAGATTGGCTTAACCATATTGAAGTGATGCGCGAAACGCTTGAAGTTGTTGACTCCGCAAATATAGCTCAGGAAGGATTTGTTGAATTACAGTCCTTCCTATTTAGGATAGGAGAGTACTTTTCGAAGGACGACATAGTGATTCCGTGTAGTAGTGGAGGGAGCTACACGGGTGCAATGCAAATGTTCAAGAATAAAACTGGGCAGTTAATGGTGACAGACAAAAGTTTGGCAAGTATGGGGTATGGGCTTTCTGGTGCGATAGGTGCTGCAATAGCTTTTCCGAATAAGCGCACTATATTGATCGAAGGCGATGGTGGCTTTGCCCAGAATATGCAAGAAATAGGAACTGTAAAAAATCGAAATTTGAATTTAAAAATGTTCATAGCTTCAAATAAAGGCTATGCATCTATAAGGACTACGCAAAAAGCCTACTTTAATAATAACTATGTTGGGTGTGATGAGGAAACAGGGTTAGGGCTGCCTAATTGGCAAAAAATATTTGGTGCTTACGGAATTAATACTATGCAGGTTAATTCCTCAAATCAGTTTTCATTAGAATTTCAGGAGGCTCTAAGTACCAATGGTCCATTTGCTTTCATTATTGAGCTCGATCCAGATCAACTCTATTTTCCAAAACTCACCAGTCGAGTTATGCCAGATGGCAGGATGGAATCCAACCCACTCCATTTAATGACCCCACCGCTGGCAACAGACATTAGTTCAAAAATTCTTAAATGGCTCTGAATCATTTGCGATCATAAATGATTGTTATTTCAGGGATTCGAGGGTGGCTTGGTAATGCGGCTGTAAATGTCCTAGTAGATGATTTTTCTGTTGATCCCAGCAAAATTGTAGGAATCGGAAGTCAAAGAAATATAGAAAAAGTAGGCAATCATTTATATGATGTAAAAATATGGGAAGACTTCGAACATGGAATAAAGGACGTTCAACTTTTTTTGCATTTTGGTTTTCTTACAAGGGATAAAGTAACAAAAATGCCTATTGAAGAATATTTCTTGAAAAATCGAAAAATTACAGACCAGGCTCTAGAATTTATAAAGATTAATTCGCCAATGGCTGTCATAAACGTATCATCCGGTGCCGTATTCAATCCTCCAACATTTACCAATCTTGCTGATAATTTTTCGCATAATCCTTATGGATTCCTAAAATTGGAAGAAGAGAAAAAACTTCAGGAACTCTGCGCCAAGAAAAATATTGGGATAGTTATTAATAGATTATGGGGACTATCTGGCATTGATGTTAAGAATAAAGAACCATACGCACTTTATGAATTTATTAAGAAAGCACAAGAGAATAAAATTATAGAAATAAAATCAAGAAATTTAGTGTTTCGTAGATACGTTAACGACAGACAATTAATGCGACTCTTGCTAAAACTCGCATTTCAGTCAGAAACTATCCTTTTTGACTCTGGTGGACCATTAGTAGAAATCGAGGATTTGGCAAATCTTGTGATTCGCACACTTAGTAGCAAAAGCAATATTTCAAAAAGAATCATTGATCCACAGGCAACCAAGGATGAGTACTTCTCGAAGAATTCGAAATTTGAAGAGATTTTTGCGCTTCACATGAATGAAACTTTGCTATCTTTAGAAGACCAAATAATCTTGTCTGCTTCAAGTCCAATGAACAAAAATGGGGGAATATGAATACCTTAGAGATGGAAATGCAAGAAATCCTCGAACGCGGCAGAGAAGATTATGGAGTTGTCAGCGTCAAGGCTGAATTTGAAGCTGAAGGGACTCGACTAGAAGAACTTTTAAGGTTGGTTGACATCGGTCGAGCAGCAGGTTTGCCATTAACGGTAAAGATTGGCGGTTGCGAAGCAATTCGAGATCTTCTTGAAGCGAAACAAATAGGTTGTAAGTACATAGTCGCACCAATGGTAGAAACAGCCTATGCGGCATCAAAATTTCTGGACGCCAAAGATTTAATCTATTCGGAACAAGAGGAAAGCAAAACAGACTTTTTATTCAATTTAGAAACTATCACTGGATTCGAAAATAGAAAAGAACTAATTGAAGTGACTAAACAGGGAAGAGGACTACACGGTGTGGTTCTGGGCCGCCATGACTTCGTATTATCAATGGGACTTCCAGCTACAACAATTAATGATCAAAAAACTACTGACTATGCAATTGAAATATCAAAACTATGTGCTGCAGCTGATAAACAGTTAGTTATTGGTGGTGGAATGTCAGTTGAAAGTCTCGATGGAATTAAACAAATTCATGCAATACGACTTGATAGGTTTGAAACACGAAAAGTGGTTTTCAATGCAACAAAAGCATTAAATTCAGATATAGAAATTGGATTACTTGAAGCGGTTCGCTTTGAATATCTCTGGTTGAAAAATAAACAAAACTACTATAATCAGATCGCCCTCGAAGATTCGAAGAGAATTGCAACTTTTGAAAAACGCTTAGTTGAACTTGAATCTTGGGCAAAATCAAGAAAAAAATGAAAAAATGACTAACTCGGAATGGTCAAATCGCAATTGCCCATCATGCAGCTCCGATGAAGCGAATGTTAATGTGGGCATTTCATCTACCACTCCTGCAGAAAACATTTCTTTTAAAGAGGTAAAAAACTATTTTATTGGGTTGAGAGATAAACAAACGTTTTTTTCATTTTTTAGGTGTAGTAATTGTTTACTACTATATAGTCCACAGTATTTTTCACCTGAACAGCTAAAAGAGTTATACTCTGAAATGCCTGATAATCTTATGGGTGAAGATAGATCTGTAGCCCTAAAAACACAATCTACATATATCAAGCAAATTGCTAAATATGTTAGCAATGCAGATTCTTTTCTTGAGCTAGGTCCAGATATTGGTCTGGTAACCAAAGAAGCTATTTCCGCATTTAATCCACACACGGTTACTTTGGTGGAACCCAATAAAGCGATGTGGCCCGAACTACGTCAACTTGATGCTAAAAACCTCGAAATATACGAATCGGTGCAGGATATCCCAAAATCTCTTTGCAATCTTGTAATAGGTATACATGTATTTGACCACCTTGTTAACTTAGAAAATGAATTTAAGGCAATAAACAGGAACACAGCATCCTCCGCTACTTTGGCAATGGTTGTGCATAATGAAAAATCTATTCTGAGGTTGCTACTAAACAAAAAATGGCCACCATTCTGTCTTCAACATCCTCAACTATTCAATCCTCGAAGTGCGCGTCGAATGCTTGAGAACTATGGTTGGGAAGTCGTGAAAGTTATGCGAACCACTAATTACTACACAAGCAGAAACTTTATCCAATTAGCTTTAAGAATTATAGGTAAAGAAGTTAAACTCTTAAGCAATATCCCCAATTTTCAGATTCCAGTCAAGCTTGGAAATATTCTAATTATTGCCAAAAAAAAATAAAATGAATCCGATCTATATCTATGCTCCATCTTTTGTAAATTGGTCAGCCGGGATTAAAGTTCTGTATTTACTATGCCAAGAACTTAACAAAATTGGCGTATCAGCATGGATTGCCCTACATGGTCCTATTCCAGACAAGATGGAATACCTAGGACCGGTTTTAAATCAGGAAATTATTGATCAGCACGCTGCGAATAATCTTAAGACAATAGCCATTTATACCGAATCAGTAATTGGAAATCCTCTTAATGCAGCGATGACAGTTCGATGGATTCTAAATTATCCTGGTTTATTGGGCGGCCAAAAATATTTTAATGATGACTTCCTAATGGCATACACAGAGAATCTTGCCAAAGCGTCGAAAAGTAGCAACCCAAATGCTTTAATAGAAGTTCTATATTTACCAGCCTTAAACTTGAAAGAGATGCTAGAAGCAAAGGAATTGGCTCTAAAAAATCCTGAGAAGTACTCTCTCATTTATGCTCAAAAATTTAGGGCTCTTGGAGGAAGAATCACACCAGTGCATCATAGGACTATTGAGATAACGAGGGTAGAGAAAAATTCAACTAAACGACAAGAAACTTTAAGTTTGATAGCAGGTGCAGAGCAGGTCTATGTGTATGAAAACACCACCGTAATCTCTGAAGCTCAAATTTTAGGAACACCAGTAAGGTGCATTTCAAATAAATGGTTTGATCAAATTATTGCTGAAGTAGAGCTGGGAACAAGCGGAATTGTTTGGGGTATGGATACACCGCTGGAACAACCAAATTCCAAAGATGTAATTGGTAAAATTGCTAAGTACGAAGAGATCTTACCCATAAAATTGCTAGAACTAACAAAAATATGGTTTTTGCAAGCAGAGAAAAACGTATTTAAGAAACCAAAACTACCCTCAAATAACCTCATTTCTAAACATTCACTAATGAGGGCTAAAGCTTTAATACAAACTAAAAGTATTTCATCAGTTTTTAAGTTCGGATGGACATATTTAAAAAGATGGAAGAGTAAACATGGTTATTGATCTTATGATTTCACTACTCTCCATTTTGATATTTTTCACACTAGGAACACTATTTACACAAAAAATTCGAATTGGTTCAAGTCTAGAACAAAATCTTTTCTCAATTCTTGTAGGTATAGCGCAATGTATTTTTCTTGCGACATTATTTGTAAAAATCGGATTATCTGTTGATTATCTAATCATTACGTTGATACTCATATTGATTTTAAGTATTATCAAAATAGCGAAAGAAATAAAAACCAAGGTGCACTTGAAGCTGATAAGCATATGGAAAACTTCACTGACAATTCCTGTTTTGACTTACGCATATCTACTCAATAGTTCCCTATTTACTTCTCAACTAAGATTACGAAACGGTCCAGATACCGTTGGTATTCTTTCGTCCGCTCGATATTTGTGCGAAAATACATCTTTAGTAAAATTAAAAAATAGTGTTGTGGGCCAATTGGGTAATGAAAATTATGAAAAAATACTGAAAAGTCCAATTGATACCCAAGGTAATTCAATTTACAAGATAGCTTCATTTACGGACCAAGTTAATGCAGAGTTCCTTCTAGGAGCAAAAAGGCTGGGATTACCTGCTCTTGGCGCCGTGCCCTGCAATATCGGAGGTCCTGAAGCTTTATTTAGGTTCTCAAATTCAATTATTTTAGTTTCAGTCTTTCTCATTACTCTTCTTGTTTACTCTTTTTTGTCAAACTACAGATTTCCCTCATACCTAAAAATTATAATTAGTTTATTTGCAAGTTTGAACATAAACCTTCTGGCCTCAACATTAGAGGGCGGAATCGTACAAATAGTTACAATTCCTTTCTTTCTATACTTCATTTTTTCTCTAATAATTAAGCAATATAGAAATGCAGCTTTTGGATTTTTCCTTATCTTATTAATTGCCCTGACAACCTACTATGACTTGTTATTTTTTGTGGGAATTATTCTCGTATTATATTTAGTAGTTAACCACAAAGAAATCGTAAGTAAAGATAGAATCTTATTTTATAAGTATCTGCTTTATGCAACTTTACTAGCAACAGCACTTTTACCAAACGAGATGCTTCGGGTTGTAAATGAAGTTGTCACAAGAAATAGCAGCTTATCTTGGGGCGGTTGGGATCAAGGCAGAAAACCTACTCCTGCCAATTTCATGGGTCTTATAAACTGGTTGCCTCCAGATGGCGTCACAAATTTTTCAAGATCCTTTGGAGTGGTTCTCCTAGAGTTAATTGTAAGTGTTGTTCTGATTTTAACTTTAGTTAGATTTAAAAATAAGATTTCTTTCTTTGTTATTGTATTGGGCGTTCTATATGTTTTACTAATGGTACAAATTTACATTCTCGGTA
>JACCDP010620220.1_pt1 | contig 12863 bp, 5 predicted proteins | sample 7445841 | NCBI WGS metagenome assembly JACCDP01 (sample SAMN15323441, study PRJNA562643) | freshwater metagenome | isolation source: river surface water | place: USA:Blue River Watershed | collected 2017-08-17
GAGGTGATCTCATTCGCCGACATGTCACCGGCCAAGACACCAATTACTGGTACGCCAGCAGCCACCGCTGACTCAAAACGCAGCGCCGTATCCGACGCGCGCGCCAACGATTCAAGTCGCGCACCAAAGGTTGCCAGCAGCAACTTGTTTGCCGTGACGACCGGTCGGCCCGTCTTGAGTGCCGCCTCAACGATCGGCATGGCAGGGTCGAGCCCGCCCATGAGCTCCACAACAACGTCGACATCTTCAGAGGCGGCAAGCGCCGCAGGGTCCGTGGTTAGTGGTGCAATGCGATCAAGGCCAGCGGCCTGCGCCTTCGCCAGATCGCGCACCGCGATCCCCGCGATGCCGATCCCCCACTCTTCGGCTCGGCTTGCCAGCCCGCGCGCAACCGCCGCTCCGACCGTGCCCCCACCAAGGAGTCCGATCGTGAGCCGCTCGCCCTGCCAACCTGCCTGCTCTGCCATGGGGTAAGGGTAGCGGAGGGAGGTAAGAGCGAGCCGACCTACTCCTCGGCGCTCTTCTTCTTGCGGGACCGCTTCTTCGGCTCAGTGGCGAGGCTCCCGCGCTTCGTTTTTCGGCGCTTGCTAGGTCCCTCCACAGCCTCTCCACCATCAGCCGAACCGCCGTCGTCCTTTGGATTCCGGCGCGATGGGCGCTTTGGCTTCTCCTCAGCGTCCTCATCAAAGACAGGCGGAGGAATCACGACCGGCGCACTACCTGTGAATCGGTTAGCAAATCGCCGGAACAGACCCGGGCGATCTTCGAGCTTGATGTCTGGTTCCGCCTCAACCTCAAGCACGGGCTCAGATTCGCTCTCCGAGGAGGCAGGCCCCTCCACAGTCACTACCGCATCGCCTTCAGTACCTTCAGGCTGACCCTCGACTTCAGGCGCCACTTCAGGTTCTGGTTCCGGCTTCACCGCTGGGCCGCCGATAAGGTCGTCATCGTTATCAGGAATTGGGTAGGCACTCCGCTCAATGGCCTCAATCGTGCCGAAGGAATTCAGCACCTCAGCAACCACTCCAGCGCGCGGAACGAATCGCCGTAGCTCACGCGGATTTGCATCACGCTTCACCTGCGCAGCTTCTGTGGGATCAGAGTAAGACCATGCCGACTTGACCATAGGAATTATTCGAATAGAGCCGGCCGCGCTGAAGGACTCGGTCGCTACAAGGCTGTCAATGCGAAGCTCCTCTGCCGCGCCATGAGGCGCAAAACGGATAATCGGCGGCTCCGTCTCACGTGTGTCAAGTAAGTCAAATTCTTCAGGAGCGATGAACTGAATGATGCGCTCACTTCCAGACTGCTCGTCTCGACTAAACACCTGGCTATACAGCGTGCTGATGACCGAATCTGAACCCCACGCATCTAGGAGATCTTGCTTGAGCTGCTTAACGGCACGGGCATGGCCATCATCTTCTTCGGAGGCTGGGGCGGACTCCCGAACGGACGGATGGAGAAGATCCGACGCGGCGAGATTGGAGAGATACTTCTGCATGGACTCGTCGGCATTCTTCATGACTTCAACTGGCAACTCGCTGCGGGCGGGACCACGCATGCGCTCCCACTGCAGATCCATCGCTCGGCCGCCAATAAGCGCAACGTCAGCCGCAAATAGGTTAAGCCCGCTCAGGTACCCAGCATATTCCCCGCCACGTCCAACCTGGTCAAGCGTGGTCTCAAAGGCGGGGCTATGGAACTCTTCGAGCGCGGTCGTACCAGTCGCACCACTCGTGAGGTAGCTTTGAATCTCACGCAACCGTTTTGCCGAAGCCTCGCTCCAATTCTTCACCGTATCAGTGGAGATAGCGAAGATTTCCGAGGCATGGAACCTAAATGAGGCGTGGTGCCAATCGTTGTAGATGATGCTCGCCCAGGCCGCCCACAATGGATTGCCACCGAGTGCGGTCTTCTCTGTTGGCAGCGATGCCATAGCGGTAAAGCCGTCTCGCGTAAGGGTCTCGTTCCACTTGTTGCGCCCGCGGGTCAAGACAATGAGGCTCAGAAGCATCAAGACACTCGCGACCCCAAGGCCCTGCAGCGCGTAGTGGCCCAAATGCTGGCCCTGCGGCGAGAACCAGAGGACGCGATCTAGCGCCTCGGCCCCAACGCGACACAGTTCACCTGGAACACCGCGGAGCGATAGGTCGGGGCAGCGGTCGAGTGGTGGCACCTTGTAGGCCCACGCGGTTCGGCCAAGGATCTCGGTAGCGGCCAGCCCCACAACCTTCAGAAGTCCAAAGAAGATGGTGATTTCAAGTAGTCGACGGAACAGCGTTGAGATCGCGCTGCCGATCCACGACGCGGCACCACCCATCAAGGTACGGATCAAGAGAGCCGCGCCTACAACCGCTAGTGCTCGCATCAGGAACGGTGCAGTGTCGAAATACATCCACTCAAGAATCGTCGGGACCGGCTCGTCAAGCCATCCCCTGAACCAATTCACCTTAAGTGCTGGCCATCCGGCGTCAAGAACGTATGTGATCACTTGGACTGTAATCAGTAGGGCTGCAGCGGTAACGACTAGACCAATCGCGAGCTTCAGTAGGCTGGCGAATCGATTGCGCGGACCCGTGACCACCAAAGTCTCAACTAGCCCAGCGAGGAATCGACGGAATGGACCCTTATCCTGTAACCAAGTCCCAAACGTGCCCGCAACGGCTGACCCAGGCGTGTAGCTGTCGTGCTCCTTCTCAATCGTGACCAGCGCCCGCTCAATTCCAAGGCCATCAAGGTGCTGCCCGAGGTGCTCGCGAGCCTGCTGCGGCGACCTTGGCCGGCTGCGACGTGCCTTGTCTCGCAGGTTGAGTGCCGCAAGCCGCGGCGCGCGTAGTAGTCGAATTTCACCAAACGCGTCAGCAACTTCATCTCGAAGGAGTTCAACCACGTCGTACTTCTCTGGGAGCAGCGTCATGACCTCAACGCCAGCCTTACGGGCCGCATCTACCTGAGAGATGTTTACGCCATCGCTGAAGTCCGCTTGGCTCAAAATGGCGTCTTGCAAGTCGCGGGCCTCTCGAATTTGCTTCGCCGCCTCCTTTGCCTTCGCCATGCGGGAGTGCCATGGCCGTAGCAGGGCTGTAACCCAACGGGACCACATGAAAGGGAGCCAGCCCTTCGGCTTTGGGCCGATCAGTCCAGCAAAAGCTGCGTACGCTGTCTCGGCCGCGGTATACGATTGTTCGTAGACACGACGCGCATCACTCGGTTTATCAGGAATGACCGGCTCATAGTTCGGCTCTCCGCCTTTCGCGAGCGGCGGAGGAAATGCGGTACCTGCAAGTTCATCAGATAACTCTGGGTAAACGGTGCTCCCTGCGATGGTCTCCAGCTGACGCCCCTCTAGGAGCTCAGCAATACGCCCAGCTTGATCAGCGGTTTTCTGTTTCGAATATCCGCCCAGCACGCCGCGATACAAGCCAACACTGCTAACGGCGCGCCAGGAGTCGCCGCCTGATGCCTGCCAGGTTGCCTGGAAGACAGCGGGCTCGCGGAGAGCCTCGACGACTGCACGAATCGCCTCTTCGCGAAGCTCCTCGTCTGAGCGTCGATCGGAGAGGCGTGGCACGCCAAGTGCGGTACCGCCCACACCAGCCCCATACGGCGAGCCGAGTGGATCCCGAACAACGAGTACCCCCGCATGTGGATCCCGGCTCTCGAGCACTTTGGGAATTTTGAGCTTAAGGGGTGATGGCGCCCCAACCGCATCTAGCACAACCAACACGCGAGGGAGCAGCGCACTCTCCACGGCAATCCGCAACGCCTCAAGCTCGCGCTTACCCGGTGCGGCATCTATCACCAGAACCAGGCCGAGGGTCTGCGCGCCACTAAAGGTGGTGTTGCGAACCGCCATCCAACGGCGCAGTGATCCGCTCTTAATCAGTTCGTGCGCATCACCACCAACGTCAACCTGCCGTAAGTCCGCGACTTCGACATCCGTGATCGGGCTTTGGGCCTCGAGCACGCTTAACGCTTCCCTGTCTCGGCCTGCTCCCAGAACTGCTTCAGATTCCTGAAATCAGTCTCCTCGCTCGTTGAGGGGTGCACCTCTTCAAACGCGCGTCGTAGTTCTTCAGAGTAGAAAAACTTTGCATGCCGTGCCCGACCCATGATCCCTGGCATCCCAATCCGCTCGGCCTCCTTTAGGGCCTCCTGCACTAGAACTTCACTTTTTGCCCATTCGTCAAGGATTTGCTGAAACACGATTGATGGTTTCTGCCTGGACCCAGATCCCTTAAACCCTTTAGCAAGATAGTTGCCTACCTTCTTTGCTAACTCTCCTGCAGCGCCAGGCTGTCCATCACAGTAAAGATTCAAAATTGCCCTGGAGTAACTTGCGGTAAAGGTTGAGATCCCGCTCAGTCGGCCAACTTTCCTCAGGTTAACCACGAGCTCTTGCGTTTCTCCATCAGCACCAAGCATCTTCGTCGCAGGTATCCCGATCGCCGCGATCTCCGTCAATTTGACGTTGTTCGGATTGGCCAAAATCAAGCGATCGCCATCAGCGACGAAGTAGCGCACATGGTTGTCCCACACCATGTGAAGGAAACTTTGGAGCACTGGTAGCTGATCGCGCTCGGCCGCCAGCCGGGCCAGATCTGTGCTGCTGGTCCGCTGTCTCCACGGAAGCATCTGACCGCCAGACTGATACGCGGCATCCCAGGTCCGAAGCGCGTTTCGGGCCTCGGGGATATCCATCAAACCACGAAGGGCTAGTGCGATACTGATGGTGATTGCATCCGAGGTTCTCGAAGCGTGATACTTGACACCTTTTGAGAGTGCGAGGGCCACGGACAAGCTTGAGTTACTGCGCAGCCTGTCTTCCAAGTACTTCTCCACATCATCATTCTGGCGACCTGGGTAGGTCACAACAATAAACGCCTGCTTACAGTCTTTGGCCTCCGGGACGAGACCGTCTGGAATGAGTTCCGATAATGCCTTGCCCATCTCAAGTACATCTTCGTTAGCGCCTTCCATTTTTCGCGTCGGCGCAATACCTGCTGCCACACGCAGAACATCTGCGATTGTCGCGAGAAGGGCTGGGCGTCCCTCTGCCGAAGTAACGAGAGCTTCATCAAAGAGTTTCTGTAGTTCTTCTAGCGAGTGGTTCAAAAACGCGTCGGCCTTTTCGGCCGATTTCGCCCAAATTCTCTGGCCCTGGTCTTGCGTCACGGCGCTGAACGCCTTCCAAGGTCCAGCCCCTTCAAGTCCGAACTTTGCAGTCTTCATTGCTACGGCGAACACTTCTCGCAGCAGCAGAGATGCCTGGTCTAGTTTCTGACCGTCGCCCCTGGTAGTTAGACGGGAGGGAATCCAATCTCGGAATCCAGCTTTGCTTGACCCCGAGGTAAGTGAGCCCCAACCGCTTTCGATCTGAAGTTTACGAGCGCGCAACTGCAGCACTGAGTTCACCGCTCCTGACTGCCACCGGTCTAACGCTGCAATAGACTGCTCGAGGTCACCTCTTCGTTGCTGGGACTGTTGAAATGCCCGAATGACTGCATCGCGATATTGATCAAGGATGTAAACCCGCAGGTCTGCAAGATTGCTCTCGGCATGTTTCTTACTGACATCACTCGCCCACCCAAAAATGCCCTTCTTTTCTGCCACCTTAGGCTTGCTTTCGATGGTCGGATTAACCTCTTGTAGGCGGCTGCGCATGAGCTTATGAAGGTGAGCCTGAAAGACTGCCAGGGCCTCAAGCGGTGCAAACTTGTTTACCGTCACCTCGGCTTGGTATCGGCCCATCGCGCTCTTCCAACCTGAGGATGTTGCAATTGCACCGATCGCCTTGTTCAGTAGAGTAGTAGCAGCGTCAATCATTTCGTCCTGAACTGCAGTTTCAATCAATTGCGAATCCACTGCGTTTGATACATGTTGCGACCACTTCAACTTCTTTCGCTTCTTCGGATCAGTTTTTCTCTGAAGCTCGGTGTAGATGTCTAAAGTTGAATCAAGGCCAGTTGGCCAGAAATCTTCCTTATCCGGGTTGGGGTTCAGCACATTGATGAGCTCGTTGACCCAATGCCCCTCTGGAAGTCTCGCCAGCATCTGATCAAAGCAATCTTTACTGCCTTCCAAATCCCGGTCTACGTATTCCGCAAATGCGTTGGATGAGCTTCCGATTTGGTCATGAAGGCTCTCTGCGGCTTGAAGCGCCATGTACTGCGCCAAAAAATACGAAAGCTTCTTTACCGGTACCGCCAGTGAGGCTGTGGCAGCCTCAACCATGCTGAGCCTACCAATCCCAGTCGGATGAATTGTGTGCAGTGCTTCATCCTTGTTAGCAGATCGTAAGTTGATAATGTCTTGGAAGAAAGCAAACCGATCAGCGCTCTCGACCGTGTGAAGACCAGTCATGTTTCCCGTTGGGTCCTTAAGAACTTCGGTGTCGGCCTGACTTACTAGAGTTGTGGCGTATACGGCCATGCTCCGCCAAAGATCATTGACATCTTTGTACGCAACTGGCCGCGAGAACAAGAAGGTGGTGAAGAGCGGGGCTGCACCATTTGACGTGATATCAACTTCAAACTTCTCTTGGCTGCTGGGGTATTGCTGTCGGAAGAACCGCTCACGTACAACGTCGGTCGCGTTTGAGTGGTCAACTAACTCGGAAAGATCAAGAATTCCCCGTGCAAAGTTCAAGTTCAGCATTCTCATCTGATTGTCGCTGGCTGAACCCTTGAAGGCGCTGGGTCCTGCAATCAATGGGATCACCGTCACTTCTATGCCGCCCAGATTTTTCTGCGCCATAGCTGTCGCGATCTTAATGACGTCAAGGAAGAGGCCAGATCCAGTGCCGCCAGAAAGTGATGCGGCTACAAAGATGACAATTCCTGATGCACCAGATTTGTCTCCTCCGCCAATAGAGTCGTTATACGCTTGTAGTTCCCCCGTTGACGCCGCAAGCCTCCCGAACGCCTTTTCCATAGGGCTGAAAACACCACCTATCCCGACGTCGGAAATTCGATCAAATAGCGCCGCACGCCCTATCGTAGGGAACTGCGCGGCGCCTGTGCTCATCGGGGCATGCGTCGGTTGGCCATCTGGCCCAGGCAGCCACTCGCTAACAATTTCACTATGGTTTGCGCGAAGCTTCGCGGCGATGCGCTGATATGAACTGGCAGACGACAACGTAGCTACTATTGAGGCAGTCGAGCCAATCGCTGTTGGGTCAAGCTCGTTCAGGTAATTCTCCAAGCCTTTCATTTCGTCCTGGGAGAAGTCAACGTAAACAGATTGGTAGAATGGTGGAAGCTGATTCTTCTTGTAGTCGGCGAATTTTCCTTGCCGAGTTAGCTCCAGTCCGTCCGCTCCGCAGATTTGCCTACGCAGTAGCTGCTCAAGTTCCTTACCTACCTTTAGACCAGTGCCGCCAAGGCCAATGAACATAAACCGGTGCTTGTAGCTCATGATTCCTCCTCATCGTTTATGCGATCAGCCAGTGCGCCGTCAGCTTCAGGGGTGTACCGGATCGTATAGGTATCCGTGCCGCCAAAAATTGGCACCCGGCGGAACTCAACGAAGCGCGTAGAGCGTCCTCGCTCTTTAGATATCACGCCTTCGGACCATGGGCCCGCCTGGCCAGCCTCCGGAGTGATCAGCAATGTTGATCCACCTTTAACTCGTAGGTTCCAGTTCTTAGCAGAATCTGATTTTTCTGGCGCCACTTTCTGGCGGCCATCAATACTGAACCACGCAGTTCTACGGCCGCTCAGTGTCGCCCTGCCGACAACCTGTGTTGAATTGGGATCAAGAATTTGCAAGCTGCCCGCGACATCGACATTCCATCTGTCGAACAACAACTTGCCAACAATCAACGAGATTGCCAGTCCGATGAGCGCTAGCAGTCCCCAAAACCTTTGAAGCGGGTTTCGCTCAAAGATTGGCGCGCACGGTACGCCTTCAATCGTGGCACTAACTGGGCGGCTTGCCGGATAGCCCGAGGCGTCACCGTTGCGCAGCCGCACCGAATCCCAAAGCAAAGAGTAACTCTCACGTTTTCCCGGCTGTACAACGCTTTTCGAGTAGTCAAAGGCGATGCGCCAATCACCACCCAACGAAGCCAACTTCGTGGCCTGGTCTTCATTCAGCTTGATGCCATCAGGGAGGAGCTGTGATGGCGTCAGAAGAGGATCGTAAGTTTCCCCCTTGGGGCTCACCCAAACAATACGTGGGTTGAATCCTAGTAGTTCGGTAAATCCAGGTTGGAACGTAAATGTTCCACCCCCGTCTGGGTCAGCCATACACGCAGCAAGCTCTTGATTTTCAGGCACGAAGAGGGCGAAAAGTGAGTTCTCATTTGGGACAAGCCCTGAGCCCTCAATCTCACCACCGGAGCATCGCTCACCGTTTTCCAATGGCGAAATCACCGGCTTATAGGTAAACGACTTAAACGTAAGCCCCTCACCACGGTCACAAGTAGTGGAGGTAAATGTCACCGCAGAATTGCTCGACTTCTTCAAGCCAATGATGGCAATTTGTGCAGCGCCATTTGGGACTCGAATTGGGTCTTCAGTTCGCCCTGCGCTGTCAACCGTAGTGGGGCGCAGCTGTAGTCCTGCCAAGTCTTCCGCGTACCAGAGGAGTAATGATTCGGTGAGGCGCCATGGTGATGCGCGAAGGTCAAATTCGGTAGTACCTGGACAAGGCTCTGCGGCCCAATCTTCATTGCTCGTATCATTTTGTTCCTGCAGATCACGCAGCCACTGCATCGTCGCGGAGGCTGGCGTTGACGCGCGAGTCTTGACGAAAATTGGGCAAACGGTGGCTCTATCACCATTTAGCCTGTCAAGAGCCGTCTTGAGGTCGATGCAGGCTTGCGAGCTTTCAGCTTCATTACAGTTGACATCCCCACCGCCGCGGTCATACTCGCCGTCGCTGATCAGAAGCACAACTTTCTTGCCGCTGACCATCCCTAGCTGCTCAGCAGCTGACGTGAGCGCCTTGTCAAAGTGCGTATCTTCGCCAACAGCACTTGGGAGAATCTGCTCAAGCTTGTCTTTGCAGCTCAAGTCTTGGCTCATCGCCTGTTCACTTCCTTGCGGGTCTTTTGACCAATCGCACCATACGGTGGCTTCAGAGTTGAAGCCGATCGGGAGAACCCTCAGTGAGTAGCCTCGTCCAAGGTTTGGAAAGAACACTGCCGGCCAGACGGCGCGCTCAATGCCGACTCGGCTCCCGTTGCCACCCTTCGTTGAAGTTGACCCCGACCGGTCGAACAGGGCCACAACATTGACCTGAGTACTAGTGGTCAGGTCTTCTGGCTCATTGTCTGTGGCAGCGCTGCCACATGCCGCGAGCGTGAAGGCAACAGCCAACAAAAGCGCAGCGGCGCGAGCAACACCAGGGTGGCAGGGCGAAGTCATTGGGGTACCATAGCGGAACTGAGGGTCATTCGGAACTCAATAATCACAGTCCGCAACGGAAGGAGCCCCACCCCGTGTGGAAAAAGGTAGTAGTCCTCGTAACAGTCATTGTGGCGGTGGGTGGCGCCCTCTTCGCCTCCTTCTACCGACCCCCCAATGAGCCGTGGCGGCCGGCTGACCTCGTTCGGTCAACCGTTTACATCACCGTTGACCTCCCTAGCGGCCTTACTCCAAAAGAGCGTGCCCGAGGCATCGGCTGCACCGGGTCAGGATCGGGTGCCCTTATTGACGAGGATTTGATCCTTTCGGCGAAACACGTAACAGAGCCAGATCCTTCAGCGAACTGCCTCTACCCAGCGCTGGGATACAACCTGGTCTACCGTGCCTACTTCGCCTCAAAGCCCGATGAGCGGCTGAACTCGTATGGGTGCTGGGTTGAGCCGGTTGCCTCCTCAACAGAGCATGACATTTCGCTTATGCAAATCCGCAACCTTGATGACTGCATCGCATCGTTCACCGGCAAGGTGATGCCAATCCCCCTGAAGCTTGCAGACTCCGATGCTGTGCAGATGGGAGATCAGGTTTTCAGCTTTGGTTTCCCAGGCCGCGCGAGGGGCTACATCGACGGAAGGGGCTCGCCAGACAAAGCTGTTGCTGTTTGGACGTCTGGGGTTGTTTCATCTGTCGTGTACACGTCGATGCCAAAAGATCAATTCACTACAACCCTGCATGCCGCCCCTGGCTCCTCCGGTGGTCCAACTCTCAACGCAGCTGGTGATGTCGTGGGAGTAATTGCGGCAGGAGACTACCTTACCGACGCTTGTGGTCCAATGCCAACCGGCAAGAAGGCCATTCCGCCACCTGATCAAGACCGCAACGGTGACCGTAAGTGGCAGATCTGGGAGTGGTGTCCGGCGTCAGGGTCATCGTGGACATACGTAACGCCAGTCGCCTGGATCTTTAGTTCGCTGTACTGCTTGCGTCGTGAGGCACTTCTGCCGCCAACGGTCGTGCAGAAATACGACTGCGTCGGGAACTAACACCCCGGCTCAATGGCAATGCCGCCTGAGCAACCTGGAATCGAGGGACTCGTAGCGTTCGCAAACGAGGGTGAACGGCGCACCTTTCTTACGTTCCAACGCGAGCTTGAGCCTGAGGGCTGGACGATTGCGCACAACCTTTATGTCACAGACCGAGCCCGCAAAGGTACGAGCGTCCGTGAGCTCGACCTTTTACTCATGCATCCACGTAAGGGCCTAATCGTCGTTGAGGTGAAGGGCGGCGAGCTAGCGCGAATGGCCAACGGCCAATGGACACAAAACGGCTCGATCATGCCGGCCATCAAGCAACCTGACCGACAGGTGCATAGCACCCTTCGCCGGCTGCGCTCAGCTCTTGAGGAACACGAGTACTGGAAGTCGCTGAGTCGTCAACCGCTTAGAGGCGTCATGATCGCGCTTCCTGACTGTGACGTCTCGCCTGTCAGCGCATATCAGCTAGAGCAAGGCGTGACATTCAGCCCAGATCAGTTCATTGATCGAATGGCAATTCATCGCCCAGGCGGAGTGCTTAAGGCAGTGAATCAGTTCTGTGATAGAACAGGTTTGGCGTTCAGTGAAGCGCCAGACAAGCTCGGATTCGTTGAGAAGATTCTTGACATCCTCTCACCTGATTTTGGGTTCTCAACGAGCTTTATCGGGGATTTAGAGGTAGATCAAGCCAGGCTTAAAGAAGACGAAGAACTGCATAAAGATTGGGTGCTGAACCTTTCCAGCTTCCAGTATCTGCACTTTGAAGCCGGCGCGGGCGCTGGAAAGAGCGTGGTTGCACGACTACGAGCGCTCGCATTAGCCGATCAAGGGAGTCGAGTGCTTCTGGTCTGCTCGACATCGTCGCTTGCTACCGCCTTTGTTCGAGATGTACAGGAAAAATATCCTGATTTAGTGCTTGCAGACACCATTCACGAGGCACTAAAGATTCTGATCACACCAACGAAAGAGCGGGAGAAGTTTGCGATGGCCCCGGATGGTTCCATTTCACTTGCCGATGTCACTAATCTGAAAAACAGAATTCCAGAGATTGCGCAAGTCGTTACAAGACGTTTTGATGCTGTTGTGGCTGATGAGGTACAGGATATTGGTCTCGGGCCAATCAACGATCTAAAGTTGCTACTTGCCAGACCGGATCAAGATCCGATCTGGACCTTTGGAGACGAGTATCAACAGTTTCATGGTGAGCGAGGAGCGACCGCCGCAGTTGATGGTGCTCCTATCGTTACGATGCGCCAAAACCATCGAAACTCAGAACCTATTTTCTACCTGGCTGAGGGGCTGCGCTCAGATGGGGAGCGCCGATTCAGCAGGAAACGCGGCGTCAGCGCCCGCGAGGTCGATTATGTCGAGTACGACGGCTCAAAGGGGGACCAACGAGTTGTTCTACGTGAGACGCTTGCAAGGCTGCAGCGCCAGAACATTCCACCACATCACATCGCGGTGCTTTCGGCAGACACAACGAAGGACAATGAACTCTTCGCCAATCGACAGATTGCGAAATATCTCTTGGGAAATCCGCACCTTGACCTACGAGGAATCCGCATCCCGAAGCCCATCGGGGAACTCCCCCCAAGAGACCCTGAGCAGGTGATTTTCGATTCGGCGAAGCGCTTCAAAGGTCTCGAGGCGGGCGCTGTGGTTCTTGTGGATGTTCCTGATCCAGGGGAGCCAGGGAGCGAAGAGCGGCGAGTGTTGTACGCCGGGGTAACCAGGGCGACCACCTACCTGAGCATCATCGCGACCGCGGACGTCATCGCAAAGTTGAAGCAGATCGCCAGTAGCCGGAGGGCCGCTGCGCCTCAGTGAACTCAGGCGCATTCTCGCGGCACAGCCACGGCTATAATTCCCCGCATGAAGCGAGCCCGCCAGCTAGTTGCCACCCTTCTCGCCGCCGCCGCGACACTGGCAGTCACCGCGGCGCCCGTGGGCACGGAGCCATCGGTCGATGACCTCGCCTGGAGCCCAATGGTCGGCACGGAGAGTGGCCCACTGGCCAATGGCGCGGTCTGGTCAATCACGGTTGTTGGTGACGACGTGTACGTGGGCGGGGCATTCACCGACTTTGCTGGAATTGCCGCGGCAGATCGCATCGCGAAGTGGAACGGCAGCACGAACGCCTGGGAGGCACTCGCCCCCGTAGGCGCGACCGACGGCTCAATCACGGCGGGCACGGTGTACAGCATCGCGGTGTCGGGCGACGTGGTGTACGTCGGTGGTCGCTACACCGTTGATACCGGCGCGGTCGACTGCAACAACCTCACCTACTTCACCATCAGCACGCAAACGTGGGCTGGTTTTGGCGAATGTCCCGATGCACAACTCATTCCCGTGACCCCGACCAATTCTGTCTACAACATCTACGCCGATGAGTCCGGTGGGTCGCTCTACGTTGGTGGCAACTTCGCCAGCGTGAACGGCGACCCGATGATCGCCTACGCCA
>JACCDP010870613.1_pt1 | contig 12863 bp, 11 predicted proteins | sample 7445841 | NCBI WGS metagenome assembly JACCDP01 (sample SAMN15323441, study PRJNA562643) | freshwater metagenome | isolation source: river surface water | place: USA:Blue River Watershed | collected 2017-08-17
GAGGCCTTTGAGATCCGAACGAATGATGATCGCAAATTCGGCATTGATATTGTCCGGATCCGCCACAGCACGCACGACACCCAGCGTTTCATCGCTGCCATCACAATGTCGGACAGCGACAAATGCCATCTCGCGGTCATAATCAATTTGTGTCATGCGTGCCAGCTGCGAAGGCTGAAGGTCACGCATGGTCATGAACATGCGAAAACGCACATCGACAGGATCAAGCGCGCTGAAGAACCTCAGATGCGCCTCGCCATCCTCCGGTCTGATCGGACGTAATGTCAGTGCACTGCCGCGCCACTGCACGACCTCTTCCAGCATCTGCGGATAAGGACGAATCGCGAGACGGTCATGCGGATGTCGCAGATGCTGGGGCTTGAGCAGCACGCGCGCATCGAGTGCGATCACGCCACTGGCATCAGCCAGCAGTGGATTGATATCCAGTTCGGCCACTTCAGGCAATTCAGCGGCCAGATGGGCTACCTGAATCAATACCTGACTGATCGCCTCCATGTCGGCAGCGGGCCGGTTCCGGTAACCTGCGAGCAGCTTGGACACACGGGTGCGCATGATCGTATCGCGTGCCAGAACATCGTTCAATGGTGGGAGTGCGAGTGCATGATCCTGCAATACCTCGACAGCAATGCCACCCTGACCAAACAGGAGCACTGGACCGAAAATGGGATCGGACGTGATGCCCACGATAAGCTCGTGCGCATCGGGACGACGTATCATGGTCTGCACTGAAAAACCGTTCAGCTTTGCATCGGGCCGCAGCACCGCAAGTCGCTGTTGCATCGCCCTCGCTGCATCTTTCACGGCCTCGGTAGAGGCCAGATCCAGCGCAACGCCACCCACTTCAGTCTTGTGCGAGATATCGGGTGACAAGAGTTTTACAGCGACTGGAAATCCTATAGCCACTGCCAAATCTGCCGCCTCCTCAGGCGAACGTGCAACGCGCGTTTCTGCAATCGGTATGTGGCACGCTTGCATCAGTATCTTCGCTTCAGGCTCGGTGAGCATCATCCGGCCTTCGGCGAGCGCGTGGTCAATCACGGCGCGTGCTGCTGGTAAATCGAGATGATCATAGGGTGTACCTGTGGATGGCACTTCCATCAACAATCGCTGATTGCGGCGGTGTTCCACAACTTGCATGAAACCCTGTACAGCATCCTCGGGAGTTCCGAAATGCGGAAGCGCGGCCTGCGAGAATATCTCGCGCGCTTCACCTACTGAGGCACCTCCCATCCAGCACGCGATCACATGGTGGCGAGATTGCTGCATCACTGGCGCCAGTGCCCGTGCAATCTCTGCGCTGTGCACGATCGCCGTGGGCGCATGAATGAAAAGCACGGGATTCGATGGCTGGTGTTCAAGAAGAATGGACAGCGCCTGCTGATAACGGCTGACCGGTGCATCACCAATAATGTCGACAGGATTGCCGCGTGACCAGTTGGGTGGCAGCACCTTGTCGAGCGCTGCCATGGTGTCTTCGGGCAGTGTGGCGAGCTCCCCTCCCGAGAGCATGAGGGCATCCGTGGCCATCACACCGGGACCACCCCCATTGGTCAGAATGATCAGCGATTCACTGATCAGGGGGCGCGCTCTCGCCAGTGTTTCGACCGCATCAAACAAAGCCTCGGTCGTCAGTACACGCAACAGACCGGCGCGACGTATGGCAGCGTCGTATACCGCATCATGACCTGCGAGTGCCCCGGTGTGTGAGGCAGCAGCGCGCGCACCTTCGGGAACCCGACCGGCCTTGAGAATCACGACCGGCTTGTTGCGCCCTGCCGCACGCGCGGCCGACATGAATTTGCGTGCGCTGCGAATGTCTTCCAGGTAAAGCAGAATGGATTGGGTATGTGGATCCGTGGCCAGAAAATCCAGCACATCACCCACATCAACATCGCTGGCATCACCGAGCGAAATGAAATACGAAAAGCCGATATCACGTGCTCTGGCCCAATCGAGCACTGCCGTGACCAGTGCACCCGATTGAGAGACAAACGCCACTTTGCCCGGCAACGCGTCTGTGGGTGCAAAGCTGGCGTTGAGCTTGAGCGCAGGTGTCAGCAGACCAACGCAATTGGGTCCGAGTATGCGAAAGACATGCGGTTTCGCTGCCTCAAGCATCGCTTGTCGATGGGTGCGGCCATCACCATGATCGCCATCCATTCCCGCCGTCAGCACCACGGCAGCGCGCGTTCCCCGCTGGGCCAGTTGTGCAATCAGCTCGGGAACAGTGGCAGGAGGTGTTGCGATCACGGCCAGCTCGGGTGTTTGCGGCAAGCTCGCGACATCCGGATAGACCGGCCAGTTCTGCAGACGTGTCAGTCGAGGATTCACCGCCATCAGGCTTGGATCACCTTGTACCGCATAGCCTATGGACAGATTGGTCCAGACGGTGGCACCGACACTGTGCGGTCTATCACTGGCGCCGATCAAGGCGACCGATTTGGGAGAAAAAAGATGTTCGAGGTTGCGCAGGCTCATCAGGTGATTATGGTGATATTCGCAAGAGTCGAGGACGTGATTAATTGACTTGAATCAAAATTTTAGAAAACACCAGAACGGTAAGGCTGTCGGGCACTGGACGCTGGCGACGATAAATCTTAGAGTTGAAACAAGATATCTGATGCGGGTACACAGTGAGGAATTGATCGGTGTTGACCACGCAACGATTGGTCTGTTGGATTGTCAGGTGGAGAAAAGGGTTTGTATTCTTTACCCCTTAAATCATTAGAAGCGCGATGAATATCAAAACTCTGCTTGTTCATGTCGATACGTCTACACATGGCGCCAAGCGCATTGATCTGGCGGCCCAACTGGCGATCGCACAAGACGCTCATCTGATCGGTGTTGCGATGACCGGTATTTCACGCGTCGTCTTTCAAGACAACCCCATACGGCCACCCGACCCAGTCCTGTTGCATCACGTCGAAGCCTTGCGGGAGCACGCACGACAGGCGCTTCAACAGTTTGAAGACCGCGCGCATCGCGTGGGTGTGACCTCGGTGGAATCGCGACTGGTTGATGACGATCCTGCCGCCGGCATGGGCATACAAACGCCCTACGCTGATCTGACCGTGATCGGGCAATTCGATCCGGATGATCCGGTGCCAGGCCTGATGTCGGATTTTCCGGCATCGGTGCTGATGCAGAGCGCACATCCCGTGCTCATCGTGCCATTTGCAAGCCAGAGCATCAAACCCTTCTCCCGCGTACTGATCGCATGGGATGCCAGCATGAGCGCCACGCGTGCAGTGACCGGAGCATTGCCATTGCTGCGTACCGCTTCCTTGGTCGATGTGGTGGTATTCAACGCATCAGCCCAAGATGAGTCGCATGGTGAAGTACCTGGCAGTGATCTTGCGCTTTATTTGGCACGACATGGCGTCTCAGTGAATGCCATCAGTCGCCGCACGGATATTGATATTGGCAATGCCTTGCTGTCGCTGTGCGCTGATCAGGGGTCTGATTTGCTGGTGATGGGTGGCTATGGCCACACGCGTTTTCGGGAAATCCTGCTCGGTGGCGCAACGCACACGGTGCTGGAGTCAATGACGCTACCCGTGCTTATGGCCCACTAGTAAACATGCTGTCATTTGGCGTCCGGATCACGATAGACCAGTACCGGTATACGCGCATGCGAAAGCACACGCTGCGTCTCGCTACCCAACAATAATTTGTCCAGGCCTTTGCGTCCGTGCGAGGCCATCCAGATCAGATCACAGCCATGATTTTCAGCGGTCTTGATGATCTCTTCGTAAGGATGCACGCCGCGAGTGGACAACACTTCGCAGGCAACGCCTGCGTCAGCGGCCATGCCCTGCAGCTTTTGCATCGCCTGCTGAGCGGTCTTGTCCTGAATCTCTTCATAGGAAGTCAGATCCACCATGGCACCGGCTTCAGGCATGAGCATGAAGGGATAAAGCTGAGCTACCGAAAGACCGACCACCGATGCCCGCGTGGCAGACGCAAACTCAAGTGCGGCTTTCGCAGATTTTTCAGACAAGGTCGAGCCGTCCGTGGGAATGAGTAACTTGCGGAACATGGTGTGTCCTTTGAGATCAATGATTTGTCTGAGACTATCAAAATACAGAAAGGAAAAAATTGACTCGGATCAAAGTGGCCACAAAGGTGGCTCATCCATCAACGCAATCTGCTCGCGCAATTCCAGAATGCGGTCCTGCCAGTAACGCACCGTGTTAAACCAGGGGAAAGCTGCAGGAAAAGCGGGGTCATCCCAGCGCCTCGCCAACCAGGCAGAGTAATGCAGCAAGCGCAAGGTCCTCAAGGCCTCGATCAGATAGAGCTCGCGTGGATTGAACTCGAAAAAATCTTCATATCCGGCCAACAGGATCGCCAGCTGGGCGCTGCGCTCCTGACGTTCGCCTGAAAGCAGCATCCACAGATCCTGAATGGCAGGCCCACTGCGACTGTCATCAAAATCGACAAAGTGAGGCCCATCATCAGTCCACAGTACATTCCCGCCATGGCAATCGCCGTGCAAGCGTAAATGACGTAAAGCCCCAGCACGCTCATAGCAAAGCCGCACACTCTCGAGTGCCTGTGCCGTGACGCTCTGCCAACTGGGTAGCAAATCGGAGGGAATGAAATCATGCGCGAGCAACCAGGCGCGAGGTTCGTCACCAAAACTCATGACATCAAGCGCGGGTCGGTGCTGATATGCACTATCGGCACCCACTGCATGAATGCGCCCCATCAGACGACCCATCTGTTCCAGCGTCTCGTCACGATCGAGTTCGGGCGCACGACCGCCCTGCCTTGGAAATACAGCAAAGCGATAGCCTTCATGAACATGCAAGGTATCGTTTGCGATGCGCATTGCTGGCACGACCGGAATTTCCTGTGCATACAGTGCATCGACGAATTGGTGTTCTTCTCGAATCGCTGCATCAGTCCAGCGACCCGGTCGGTAGAATTTCGCAATGACCGGAACGGCACCGTCCATACCGACCTGATAGACACGGTTTTCGTAACTGTTTAGTGCCAGCAAACGTCCATCACCATGCAAATTGAGTGACTGCAGTGCATCTAGCACGGTATCGGGAGAGAGTTCGGCAAATGAGGCAGGCGGCAGAAGAGTCATGATCGCATTGTAGTCTTACCTTGATCGGCACTCTGCCCTGGCCGCAGCGGTTACACTGTGCGCCTATTATTTGACGAGATACTCATGCACACCGACCCTTTGCTATCCGAACAGGAATTCGATGAACTGGATCGCTTCCTGATGTCCGATCAGTGCGGCGATGACGCGATGACCATGGATGCCTTGCATGGCTATCTGACGGCGATCGCCATCGGCCCGGAAAAAATTCCTGCCTCCGAGTGGTTGGCGGCGGTCTGGGGACCCGACCCCGAGGATGCGCCTGTATTCGACAATCCAGAAAAAGCGCAAAAAATCACGCATCTGATGACCCGCACACTGGAAGATATTGAAGTGACGCTTGAGGTAGCGCCCGCCGATTTCGAACCCCTCTTCTGCGAGCTCCAATGGAAAGGCAAATCTCTGTTGGATGCCGAGGCCTGGGCCTGGGGATTTCTTGAGGGTGTGAAACTGCGCAATGAAGCCTGGCAGGCGCTGCGCGACTCACCACAAGGCACTCTGCTGCACGCCTTTCATCTGCTGGGCGCAGAAGAGATTGATGAGACAGAACTTGGATTAGTCGACGATCCGGTGAAATGCCACAAACTCGCCGTTGAAATCGAGGCATCGATTCCACAGATACGCCGGTTTTGGCAGGCAAGGCGCTCGCAGTAACTGGTCGGGATCAACGAACCCACAGCCAATTTGGCGAAGCCTGCCGAATCAAGCTATTCAGAGCTTGATGAAATGCTCGCGGTAGTAGCGTAGCTCCTCGACGGATTCACGAATATCAGCCAGTGCGGTATGCATCTGGTGTTTCTTAAAACCGTTGATCAGCTCGGGTTTCCAGCGACGGCAGAGTTCCTTGATGGTGGAGACATCCACATTCCGGTAGTGAAAAAACTGCTCCAGCTGTGACATATGGCGCGCCATGAAACGCCGGTCCTGGCAAATCGAATTGCCGCACATCGGTGATTTCCCCGCAGGGACGTACTGCCGCAAAAAGCTGATCATCTGCGCGCTCGCCTCGTCCTCGGTGACAGTGGATGCCTTCACCTTGTCGATCAGCCCGGAGCGGCCGTGGGTGCCCTTGTTCCAGGCATCCATCTTGTCCAGCACTTCGTCTGATTGGTGAATGGCAAAGACCGGACCCTCAGCAAGGATATTCAGCTCGGCATCGGTGACAATCGCTGCAATCTCGATAACACGGTCATTATCCGGATCCAGACCGGTCATTTCCATGTCAACCCAAACAAGGTTCATCTCATTGGGGCGAATTGCGGCGGTGGGTGGCGGATGGGCTTCAAAAGCTTGTGACATAATCTGTTCCTGACTCGGTCTGCTTGCATCAGAGACCATAAAACCTGCATTTTCTCATAGACACCGTATGGACCCGCAAAGCTTCTCACTCTTGTTCGCCGCTTTTTTGATCGCGACGCTGGCCGTCAAACTCTGGCTTTCAAGTCGCCACATCCGACACATCGCCCAGCACCGCGATGCGGTACCCCCGCAATTTGCGCACAAGATTCCGCTTGCAGCGCATCAAAAGGCCGCCGATTACACGATTGCCAAGACCCGCCTGAAAATCGTGCTGCTCGTGGTGAATGCGGTCGTGCTGCTCGGTTTCACGCTACTGGGTGGTCTGCAGTGGTTATCCGTATCTTTGTTCGACGTCGCCGGTGCCGGCATGGTGTATCAGCTTGGCCTGATCGCCGCCGTGACCATCATTGGCAGCGTGGTAGATCTGCCTTTCGATTACTACAAACAATTTCGTCTGGAAGAGCAGTTCGGCTTCAACAAGATGACACCAGGCCTGTTCTTCTCCGACATGCTTAAACATACGCTGGTCGGTGCCGTGATTGGACTGCCGCTGATCTGGGTGACCCTCGCACTCATGGAAAAAGCCGGCGCGCTGTGGTGGCTGTATGCGTGGCTGATCTGGTGTGGCTTCCAGATTTTCATGCTGGGCTTTTATCAAAATCTGATCGCACCACTTTTCAACAAATTCACCCCTTTGCAAGATGAAAGCCTGCGCTCGCGCATCGAAGGCCTGATGCAGCGGGTTGGTTTTGCGAGCAAAGGCCTGTTCGTGATGGATGGCTCGCGCCGCAGCGCCCATGGCAATGCGTATTTTTCAGGCTTTGGCGCCGCCAAGCGAATTGTTTTTTTCGACACCTTGCTTTCGCGCCTTGCGCCAAATGAGATCGAAGCTGTGCTCGCTCATGAACTCGGGCATTTCAAGCTCAACCATGTGATCAAGCGTATCGGCGTCATGTTTGTGATTTCGCTGGGCTTTCTCGCGCTGCTGGGGTATCTGAAAAATCAAGTCTGGTTCTATCAGGGACTGGGTGTGGAACCGATGATGGCCGCGAGTAATGATGCGATGGCGCTGATTTTGTTCATGTTCGCGCTGCCCGTATTCACTTTCCTGTTCTCGCCCGTGCTGTCCAGCACCTCGCGCAAAAATGAGTTCGAAGCAGATGCGTTTGCGGCCAAGCACAGCAACTCGCAGGATCTGATCTCGGCACTGGTCAAGCTGTATGAAGACAATGCGTCCACACTGACACCCGATCCGCTGCATTCTGCCTTCTACGATTCGCACCCTCCTGCGAGCATTCGGGTACAAAAACTACTCGCCGGCTGATGATCACTCGCGAGTCGCTGCTGAAAGAAGCCTGTCGTCATCTGACACAGGCGGCTTCGGCAGAGGAGATCACCGCCGCGCTTGCGGTACTGACTGACTGGACGATCGAGGCTGGCAAGCTGGTGCGTCTTTTCCGATTCGACGATTATCACCAGACGCTGGCCTTCGTGAATGCGATTTCCGACATCATTCACAAAGAAGACCACCACCCCGAACTCATCGTTGGCTACAACCGCTGTACAGTGCGCTACGACACTCATTCGGTCAACGAAGGTAAAGGCGGACTGTCGGCCAATGACTTCATTTGTGCAGCGAAAATCGATGATATTTTTTCTCGAAGTTTCCCTGACGCATGAGCGATTTGCAGGGTCTCATCATCGCTGGACATGGCCGACACTATCTCGCCCGTGCCGATCACCAGACCCTGCAATGCGTCACCCGCGGCAAAAAAAGCGATGTTGCGACCGGCGATCTTGTTCGGCTGGCGCTGACCTCCACCGACCAGGCGGTCATCGAAGAAATCCTTCCGCGCACCACCTTGCTCTACCGCTCTGACCAGTACAAATCCAAATTGCTGGCAGCGAATGTCACGCAACTCTTCATCGTCGTCGCGACCGAACCCGGTTTTTCGGATGACCTGGTATCTCGCGCGCTAGTCGCGGCCAACGCAGCCGGTATACGCGCTCACATCATCCTGAACAAGACGGATGTATCCCATCTGCTGCCCGCAGCACGCAGCAAGCTCGAACTCTACGGCCAGCTGGGTTATCCCATCCATGAAGTCAGCGCCAAGGCAGCAGCCAGCGAAACCCTGTCGATATTGCAGCCGCTGCTCGCGGGCCAATCCAGCATATTGATTGGCCAGTCCGGGATGGGGAAATCATCGCTGATACAGTTGCTGGTGCCCGATGCCGACATTGCAGTACGAGAAATTTCACAGCGTCTGGATAGTGGCAAGCACACGACTACTTTCACACGGCTGTTTGAAATTGATGCACAAACCTCGGTGATCGATTCTCCAGGCTTTCAGGAGTTCGGTCTGTATCACCTCACCGAGGGTATGCTCGAGCGGGCATTTCCGGAATTCCAGCCCGCGCTGGGTCAATGCCGCTTCACCAATTGCCACCACGTGGCAGAGCCCGATTGTGCAGTGCTCAGTGCACTCCACGAAGGGCAGATCGACAAGGAACGACACCGGCTGTATCTGCAACTGAGGCACGAGTCATTGCAAAAACCGGGCTATCGCTGAAAGCAAAGTGTCTCTGCAATCAGCCTCCTTTGAAATCTAATCCCATGCACCAGCGCAGACCAGGCTGAAAGGCATAAAACTCCGACTCGCGGCTCAAACCCAACTAGAGGGCAGGACCGCTGACGGCGGATACTTTCCACCCTGATACCAAAATTACCCGCGCCACCCTTCGAATTTATCATTTTTGCATTTTCTGCTAGCGTCCAATGTAGTCGTTGTGTTTTGGTTCACGGAGTCCTTGGGACTTCGATTTCAAACTGCCCGTCATCGTCCAAACCCCTTATAATCCAAGGGATTAAAACACTCGGCGGCTGCCGGCTTGGCTAGCTGCCGTTTTTCATTTATGGCAATCAAACACTATCTCCAGTTTGCCGACTTCACGCTCGCGGAATACGACTACCTGATCGAGCGCACGAAGATCATCAAACGCAAATTCAAGAACTACGAGCCCTATCACCCGCTGATGGATCGCACGCTGGTGATGGTGTTCGAAAAAAATTCCACGCGCACCCGGCTATCTTTTGAAGCGGGCATGCATCAGCTCGGCGGTGCTGCCATTTATCTGAACACCCGCGACAGCCAGCTCGGCCGCGGTGAACCGGTGGAAGATGCCGCGCAGGTGATGTCGCGCATGTGCGACATCATCATGATTCGTACCTTCGGGCAGGACATTATCGAACGCTTTGCTGCCAACTCGCGAGTGCCGGTCATCAATGGTCTGACCAATGAATATCATCCCTGCCAGGTATTCGCGGATGTATTCACCTATATCGAACACCGGGGCTCGATCGCAGGCAGAACCGTGGCTTGGGTGGGGGATGCCAACAACATGCTGTATTCATGGCTGCAAGCAGCGGAAGTCTTCAGCTTCCACCTGAATGTCTCCACGCCCGCCGGCTATGACATCAACCCGGCGCTGGTCTCAGCGGAGAATCAACGCTATACCGTGTTCAAGAATCCATCCGATGCCTGCGGAGGCGCCGATCTGGTCACGACTGATGTCTGGACCAGCATGGGCTATGAAGAAGAAAATGCTGCCCGTCTGAAAGCCTTCGATGGATGGATCGTCGACGCACCAAAAATGAAACGCGCGAACAAGGATGCCTTGTTCATGCATTGCCTCCCCGCGCATCGCGGCGAGGAAGTGTCCGCCGAGGTGATCGACGGACCGCAATCCGTGGTCTGGGACGAAGCGGAAAACCGGCTGCATGTACAGAAAGCGTTACTCGAGTATCTGGTACTCGGCAAGATTTAAATTGTTACTGAAATCAGGGAAAGCAAGCTCATGAGCGACATCAATAAAGTCGTCCTCGCCTACTCCGGCGGATTGGACACCTCGGTTATTCTGAAATGGCTGCAGGATCATTATCACTGCGAAATCGTCACCTTTACTGCCGACCTTGGTCAGGGTGAAGAGCTGGAGCCGGCGCGCGCGAAGGCACTGAAGTTCGGCATCAAGCCAGAGAATATTTTTATTGATGACGTTCGCGAAGAATTCGTTCGTGATTTTGTCTTTCCGATGTTTCGCGCCAATACCGTCTATGAAGGCGAGTACCTCTTGGGAACCTCGATTGCGCGTCCCTTGATTGCCAAACGTCTGATCGAGATCGCACGCGAAACCGGTGCCGATGCGATCTCGCATGGCGCAACCGGCAAAGGAAACGATCAGGTCCGCTTCGAGCTGGGCGCTTATGCGCTGATGCCGAACGTGAAAATCATCGCGCCTTGGCGCGAATGGGATCTGCTCTCGCGCGAAAAGCTGCTCAAGTATGCGGAAGAGGCCGGCATAGAGATCGACATGAAGCACAAGAACGGCGGTGCGCCCTATTCCATGGACGCCAATTTGCTGCATATCAGCTTCGAAGGCCGCCATCTGGAAAACCCGAGCGCCGAAGCAGAAGAATCCATGTGGCGGTGGACCGTCAGCCCCGAGGCAGCACCGGATGCAGCCGAGTATCTGGATATCGAATTCGAACATGGTGATATCGTCAGCCTCAATGGCAAGCGGCTCTCGCCTGCGGCCGTGCTGACTGAATTGAATCGTCTGGGCGGCAAGCACGGTATCGGTCGGCTCGATCTGGTCGAGAACCGCTATGTGGGTATGAAGTCACGCGGCTGCTATGAAACACCAGGTGGCACCATCATGTTGCGCGCGCATCGAGCGATTGAATCCATCACACTCGATCGTGAAGTCGCCCACCTGAAAGATGATTTGATGCCGCGTTATGCATCGCTGATCTATAACGGCTACTGGTGGTCGCCAGAACGCGTCGCCATCCAGACTCTGATCGACCATACACAGAAAAGCGTGAATGGCTGGGTACGCGTGAAGCTCTACAAAGGCAACGTGATCGTGGTGTCGCGTGATTCAAAAACCGATTCGCTGTTTGACATGAATATCGCAACGTTTGATGAAGATGGCGGCGCCTACAATCAGGCCGATGCTGGTGGATTCATCAAGCTCAATGCGCTGCGTATGCGCATTGCAGCGAACGCGAAGATCAAACGCGGCAAATAATCTCGGTATTGCTACCCATGTTTAAACTGTCACCCCGGCGAAAGCCGGGGTCCAGCGTCTTTAGCAAAAAAACATAAAAGCCACTGGATGCCGGCCTACTCAGGCATGACGCCCCCTGAATTAAATCCGAAGGAAAAAATCATATGAGCAATCAATTCGACAACGTCTCGGTCATCAAGAAATCCAACGTCTTCTTCGATGGTAAATGCATATCGCACACCGTCATGCTCGCTGACGGCACAAAAAAATCGGTGGGCGTGATCCTGCCGTCGTCACTGGTGTTCAATACCGGCGTTCCAGAAATCATGGAGATCACTGCTGGCAAATGCCGCGCACGCATTAAGGGTGAAGCTGACTGGACGTCTTATGAAGCGGGACAAAGTTTCAATGTACCGGGCAACTCCAGCTTCGAGATCGAGGCGACCGAACCCGTAGATTACGTCTGTCACTTTGGTTGATGCACATCGTTAAATGATAACGGGCTCGTTGTCGAGCATGACGCCAAAACGAGCCCGGACATCGTCAGTAATTTTTTTGGCGAGCGCAAGCACATCAGCGCCCGTCGCTCCGCCCCGGTTCACGAGCACCAGTGCTTGTCTTTCATGCACACCTGCGGGGCCGATCGAGCGCCCCTTCCAGCCACACTGATCAATCAACCAGCCCGCTGCGAGTTTGACGCTGCCATCCGACTGCGGATAAGCGACTAGCTTGGGATGCGTTGCCAGCAATTGCGCGTGCTGCTCCTGGCTGACAACCGGATTTTTGAAGAAGCTGCCTGCATTGCCAATCTGCGCAGGATCAGGCAGCTTGCGTCGGCGAATGGCGATGACGGTATTGGCAATGTCTTGAGCGGTTATATCTGACACGCTTTGCGCAGCAAGCTCGGCTGCCAACTCGGCGTAACGCAGGTTGGGATGCCATTGCCGCGGCAAAGCAAAGCTGACGTCGATGATAACTGCCCTGTCGCGCAATGCGTGCTTGAAGATACTGTCACGGTAGCCGAAGTGACAGTCATCACGGCTGAGTACCCGCGTCTCGCACGTCACAAAATCAAACAGGGTCAGTGAATGAAAAAATTCAGCGAGTTCGCTGCCATAGGCGCCGATATTCTGTATCGGTGCCGCGCCCACACTGCCGGGTATCAGCGAGAGATTTTCCAAACCCGGTAAACCTTGGACTAGCGTCCATTGGACAAACTCGTGCCAGTTTTCCCCAGCTTGAGCGCGCACGATCACGTGCTGATCTGATTCGCCGACCACCATGCGACCGGTGTTCACCATATGTAGTACCAGCCCGGGGACATCTTGGGCCAGCAGCAGATTGCTGCCCCCGCCCC
>JACCDP011193904.1_pt1 | contig 12863 bp, 22 predicted proteins | sample 7445841 | NCBI WGS metagenome assembly JACCDP01 (sample SAMN15323441, study PRJNA562643) | freshwater metagenome | isolation source: river surface water | place: USA:Blue River Watershed | collected 2017-08-17
AACTTCTGCTTCATACGCTTCTGTTCTCGGAGGTTTAAATGGAGATGCAACCCTTTATGCACAAGTAGTACATTCATCAGGTCAGTTTTCGTCAAGAGGCGATGCTCAAGCACACGAACTTATTTGGCGTAGGGCAATTACGGGAACGGCTACAACCGAACTCTTTTTGGATGGTGCAAGTGTAGCAGCGATACTTCCAAGTACAAATAGCGTATGGCACGGAATAATTGACATATCATCCATTTGCACCGCACAAGGGAATGGTACAACAGTAACGGGTGATGTTGCAGCAACAAGTTACAAAGCAACAATTAAGCGGATAGGAACAGCAACATCCCTTGTTGGCACAGTTCAAGAGATTGGCTCACTAAATGCGGATGTTTCTATGGCAGCGGTGGCATTTATAATCACAAACAATGATACAAACGAAAGTTTACAAATAGCGTTTACACCGCCCCCAACGGCTGGTAGCACAACCACATTTCGTGTTATCGCTACATTCCGAGGAACACAAATTAAATATTAATCTTATATTTGAAACAAAAATAAAAAACTAAATAATATGGCACTTCAAATAACAACCAACGTAACCACTTCGGATGGTTTCACAGTACAACCTTTTGGCTTTCTTGACATTCAACTATATCAACCTTTTTCAAGGGCTTTGATTACTTACTATAAAGACCAAGCGACCTTTGAAGCGGGTGGTTCACCCGTAAACGTACCAAACTTGCCTTCTTTGGTAAATGCCGAACTTACGGCTACCGAGTTTTGGGGCAATGATTTGGCTACTTTAATTCATAACAAGTGCATCACCGCTATTGAAGAGGTAACTGGTTCTGACACTTGCGAAATCGTAACTTTAGAAGCATAAAATATATGGACAACACGATGACACCAAGCCAAGCCCTTGATATGCTTGTTTCGGCTTTAGAATTTGCTAACAAAAGCGGTGTATTTACAATTCAAGATGCGGTTAATATTGCTTTTGCAATCAACACATTAAGAGTTATACACCCAAGCGAAAAAGTAGAAGAAGCAAAAGAAGAGGGAAAGGAAACTAATGAATAAATAAATGACACTAAAAAAAAGCGGTAAAAATGATGTATTCCCACCACAAATTGGGAACGTATTGGCGACATTCGTTGATATTAATGATGGCGTATTAAAATTAAAAGACCAAGCGGGTAATGTTGCTACATTATCCGCATATACTGGCGGTGGTGGTGGCGGAATAATTATTGAAGGACAGGGTGAAGGCTCAACGCTACGATGTGGTCTAAACAATTCTACTGCGGGGCTTTTTAGCGCAGCATTAAGTGGTGTAGATAATAACATAGACACAAATGGCGAAAAATCTTTAATAGTCGGTGGAGGTCAAAACCAAATTACTAACTGCTGTTCAACCATAGTTAGTGGCATTAGTAATATTATAAGCGGGAAAAGGTCGTTTATTGGAAATGGTGGTACAAATAATTTGAGTGGTGATTTTGCTTTTATAGGTAATGGCACACAAGTTACTATGTCATCTTGTTATGGTTTTGTTGGTAGTGGTAGCCAATTTACTATTAGTGGGTGTTATAGTACTATTATGAATGGTATGTTGCACAATAATACTGGAAAATATAGTTTTACAGGTGGTGGAATATGCAATACAACAAGTGGTGGTTATGGTGTCATCGTTAGTGGTGCATTAAACACTACAAGTGCATATGCCGTTTCTACAATAATCAATGGTTTCGTAAACACGGCAAGTGGTGGTTATTCTTTGATTGGTAGCGGTGTGCGTAATTCTGCAACTGGGCTTTACACAACAGTGATAAATGGTAAGTGCAATACTACAAGTGGTTGTTACGCTTTCACAGGGAGTGGTTATTGTAACATTAGTAATTGTACTCGTTCTTTTACGGGTAATGGTACTAATAATTCCTCTATTAAACAATTTACTTTTATAGGAAATGGAACGGGTGGCACAGCGAGTGCTTATTATTCTTTTTTAGGTAATGGGCAAAACAATGTTGCAAGTGGTCAATATTCTTTTTTAGGAAATGGGGCAGCAAGTACAGCAAGTGGTTACGCTTCGGGTATTTTAAGTGGTATTTTTAATGTGGCTTCGTGTTGCAAGTCCTATATTGTAGGTTCTAATATCACTACCGATAGAATTTGCACCACTTTTGTAAATAATTTATCCATCAAGAATATACCCACTGCGGCTGCGGGGCTACCTTCGGGTTCAGTTTGGAGAAACGGCACAGTTTTAGAAATTGTACCATAAAAACACACTATATTTGAAAAAATAAATATGGCAACTTTTAACACTATACACATTTTCGGTTTTGGCGATGTTCAAATAATTGCCGAAAAAACCAACAATATTAAGAAATATGCCAACCTTACAAAAGTTAAGGCGGTAGTTGATAAGGTATATGCTCTAAAGCCCGAAGAAAATACGGCTACAAGCGAGTACCACGCTATTAATATTTTTGATGGTATGCACATTGATTTTATACCTAAAAATAGGGATGAAACGGCAAAGCCCTTTAGAATAAAAACTTCGGATATTGATAGCAAATCATTGACTGCTCTCGTAACCGAACTTTTAGCCTAATATTTATAACAACACGACCAATTATCAAGGACAATGAACATTGTGTTTTCTATTAATGGTGGCATAGGCAAGTGCGTAATGGCTACCGCAGTTTGTTCGGCTATCAAGAAGAAATATCCGAATTCAAGTCTAATTGTAGTATCGGGATATCCCGATGTATTTATCAATAATCCAAATGTATTTCGGTGCTATAATCACGGAAATTTGGCTTACTTTTATGACCAATATATTAGGGATAAGGATGTTTTGATATTTGCAAACGACCCTTATTTAACTACCGATTATGTAAAACAAGACACGCATCTTATTAAAATTTGGTGTGAAATGTTTGACATCCCACATAATGGAGAAAAGCCCGAAATACACCTTACGCCAAGGGAGATTAAGTTCTTTAGTACTAAATTCCTTGAGGATAAACCTATTATGGTGGTACAAGCGAATGGGGGTTCGGGAAGCGAGTTAAAATACTCGTGGGCAAGAGACATACCTTATGACCTTTGCCAAAAAGTTATCGATACATTTGCAAATGAATATGTCATTTATGTAATTGGTAGAGAAGACCAAGCAAAATATAACAACACAAAACACGCAACCGCATCATTTAGGGAGATTTGTGTGTTGATGGGTTTAAGTAGTAAGAGGCTTTTAATTGATTCTTTCGGTCAACACCTTGCTATGGCTTTAAATTTACCATCCGTAGTATGTTGGATAGCAAACAAACCTCAAGTTTTCGGTTACGATATTCATACTAACGTATTATCTAACCCGTTTACGATAAAGCCCGAAACAAGAAATTCGTTTTTGAACGAGTTCAACATACAAGGAGATTTAATTGAGTTCCCTTATAGTGGCGAACACGAAATCTTCAATTACGATGAGATAGTTGCCAAACTAAAAGAGGATAACACCACCGAAAAAGGTTAATTTATGGAAAGGTTATTTTATCAATCCTCGCTACCAAGGGCGGGAAGTACACTTTTGCAAAATATTTTAGCCCAAAACCCCGACATATACGCTACGCCAACTTCGGGTGTGTTAGAACTGGTGTTTGCAGCAAGAGGCAACTATACAAATAGTGCGGAGTTCAAAGCCCAAGATAGCGAACAAATGAAAAAGGGCTTCTTGAACTTTTGTCAAAAGGGTATGATTGGATTTTACGAGGCAATCACCGACAAAAAGTATGTGGTAGACAAATCAAGGGGGTGGGGAATACATTACTCGTTTCTTGATTCGGTATTTCCTAACCCAAAAATTATATGTATGGTGAGGGATTTAAGGGATATTTATTGTTCTATGGAAAAGAATTTCCGTAAGAACCCCGAAAAAGCAAACCCAATTCTTGATTGGTCAAAGATGCAAGGCACTACAATACCAAAACGGATAGATATATGGGCTAATGGAGTTCCCGTTGGTATGGCTTTGGAAAGATTGTCGGAGTTGTATCGTTTAGGTTACGACAAACACATTCTATTTATCAAGTATGAGGATTTGTGCTTATATCCCGAAACCGAAATGAGTAGGATATATAATTACCTTGAGATACCCTATTTCCAACACGATTTTGACAACATAGAGCAAGTCACCAAAGAGGATGATGAGGTGTATGGTATTTTTGGAGACCATAACATACGAACCAAATTAGAACCCTTGCAATCTCAAGCAAAAAAGATACTTGGGGGGGATGTGTGTGATTGGATATACAACAACTACAAATGGTTTTACGAAAAGTTCAATTATAAGAAATGATAGTGGTATTATTTGGTCAACCCAATAGTGGAAAGACAACCCTTTCGATGGGTTTGGAAAAAAGATTTATTCATACTCATAACATAGATGGGGATGAATTTAGGGCTATTTTTCAAAATAAAGATTATAGCCGTGAGGGGAGAATTAAAAACCTAAACAAAGCCGTGGATATAGGACATTATTTAATATCAACGGGTATGTGCGATAACCTTGTGTTTTCGATGAATTTCCCATATCGTGAAACGAGAGAGTATTTGAGAGAGATGATGCCAAATGCCGTTTTCTTTTATTTGCACTACGAAAGCCCAAGGGGTCGTGAAAAGTATCACGTTCAAGACTTTGAAATACCGACTCAAGAGGAGGCTACTCATTTAAACACCGAACAACTAACAATAGACCAATGCATAGCGAAAATAGTAAACCAAGTGGCGACAAACCACCGAAATGGGGCAAAATAGTCCACGTTAAATCATCCCTTGAGCCAAAAGATAGCCAATATGCTCTTTTTATAGGTAGATGGCAACCATTACACAAGGGTCACAAATTGTTATTCGATAGGGCTTTAAAAAGCGGTAAAAAAGTTTGCATCGCCATAAGAGACATAGAACCCGATGATAAAAATCCTTATAGTGCCGAAATAGTCAAGCAAAACATTTCTCTAATATACGACCAACAAATAATTGATGGTAGCGTAAAGGTTGTCATCATTCCCGACATATGTAGCGTTGAGTTTGGAAGGGGTGTAGGGTATGACATAATTGAGCATATACCACCACTTGAAATAGGTAATATATCGGCTACTAAAATTCGTGAAGAAATGCGAAGGGATGGTAAGTTATGAGCAAAAGATACTACATAGACCACAATACTAAAAGTGTTGGTATTTATGATAAGTGGAGGTTGAAATGCAATAAGGAGGAAATATTAGTCCGAGATGTCTACATAGATGGTTTAAAATGCACCTATGGTTTGTGGAACGAAAAAGAAGAAACCATTAAATATCATTTAAAGTTTGATGGGGATATGAAACTATTCGGGGATATAGCAATGATTACAACGAATAAAAAAGAACCAAAAGAACCAAATGCATTAAAAAGACATATCCTCAAGACCATATCGTATAGAATATTGGGAACTATCACAACATTCTCCGTATCATATGTGCTTACGGGAAGCGTGAAGATTGCATCTACTCTTGGCGTAACGGAATTATTAATAAAACCAATAGTTTATTTTTTACACGAAAGAGTTTGGTATAAATTTGTTAAATTCAAAAAATAAATTAATTTTGTTATATTTGCCAAACAACACGGACAATGTTTGAAGAAATATTTTTGAACCAAGTGAAAGCCGACTTTAGCAAGGCTATCACTAAACACGCCAAAGACAACGGGGTAGAGAACAAGGACATTCAAATAAGAATAAATATCAATGAAGAAGGACTTGGATACTCTTTGTATAAAAATTGGAATCTCGTTAAGGAAAACCTATCCTTCAACGATGTTTTACACATCCGACTCGATGTGTTCGGGAAAGAGGCAATGCTATCACCACACATTTACGAGATGCTCATCAAACAAATTAGTATCTACGATGCTGCCCCCGAAAGGTTTTACGCCTTTCTCTTTGAGCATAACTCAACCATCTGTGTGGCATTGCACAACGGCACATCATATGTGCGGACTTGCCCGTTGGGAGACCTTTTCGGGTAATACCGATTTTACCGAGTCCAATCATATTTTTAATCTATGAAATTTATGTTTTGGATACCACCAATAATCGCAAGTATTTTAGGCATAAAAGCCATATCCCAAGCCACGGGCGGTAAACTGCCATCAAAGGGGGCATCGGCTTTAGTATTAGGCGATAGCCACACCGCACCATCTAATGGGTGGTTTGAGGCTATGGCGAAAAAGTATGGTTTCCGTTCCACTGCTAAACTCGCACAAGGTGGTCGCAAAACGGATGTTATGCTATCAACCCTTAAACTTTATTTGGCATCAAACAAAGCCCCGAATTACATCATTATGTGGGGCGGTGCTAACGACTCGTATGGTGAAGTACCTCAAGCAACAACATTAAAAAATGTTCAAGCAATGATAGACCTTGCTAAAAGTAAAGGCTCGACTTTTATCATTGTTAAGGGCTATGACCCTATGAAGGTTTCATATAACTTTGATTTAAGATATATGTATAGAGGTGCAACACAAAGTGGCTTAATTAAAGCACGAAACGAGTATGTAAAACTATTGTCGGCATATGATAAATTAAAAAGCCCAAATGTTGTTGTAGTACCCGCTTATGGTGGTTTTACACGAAACGATAGCACCGATGGTTTACACTTGAAAATGGATAAATACCCCATCCTTGGTGAGTGGGTAGGAAGTCAAATATTTTTAAAGCCCTAAAGCCATAGACCCGATAACGCTTGGTATGATTGTTTTAGCCACCGCAAGGGTGAGTGTTGATGCTGCTAAAAAAAGCAAAGCAAGGAAACAATTAGTGTCTCAAAAACTTCAAGAAAAAAGAGAAACAGAATCCCAAGCCGAGACTTACTTAAAAAAGGAAAAAACCGATACATTAAAGTCCATAGCGGTAAACTATGTACAATCACAACAAAAAGCACTTGAGGATTTAGAGAAAAAAAAGCAACAAGAAAAAGAAAATAACATTAAAATAGGCGTGGCTACGGGAATAGGGGTGATTATCGTAGGAATAATAGCATATAAAGTAATAAACAAATAAAATGAACGAAAAATATTATAATCAAGGTGGGGATGCACCCACACCAAGCGGAGGTGGTAAAATAGGTGGTGGTGATATCGCAGCCATAATTGAAGGCGTGGGCAAGGTAGTTGTTGGCGGGATAGATGCGAGTAAAAGAAGAAAAATGGATTTTGCATTTAACCAACAAAAGTTACAAGCCGAACTTGGTTTTCAAGAAAAATCACTTGCACAACAATATAAATTGGCACAACTAAATATGTTGGCGAAAGCGGGTAGTGGGATTTCGGAAGACCCCAAAAAGGCGACCACTATCGTTTGGGTTGTTGCGGGTACACTTGCACTCGGTCTTGCGGGATTTGTTACATATGTAATATTGAAAAATAAATAAAGTATGTTTAATTTAAGTACCCCCTCTAAAGAAGCATTAATTATAGGTGGCATCGTAATCACTATACTCATTATTACTTTGCCTAAAGTGAAGAAGAACGCCATACCCAAACCCGAAACCGCATCAAAAGATGATGTAAAGGAGAAAGAAAACGCACGGATAAGTTTAGATGCTTATATGGATGCAGTTCAAGCGGGTGAAAGCACTAAAAATCTTAATGCTTTGAACAATGAATTAGCCAACACATATGGTCTTCGTGTATACCAAAAGAATGGGTATTTCATCGCAAGAAATTTAGAAGGTAAAGATATATTAGCGGGTAAACAATAGTAGATGGGAACTATTGGGGCGGGATATGATAATTTTGGCACACCTTGGTTACAAGTAACTTCGGGTGGTCAAATTTCATATAACACTATCCAACAATCCATAGGTCAAGGATACCAATTTGGCGTAAACGGGGTTTATATGAAAGCACAAGGCATTAGTCAATTGCTTCAACCCATAACCCTCGAAAAAAACAATAGAAGGGGCATATTTGAACTAAAAAACTATATACCCATAGTCGACCCTTATCAATTTGTTTCTGCTATCAATAGCGATGTGGTAGATAGCAAAGAACACGAATCGCTCACTTTTAATGGCTTACAAAACTTTGTTATGCCAATTGAATCTACCGAAAATGTGTACGTTGTATTTTCTTTAGAGGAGCAATCTACCAACAACCTATTACAAACATCCCCAAACAACTTTGAGAGGCTTGAGTATTTTGATTACCTTGCCGACTTTCCCGATAAGGATGGAGGTGCTTTAGATACGCAAAGGCAATTGTATGTGGCTTTAAGGGTTATTAACAATAGTTCATCGCTCGGTATACCTTTTTTGGGAAAAGTATCATTGCTTGGAGGTGCTGCGGACACCTATAGGCAAAGTGTCAACTCAAACGGGCTTTGGTCTTGGGCTACATTTAACAACGAGCCGTTTAATGTTTCGGCTATTAACATACAATACAAAAATGCGGGAACACCCACATTTCAATCATTGACTCTTTACGGAAGTTTAACCACCGCACAATCTTGGGCGGATGCTTTATCCTTTCAAACGGGGCTTGGTTTGTTTTGGGTTTATTACAATGTGTTTAATCAACCCGTGCTTGTGACAACAAACGACACTTTGGACTTTGGAACATTAACTTACACAGGAACTCTTTAAACTATGAAATTACCAATTGACTTTAAACAATTCTCAAAAGACCCCGTAAAAGGATTACTATTTCTTGTCCTTTCAGCGGTGGCATATTTATATGTGGACAATCGTATGAATTACACTAATCAAATTGAAAAGTGTGATAAAAAGGTTACGGAACTAACCGCAAAAATCACTAATCTTGAGGAGAGGCTTCGTAGGAGTGATAGCACTCTTGCGAGGGCTGCAGCGAAACTCGAATTAATTAACGAAATGGGCAAATGAAGAACATTAAGAATATGATATTGGTTTTACTAATATATGTTGGCATTTTATCGTTTGTTGTATTTGTGTATGGATGCTCGTCCAACAATGCTCAAAAACCATTGAACGAGTCAAATAATACCACAAAAGATTCTTTAATAGATTTAAACGATAAAATCGAAGAGCAATTAAAGAAAACCGATACAACTATCAACAAGATAGAAAATCAAATTCAAGAAGTTAAAGTCTTAAAAAAAGAAAATCAAGCCTTGAAGGTTGAACTAAAAAGCACGAAAGATTCGTTGGTAGCAACAAGAAAACTTATTAAAAAAAGAACCTTAATTCAAAAGGTGTTGGGGATTAACAAAGACACCATAGGTAAAGAGGTGAGCGACACGACTAATTAGGAAAGGACAAAAACTTAATTAGACAAACTATGAAATTTTTTAGAGACTTATTCGATGACAACAACTCAATAAACGAAAAGGCGGTTGTTGGCTTTATTGCCTTTTTTATGCTTTGCATATCATTGGCAGTTGACTTAATAACGGGCTACTTTGGTAAGCCACTTGTAATAAACGAATTTATATTCGATGGCTTTATGGTAATAATTTTGGGTGCTTTCGGAATCGCTTCCGTTGACAAGTGGCTCAACAAGAAAGACAAGAAAGACACAATGGAAATACAACAAGAAAACAATCAACCCTCCGAAACGTGAAAGGCGATTAGTTTAAATTCAAGTAAATACAAAACACAAAAGAGATGATTATCAAAAAAGGCTCAAACGGAGAATCGGTAAAACAAATTCAAAAGTTGCTTGGTCTCAATCCCGATGGAGATTTTGGAAACAACACCGAAATAGCGGTAAAAAAATGGCAAAAAGAAAACGGGCTACTTGATGATGGAATTATTGGTGCTTTGACTTGGGCAAAGATGTTTCCAATCGAAATACCAAAAAGCAACTTCAACTTATCCGCTTTAAGAGGTCACATCCCCGATAGCGTAATACTTCAAATACCCGACACGGCATCAAAGTTCAATATTACCACATCTTTGCGTTTGGCTCACTTTCTTGCCCAATGTTCACACGAATCGGGCGGGTTTAGAGTAACTATGGAAAACCTTAATTACGATAGTGCGGGTTTGATGAGGGTGTTTCCAAGTTATTTCCCAACAAAAACACTTGCCGACACCTACGCTTGGAAGCCCGAATTAATCGCTTCAAGGACTTATGGTAATAGGATGGGTAACGGAAGCGAGGCAACCAAGGAGGGTTTTATTTTCCGTGGAAGAGGGTATATCCAACTTACAGGCAAAAACAATTATAAGGCATTTGATAATTTTGTTTCCGATGACATACTCGCAAACCCCGATTTAGTTGCTACCAAATATCCGCTTATGAGTGGTGCTTGGTTCTTTCAAACCAACAATATTTGGTCTATTTGTGATAGGGGTGATGGCGATGATGTTGTGAGACTTGTGACAATAAGGGTAAATGGCGGAACTAATGGATTAGCGGATAGAATCAAACACTTCAAGGAATTTAGAAAAATCCTTGGGTAAGTATTTATATTTTACTTTAAGGCGTTAAGTGAAAATATGGAATTTTATAGTTTCACTTAATCGAGGGTAGCATTATAAGAAATGTATCTTCAAGGCAACCGCTGCCTCTTGAATTGCAAAAGAGCGACTCATTAGGCTTTCATATGTTTTTTGAATTTCCTCTTTATCGTAAGACACATAATACCCATAATGGTTCGACATTACGGGCAAAATCCCCCTATTACGGATTTGGTGTATGATGGCTCTTAATCCCGAATCGGCAAGGTAGTTTAAAATGCTTTTTGTCTTGTTTACCTTAAAAAGAATCATATCGCTTGTTAAAGGCTTTTCTTTTGTTGTGGATTGAAGGATTTTAACGACTTTTTCAAAGTCTTTTTGTTTTTTACTCATAATGTATACTATTGTTGTTTTGTTGCGAGGTAGGGATAATTTCGTGGCTTTTTTGTAATAAAAAAGGGGCAATCATACGATACCCCTTTTTAATTTCATTAACGAGCAGTCGTTCTATCAATAAGGTTATTTTCTTCCAAAGTGTCCACCGAAATAGTGTCCACATTTGCTTGTGACAAAGGTAATGAATTATCTTTTAAATTTACAAGTGTGCCATACACATTAGTCTTCTTGGCACGGCTATGCGTAGTGTTTTCTTGCTCCACAATCACGTTGCCTTTTTCATCCAATATAACATAACCGCCACCCTCTAATTTATCATCTACGGCAAGGGCTTTACTTCCTAAATAGTCTTTAGGCAAAAGTTTGGCAAGTTGTTTAATGACTGTTTTGCGGGGCATCCACATCATAGGGTCTTTTTTGTCATCAAAATAGATAGAATTAACCTCTTTCATCGTGGCAAGTACGCTTTTGATTTCATCAATGCTCATTACTTTAAAGACCTTTTCTCCATTTTCGAGTTTAGCCACCGCATACACATATATTAGTGTGTTGTTGGTTCTAATCTTATCGAGGGGCTTGTGGTAAAGTTTTGGCTCAAGACCTAACTCATAATCGAATTCATCGCCCTCGTGGACTGTTTCGCAAGAAATCAACTTGATAGCCTTGTTTCGGTATAATAGGGTGGTGATACCCTTATATCCTATGATTGGCTTGATATTCAATTGACCGCTTTTGTTACGGAAAGGGATAAAATAAAATTCCCCCGCCAATTCGCTTGGGGTTAAACCTAATTCCGCACAATGTAGGATGGATGCGAAGAGAGACATAGGATTGCTTTGATAGGCTTCAATCATTTTAGGACTCTTTTTGACTTCCGTGGACACTATTTGCACAAATTGTGCGGGTGTCATTTGGTGTTGAGCCAAAAGGTCTAAAAGGACTTTGGTTTCATACTTCGCAAGGTCGCCTTGGAATTTTCTAATTAGTTCGGTGTTCATATTTGTATTGTTTGTTGATTTGTTCATATGTCGATTTGGCTATGGATTATACTACCCAAGATTGAAAAGACAAGGGTGGCATAAAGGTGCGCAGCCCTCATTTCTTTTTCCCATTCCAAAAAATTAAAACTTCCTTGGAGATATGCGAAAGCAAAGTAGGTGATTAGGAATGTGCCAATTGTTATTAATAGTATTTTCATTTGTTACCTCCGTATGTTTTGTGTTGCCATTTTTCTTTACCACACCATTTACATTTAGTCGCACTTGTTAGATTGCTGTTAGGTTCAAATTGACAAAAATGCATAGCCATAAATTCCTCAAATTTTTCATCAAGTTCTTTTTGATTTTTCTGCATTTCTCTTGCTGTTTTTTCAAAACCCGATACTTTGTCTTTGCTTACTATATCTGTAAATTTTTTCATTTGTTACCTCCGTATGTTTCGTTATTGGGCTTAACGTGGACAACACCATCTTCTATGTAAACCCAAGTGTTAGAAATACCTTCGTGAATATGAATAGGCATATTGTTTTTTTGCTGCTTCTCCATTTCTTTGGCTTTTTCAATCGTTTCTTTAGGTATGTCGATTCTTAAATTAGTACCTAAAGGCATACCTATGCTATGAGAATATCTGTTTAATTGTTCAACTAACCAATCTACTGCGCCAAAGTTATTACTCATTTGCTTGTCTATTTTTTCAAACTCTTCTTGAGTAGTTTCATCTATTAACTCTTGAATTATAGGTGAGTTATACCCTCTTGCGTATAGCCCATCTTTAACATAGGCATATGTTCCTACCCATACCTCTTGACCTTGTGAGTTGGTTGTTGTTTTTGGCTCACTACCTATTACTGTATGACCATCAATAGCAATCTTATTTTCCATTTCACACTCAAACCCAATAGGATATTTTGATTGTTGGATATTTTCCATTAACATACTTTCAACTTTTCCAAAATCTTCAAGTCTTTCTACACCACTTAAAAATGCTTGT
>JACCDP010076192.1_pt1 | contig 12860 bp, 10 predicted proteins | sample 7445841 | NCBI WGS metagenome assembly JACCDP01 (sample SAMN15323441, study PRJNA562643) | freshwater metagenome | isolation source: river surface water | place: USA:Blue River Watershed | collected 2017-08-17
ATAATGGTATGAGAGGTGTTGGCGGAATGGGCGGGATGGATGGAATGGGGGAAGGCGGTATGACAACGAATCAAGTTATTCCTCCGGCACAAGTATACTCGCCAAATGTTGCCGGTGTAAATATGATGGGTGGTGGAATGGGTATGCAGCAGCCACAGTATCCTCAGCAGCAGCAACAACAACAGCAACAACAACAACAACAACAACCCAATGTTATGAATGAGTTGGTAAATGGATTACAAAGAGCAAGTGCATCCGGATTGACAAATTTGCCTTCTCGTGATATACCTATGAATACGTCAGGTATGATGAATGACGCGCAAGTAAAGCCAAACTATGTTCCTAACAATTATAGAAAAGAAAACGATGATTATATTGGAGAACACGATGACGAAGAAGCAACAAATGAAGAAATATATATGAATCGTGTAAAAACGGCTGATACAATGGAAGATATATATAAGTTGATACAAGTACCTCTATTGGTGGGTATACTTTATTTTGCATTTCAGTTGCCTGTTTTTAGAAAGTACATGTTAAAATATATACCATCCATTTTTAATAGCGACGGTAACTATAATATACGTGGACTCGTTTTTGTTAGTTCTTTATTCGGTGCAGGGTATTTTGGACTTACAAGGATATTAGATACTGTTGCAGTATAAAGTGTATAGGCACATGAGGTTCGTGAGATTCATGAAAATACAATAATAAATACTATTTTTTATTGTATATTGTATATTTTTATATTTTTGATATTTTGATGTTTTATTTACTGTATAGTTTTTCATCTGTTACATTTGCAGTCATATTTGAAGGAGTAAATTCATTCTGAATAATTAATAACTGGTTATCGGAAATATTATTTTTATTTTTATTTTTATTTTTATTTTTATTCTTATTTATTTTTTTAGTAGAATTTTTATTTTTTTTCCTATTCATTAATACACGCGATAAATAACTCGTAGAACGCATCGACTGTGACCGAGACGGAGATGACGATATTTTATTTTTTCCCACACTAGGCGCCTTATCCATTTTTTCTATCTCAGCAATAACCGCCTTAGATGTAATTGCTTTTGCCTCTAAAGCCAATTTTGCTTCATTTATCAAGTCTTCCTTTGTTTTTTTTACTTTAGAAATAGGTTTATTCTGTTTATTCGTCTCTGGATTATAACGCAAAAACCATTTATTATATTCGTTGCTATTTTTTTTAGTTTTAAGTTTCTTATATTGGTTTGACTTCTCTGTTCGAATATCTTCTAGTGTCTTTTGCTTACCATAGCATGTTATACTAAAACGTCGCAATAGCCCTTTCATTTTAAGACGATTCTTCTGTTGTATTTTAAACAGATACTCACACAAACAAAGAGTTCGCCGAGGGTTATAATATGGTCGGTTTGCATATAAAAACAGTAAATAAAAACTCATCATCGTATCAATAGTAGCAACGCGAAATATTCTACCATCTAGCTTAATAGTGTTATAACTATGACACGCCAGTGGTTTATAAACATACGCGATGGCTTGAGACCCGACTGTAATTTCATAGTGTGTAGATAAATACTCGGGGATTGACGGTTTTGTTTGAATATTCACACTAAGTACTCCCTTTTTTTCCAGCTCTTCTTTTATTTTTTTCGCGGTTTTTTCGGGTGTATTTGACAACAAGTCAAATTCGGGTATTTCATTTAGATACATTTTTTCGCGATTTTTTAAATAACGCGAATAAAGCGCGTTAGCATAACCACCAATATATACTAAATTGTCGCTTGATACGATATCCTTGATAACATTTTGTATGACTTCTTTTTGGTAATAGTACTGCTTTGTTTTTGAACGCGCAGATAAAGAATGACGAAATGTTTCCGGGTCACACTTTTCCGCCTTAAGTGGATAATTTTTATTAAGAAGGTTTAAACGCTTTAACACTTTCTCCCAACGCGTGATATCGCCACCAGGGCGAGACAATTCCAAATACATTGCCATTCTTAAAAAGTTGGGCGGTGAATAACGAATACCGTCCTTAATAATAGCATTTTTTTTAAGACTACTAAATAGTTTACTATCTAGTTGCGTAATATCAGCAATCTGAAAAAAATTGACGAATACTTTATATGTACCATAATGGACTCCTGCCTTTGCTTCTACGTCGGAGAATCCTTGGTTAAAGTAAATGTCCGCCAAAGCCTTTGCATCATTCATTGCGTTTGGCGAGAAAAAGTCATAATCAGGGATTTCTAAATCGCGGTTATAAAACTGGTCAACAGGTGGAAGAATATTATTAATCGCCGTTCCGCCATAACAAACAAGATTTTTATCGCGGATAAATTTCTCAAGAACGGAAATGATGTCCTTCATTACCGGATTCTGCGCAATACGCTCGCCGCGCTTTTTCGCTTCAATATTTATCGCATTTTTTAGCAACTCTAACTCGCGGTTTTCATAGTATAGTATATTTAAAGGGTTGTTAGGGTTATTAGAGTTATTCGGGTTATTTGGGTTATTTTTGGCACTATTTGTTTTATTCATAATTATAGGTAAATTAGTATGGTATATATATTACTATGGTATATATTATTATATTAGAAAGATATAATAAAATAGGATAGTAAGAGTAAACTAAATAGTATATAAAAAAAGAGTAACATAATTTATCCAACGATTTTGACATTTCCTGGACCATCTATTTCTTTCGCGGCAAAACTGAGATAAGAAGGCAAAGGTTTAGGTTTATCAATAAACACAGGCACGTGTATAAGTTCATTCGGTTTTGGAACAAACGCACTCTCTGCTTTTTCAAATAACTCATTATATGTCAGCAAATTTTGGTCTACATTTTGAAAATTCATAGCCATAAGTTGACATCCAACAGCTTGTGGAACCGTCGAAACGTAGTTCGCGTTGGATACGGATAAGTCGGGCATAACAATCGTAATATTCTCTTTGTTAAAATTGGTAATTGTTTCGAGGTCGTTTGAATTTTTAACGTCCATATATCGCTTCGAGTGAATAAAAACGGAGTTAGTAGTTACATTTGTAAGCTCCCACATATTTTTAGACTGGTACAAGATAGGCATCGTATTCGACGAGTTACTTTTCTCGACCATAATGACCACTCTTCCTATAAAGTCTTTAATCGGGCGTTTCGTGATATTTGTCCCATTGCCTTCGCGCATAAACTCAATCGGCAATAACTTATCACCCAAGTTTTCGGCAATTTCGCTTGCTAATATATTAAGAATATTTACATTGTTCGTCTTTATACGGAAATGCAGGAGGAGAGGGTCTTTCGGGTTAGGACATACACCCGCCGTTTCTGAAAACGCAATATTATTCAATTCTCGTAGAACTTGCGAAACAGGAAGACTATTGTAACTTTGTTTTACACCAATCATGTCAATCGATGAAACTCCTACTGAGGGAATATTATCTATGCAAAATATTTCAAAGTCTAGACAACGCGCGCCCTGCTTAATGGCGTTTTGCAGAGCACACATACTAACAAAGTCGCTTTTGAATTGACCGGATGCACAACAGTTGTATGCGGTTTTAATATAAAAGTCTCGCAGATTTTTTCCTGCATAGTCTGGCGAGCTAGATGTAGTCCATCTTGAGTTTATTTTTGTAGGAGTGGATTTTTTATTGACTTCGGCAATAATATCACAATTGGTTTTTCCTAAATTAATTTTTGTACTAACATAGGTAATAAGCCACAGCAATACAACTATGACAAATGCCATGCCAAACCAATGAATTGCCATCGGAGTAACTTGCGAAGTTAGTACACTGCGTATAGCAGCAGTAGAAGGTAAGAAATTAATATTAATACCTCCACCGGGTTGTGGAGTTCCTGGCGCTGATGCTGGTCCTGGTCCTGGTGCTGACATACTTTTAATATTAATATATACTATTATATACTATTATATAATGATATTAATTATACAATGATATTAATTATATATATAAAAAAACTTGTTAAAAATTATTAATATGTTAAATATATAATAATATATAATAACATATAATAATATATAATAACATATAATAACATATAAACAAAAAGAATGACAGGAGGATTACTAAATATTGTCTCATATGGAAATCAAAATGTCATATTAAATGGAAATCCTAAGAAAACATTTTTTAAAGCAACGTATGCAAAGTATACAAACTTTGGTATGCAAAAATTTAGAATCGACTTTACCGGGCAAAGGTCTCTGCGGCTAACAACAGACTCGACGTTTACGTTTTATGTTCCAAGGTATGCGGATCTTTTAATGGACACATATATTGTAGTTACATTGCCGACAATATGGAGCCCGATATATCCACCAAATCCAACATGTGGCGTGAAAGACTGGGCGCCATACGAGTTTCGATGGATTGAGAATTTAGGAACACAGATGATAAAAGAGATACGTATATCGGTTGGAGGTCAAACATTGCAAGTATTGACGGGTAAATATTTATTGGCATTAGTGCAGCGCGATTTTTCAGGAGTAAAAAGGGCGCTCTATGACGACATGACTGGAAATACCGCCGAATTGAATGACCCGGGAAATTCAAATGGTAGAATAAATATGTACCCGAATGCATATTATACTAATTTGGCTCAAGGGTCGGAACCCTCTATTCGAAGTCGTCGTTTATATATACCCATAAATGCTTGGTTTACGCTTTCAAGCAAAATGGCGTTCCCTTTAATTGCACTTCAATACAATCAGCTACAGATAGACGTAACGATGCGACCGATTAATGATTTATATACAATTCGCGATGTGATGGACCCCACAAATGGCTATCCAATGGTTCGTCCTAATTATACAAACGAGTATATGCAGTTGTACCGTTTTCTTCAATCGCCGCCAAGTGTTAGTCTTGCTGCAACTGACTATAATAATAATGCGCAATCAGAGTGGAATGCTGATATACATTTAATTAGCACGTATGCGTTTTTGTCGAATGATGAAGCGAAGACATTTGCCGCAAATGAACAAAAATATCTAATTAAGTCTGCATATGAATGGAATTTCGAGAATGTTACTGGTTCACACCGCGTATGGCTAGAAAATACGCTGGGGATGGTAAGTAGCTGGATGTTCTTTTTTCAGCGAAGTGATATTAATTTGCGAAACCAGTGGAGCAACTATTCGAACTGGCCATACAACTACTTGCCTGTGAATATCATTCCTGCGCCTGTTACACCGGCTACCCAGTATAATGGGATATATGGAGGTACAAGTGTATCATGTAGCGCTGTTCCTGTAGGACCAGGTTATAGTACATTAACGCAAAATAATACCGGGCTTTTTGTTACACAGCCTTTTAGTGCAAATAACCAACGCGGTATATTATTAAATATGGCTATTTTATTAGACGGAAAGTATCGCGAGAATGTACTAGATGTAGGCATTTATAACTTTGTAGAGAAATATGTGCGAACACCCAGTAATGCCCCTACTGGATTATATTGTTATAACTTTTGCTTAGATACTGACCCGTTTAATTTTCAACCTACTGGGGCGCTTAATACGAGTAAATTTTCGAATGTTCAATTCGAATTCACGACGTTTTATCCACCACTTGACCCTAGTGCGAATTTTCTAACAATTTGCGACCCATTAACGAGATTACCCATTGGTGTAAACAAACCGACGTGGCGTATATACGACTACAACTATAACTTGGTTGTCCTAGAAGAAAGGTACAATGTCATAACATTTATGTCTGGAAATGCTGGTCTTATGTATGCGCGTTAGTGGTGTTGTGTGTTGTGTAGGTAAATAAAAGAATATTAAATTTAATCAAACAATCAAACAATATTAAATTTAATCAAACAATATTAAATTTAATGATATAGAAATGTAATAGCATTGAACAACGCAATTCGCATTTCTATGGTTATTTTTTTGAGGATTCCGCATATAATTATAAATTATCTAAGAACAAAATTGATGTATAAAAAAACATATATAAACGCTAAACATATACATACACATACACATACACATACACATACACATACTATCACGCCAAAAAAAATGAACGAAAAAGGTTCGGGGTGTTCCGTTAGCGGAAAAAAATACGAATTAGCGGTTTATAATATAGTTAAAAGAACCAAACTAAATGGTATTGAATTCAACACACAAGTAGAAACCGAGCTGGGTGGCTGCAGTTCTAAAAATGATATTGAATGTAATATGAAAGAAGCTATGGCAAGGGATATATCGATTGAAATAAAAAAATCAAAAACGCCTGATTGGATGCAGTGTTGTTTAAAATACGACGAGACGGATAAAAAATGGATAGGAAGTAAAAGAAATAAAATACCGGAAGCTTCGAAAACTGTCTTTGAAGACCTTATTTCAACCCTTACACTTTTCAATGGGAAAATTCCTCCCTTTATGTTAAAAAACATAACACACGAAGAATGGGTAAAGATAAAACGCGAAACAACCGATTTCAATGACGTGTACATCGACTGCCCGAGTGACACAATAATGAAGTTATATAGTAGAAAGGGGTGTTCGTATATACAAATATCAGATAAAGGTTTGTATCATTTGGGGAATGATATATGCGACTTCAAAGTTCCCGCATTTGTGTGCGAGCAGCAGTTACGTGTAAGAACTAAAATACACAAAAGGAAAAATAAAAATGGATTTTGCGACTTGTCGGTGACTGTTGCGTGTCAGCCGAAAAATATGAACGGTCTAAGTCTAGCGAATAGCGAATATAGCTTGGATAACCGAACGAAACTACCGACTAACCTAGTTTATGATGAAAGTAGCGGCGAATAATACCGGCACGGCGAATGCTATTTTGAAATAATAATAATTTCAGAGGATTCCTTCGATGTGTTCATTCCGTAGCTCCAGTTTACGTCTAGTATTATATAATCTTTATACAATGTTCGAATATACTCGCAATTATTATATGTGACGACCCAATTTTTCTTTGTACGTAGTACATCAAATAACAACTTATGGTCAAAATTCTCGTGCATGTCGCCATTATTTCCATATAGTTTCGACTTACTTTCCAAATAATATGGCGGGTCTAAAAACAGCAGTGTTTTGTCGGTGTTGGTAGTAGGCAAACCATCAATAAAATCACGAAAATCCTTATTGTAAATTTCAATATGTGTAAAATCAAGTGACTCAATTCTATCTATCGATGACGGTGTAAACCTTTTAATGCTCGACTCTTCTGAAAACCCGCCTGACAATGTCGACCCACTAAATGAGCATCTATTTATAACGAAATATTGCACAGATTGCTGCAATACATCGTCGTTCAACCCCATAATTGTACCCCTAAATGCTGCAAACCGTTCTTTTGAAACCGATTTTATTTTTCGTAATTCCTCGCACAGAATAGTTTTATTTGACTTTACTTGTTTCCAGAAATTATATAGAGGTGTGAACTTGTCGTTTACGATTAATGCGACGTCATATTTATTCTGTAGATAAAACTCGAATGATCCTCCACCGAAAAACGGGGAAGCAACTGTGTCGAAGCGGCTCATGTCAAAATGCTGTGAAATGGCGCTGTCGATAATTTTACATGCTCGTGTTTTTCCGCCTGGATATCTGAGTGGGGATACATTTGTTGTATGAATTGTGCGCGTCGTATGCGTCGTATGCGTGGTATGCGACGTATCCATGTTTTTTTAGATGAAATCGGACGATGGATAATATGTATAATATGTATATGTTAATTATACTTATTTGTTTGAATCAATTTTTTATAATAAACAAGTATTCAACTGTTGCGAAACTTGAACAAACGTAGTACATAGTGGCATATGTTTAATACATGAGGCATTTATATAAGTACACGTACTTCGCAGCCCTCCCAAATAATCAAGAACCGTGTTCTCAAGGAGTCCGCGATAGGGAACACGAATGGTACGTCCCTCGGATGCGCGATATTCATTCATGCCACCGTAGTGCTTATTCATAGCATGCGAAGAACTCATTCCGTAAAAAAGTTTACTTTGTGTACCGTCGGGATTGGTTATAATTTCACCCGGATTTTCGTCATGACCGGAAAATGCACCACCCACCATGACAAAATCGGCACCACCACCAAATGCTTTTGCCATGTCACCAGGACAAGTAATGCCTCCGTCGCCAATAATATGACCACCGACACCATGCGCAGCATCGGCGCACTCCATAATAGCAGACAACTGGGGCATACCTACGCCGGTTTTCATGCGTGTTAGACAGGCACTTCCGGGACCAATACCGACTTTAACAACATCTACGCCGCCATTAAGAATAAGCTCTTCGACAATTTCGCGAGTAACTACATTTCCGGCGACAATGATTTTGTCCGGATATTTTTCGCGAACACGCTTACAAAAATGCACGAGAGATTCAATATAACCATTCGCGACGTCGATGCATATCCAGTTACACGAAATAACGGAAAGAATTTCGGTGAGACGATTATAATCGGTTTCTTGTATGCCAGTGGAAACCATAAAAAGATCGGGATTTAAAATAATGTTGTTTTCTGATTGATAAGAGACGAAATCAGTAACAGTATAAAATTTATGCATAGCCGTAATAATTTTAAATTTGGACAACGTTTTATAGACATCGAAAGTTCCGACAGTATCCATATTGGACGCTATAATAGGGATACCTTCCCATGATTTTAGGGATTTGCAATTTTTGAATCGAATAGTTCGCATTAAGTTAATATTTGAACGACTATTAATTGTAGACCGTTTGGGACGAATAAGAACATTGTGAAAATCTAGTTTCAATCCTTCTTCTATTTTTGGCATTATCTAGTTGTAAATGATTCTGATTTGTGATTTGTGATATGGATACGGAATACGGGATATGGATACGGGATATGGATACGGGATATAGTATATCTATAAAACAAAGTGAATAAAGTATACGTATCTTATATTACTGGTACATATACTTTTAAATATATTTACTTAGTATTTGTAATATATTATAAAATGTTATAATATATTAATATATTATACATACTATACATATTTATACTAAAAAATGTCGACAAAAAAAACTTTACAACAACTAATGGGTGGAACATCAGATATTAAAGAAGCATTTTCATTTCCAGGTATGGGCGACATATATAGTAAAAATGAAAAAAAAGATGACGCTGAAGGTGGCGCTGAAGGTGGCGCTGAAGGTGGCGCTGAAGGTGGTAAGGGAAATGAGGGCGATAAAAATAAAAAACCGGTATCCCCATTGAGTGCAGCAACATCGACGGTACCAGGCAGTAATGTCATCGGTGCAACTTCTGGTAAAACACAGCCCGCGTCAAATACGAAAGCATTAATGGGCGAAACACAAAACCTTACCACACATAAGATACTTGTCTTTGTTATACACGTTATATTCGCAATAATTATTGCCTATATTTGGGGTATTTTAGGGTCAAATGCTCTTTTTTTAATGACACGCTCAAGAAATGAAAAAGAATATATTTTTCCAACATATCGGTATGGTCCACCTTACTGTATAACCGAAAATAAAAATGCGAGCTACTTTAGTTACGGTTTTCCCTATAATTTACTCCCTCGCATATGTACCGATAATAATGTAGCCGATGTAATAAACACGGAAAAAGAAAACATATATTTACTAAATGAAGTGGAAGAAGGTGGTGTCGGGAATGGCGTGTCTCAAGCACTATTTAACTACTTATTTAATGCTGTATATGGAGGTCTAGGACAAGGCGCGCGGTCATTAGCGCAAGCATTTTTGAATTTGTTTGACACAACGGATACAGGAAAAGCAGATAACGAAAATTCATGGGATAACATGCAGGCGGCAGGTGGAAGAAAAGCATTAATATTTTTACTTTTCCCTTTCATAGCCCTCCATCTTATACCAATCTTCGGAGTTGTCGCTGGCGTAATGAGTCTGGTATTTGGTATAGTAAGCGACCACCCTTTTTGGGGAATTATTTTCACACTAATTTTTGGTTTTTTTATTGCATTTGGAACAGGTATCTGGATGGCAATACAAACAGTTTATATATTCTTTTTATATCCGTGTTTGAATATCAGGAACAAAGCAGACTATGATAAAATATTCATTAATATGAGACCATATATGTTGTTCGTATTTTATGTACTAATTGCATTATATGCTTTTCAAGATTTAGGAAACAGCGGTGGTGCTGGTATAATATTTTTCATCATAGTTGCTTATTTTACAGGGAACGCTACTTAAGATAATGTTATATAATTATAATTATTAAACTATGTTATATAATTATCAAACTATGTTAAATATATGTTTATATATTATATATATACGCATATATTGAGATATTAGGCATCGGCGTTTTCATTATACAACAACAATGTCAAAAAGTAAAAGCAAAATCAATAACAATAACAACAATAATAATGGCGAACTTCCCTTTGTAAGTGTGTGTACACCTACATTTAATCGGCGCCCATTTATTGAGATGATGATAAAGTGTTTTGATAGCCAAGATTATCCCAAAGATAAAATGGAGTGGGTTATTGTCGATGATGGAAGCGACCCTATCGAGGATATGGTGAAGTCACACCCGAACGTGAAATATTTTAAGTATGACGAGAAGATGACGCTCGGGAAGAAGCGAAACATTATGCATAAAAGGTCGTGTGGTGATATCATAGTGTATATGGACGACGATGACTATTATCCCCCCGAACGTGTGTCTCATGCCGTAGAGCGTCTTATGGGAAGTCCAACTGCTTTGTGCGCTGGGTCGAGTGAAATGTATATTTATTTTAAAGATAATAAAGACAAATGCAAGATGGTGCAGTTTGGACCCTATGGACCTGACCATGCGACGGCGGGAACATTCGCATTTAAACGTAAGTTGCTAAAACAAACGAAATATAACGACGAAGCATGCTTGGCGGAAGAACGCGAATTCTTGAAGAACTATACTGTGCCATTTGTACAACTCGACCCCTTAAAAACAATTTTGGTATTTTCGCATTCGCATAACACCTTTGACAAGAGAACGCTCCTAGAAAATATGGCTGGAAATCAGTATATAAAATATAGCACAAAGAGAGTGGAAGATTTTATAAAGGACAAAGAAATGATAAAATTTTTTGTAGAGGATGTGGAGGATAAGTTACGAGCATATGAACCGGGGAATATAAATATGAAACCTGATGTATTGAAACAGATGAAAGAGTTGGGGGAAAAAAGAAAAAAGATGGAGAAAAAAATGATGGAAGAGAGAGAGAGGAATATGATTTTTTTGAATGCGAATTCGGGGGCGAATGCGGGGGCGAAGGGAACGGGAGGGTCTACAATCGTGTTTCAAGAAGAGGGGAAACCTCCACGGGAGTTGAATCACCACCAAGTGGTTGAAATGTTGATGTCGCAGCAAAAACAGCTTGCTCAAATGGGGCAGCTGAAAGAGTTATATGGAAACAGTATGCGCGAAAATGTTCGACTAAAGGAAATCATCGAAACACAGCAGAAGATTTTAGATGATAAAAATGTATACATCAGTGAACTAGAAACGAAAATCTCGGAAAGTAGTGAAGTAATCGTAGTAGATGTTGAAAAATAATATTTTATAAAACTGCTTAAAGAAACAGCTATAATTATAGTAGCAATAAGCACTTTAGTTTACGTACCTTCACCAGAAGAAATAAAATGGTAAAAGATTTGGAAAACACTTACAATCATGATGCGAATGATGCAGTCGAGTCGTGTGACGGAGAAGAAACGCGTTCAAGACACAGTCGGGATAAGAGACCGAGTCGTCGGTCGTTTCCGTCAAATGTACAGGGGCGTTTAATTGTGAATGCTGTTACAGGGGTTGCATATCCTTGGAGGGTAGGTTCAGTATATGAAGATTTGCTTTGGAAGGTGTGTGATGCGAGTGCGAAGCGTGGAAAATTGGACCCTGATTTCTACTTTTATGATTCTCCTAAACAGGCGATTGAGCATAGGCGTTACAGACAGGATGCTTTTTCGGAAGAGTCGTTGAGATGGTGGAAAGAACGTGTTGCAAAGACGACGAGAATGTTAAAGGAGGAGGAGGAATAGGTAAGGCGGCGAAAGGCAGTACAATGCTAAATAATATTTTTTTATAAATATAACATATTTTTGCGTATGTTATATTTCACAATTCTCGTTATCGTGTTGCATTATTCAATCCATCGGTAGGGTCCATCACCTTTCACGACGATATCATTTTTATAGGGTTCGGGATTGACATCACCGCGCTTACCAATCGCCACCCAACTAAATTTACCATTTTCGCCATATACGGTAAATGAACCGCTCTCGTCAACCTCGGAAGCATTATACAGTTTAAGTTTTCCGTCATATATACCGGTTACAGTGACAGTAAAATCAGACGCCCATCCGGGAATATAGTCCGGTAAGTTTATGGCGACGGATGCGTCGTTTGTGATTTCGGATTTCCCGCGATAGTAAACACCTACTTCGGGACCTTCTAAACAAGTATGGACTAAATATTTGTCGTTATCTTTGGGATGGTTGATAATAAATGTCTTACCTTGCTCAAAGTACCATGCATTTGTAACATTATTATATTTTACAACAGCGCCGGTAGCACCTGTGACTCCGGTTATTAAAACGGGTGTTATAGTTGGTCCGGTTGTTCCGGTTGCTCCTCTTAGTCCTGCAGCACCAGTGGGTCCAATAGGACCAGGAAGAAGATCTTTACAGCAATTTTTAGAATTTAAGTATGAGTTATATGAACCATAAAATAGTCGCGACATGTCTATGTGTATGTGTATGTGTATATAAAGTATATATATAAATGAATATAATATTATTTTAGGTATAATATTATTTTAGGTATAATAT
>JACCDP010897219.1_pt1 | contig 12859 bp, 13 predicted proteins | sample 7445841 | NCBI WGS metagenome assembly JACCDP01 (sample SAMN15323441, study PRJNA562643) | freshwater metagenome | isolation source: river surface water | place: USA:Blue River Watershed | collected 2017-08-17
TGCAGACACTGTCTGCATTGTTTGGTTGTTAAATATTTTGGAGTTTTTCTGTTCCACTTTCAATATCTTCAAATGATTTTATGGAGAACTTTAAAAATGGTTTTGGATTATCTAAATCAACATAAGTGTAATCTTTTGTTTCAACATCATAGATTCCATAACCATGTCGTCCAATACTTTCACCAATATTTTGTTGAATTGGACTACCAATCATATAACCTTTACCTGTTTTAAACTTGAACTCTTGTCGTTTGTGAATATCACCACATAATACGGTTTCAAGTCCATCAAACTTTTCAACATCATATGCTTCCTCACCAAAATCAAAACCTAAATCAGTTTTCATTCCTTGAATTGGTCCGTGAAATAATCCAATTCGTTTTCCTTTTGCTTCAGTCAAATCAGGTGGAATGTTACCTTGATATTGTGAATATACACACCAACTAATGTTTTCGTCTTCATATACACCTCTATCTTTGAAGTATGAAATGTTGTTACTATTAAGTGATGTAACAATTGGTGATAGAGCGTCCAGTCTCTCAGTGTTATTTACCAAAAAGTCGTGGTTACCGGGAATGATAATTGTTTTTGCGATGTATGAACATTCTGTCAATAACCATCTAACCATTTCGATAAGTTCAGGTGTCATTTGATTTTTAGAATGAACTAAATCACCGGTGAATACAATCCTATCTGGATTTAATTCTTTCCACTGCTCTATTGCCGTTTCCAAAATAGATTTATACAAATCGTGGTCTTTAAAAAGACGGATATGTAAGTCTGAAAAGTGTATTAGTTTCTTAATCATTTAATTGTGTTTTGTCTCCGCAATATACTTCGTATGGTGGTCTATATGGGTCTGAGTCATTTGGGAAAGGGTTGATTGGCATCGGAACTCTAAATGGTTCTGCAATACCAATTTTATAATCTTCCTTAACCAAATTCATTTTTTCAATGATTGGTGCAATCTCAAGTTTTTCATCTTCTAACCTTCCATGAAGGTATCCTTCTAACCAAAAATAAAATTCTTTGTGTGTCATACTAATTCTCTACTATAAAGGTTTGCTAAAATAATTCTTGCGAATTTAAAATCTTTTGTTCTGTTTAATTTTAATCCATAAGCTAGTGCCACAGTTTTTAAGTATGGGTACGCTTCACTTACAGTCATTTTTCCTATTTCCATTAGTTATCAAATAATTGGAATTCCTCGTTCACAAATCCACATTTATTACACATGTAAGTTGGAAATGGTACAATTGTATCTTCAGATGCTCCTGTTAAAATTTTTGATACTTTTTTTAACATAGTAACTTCTTTAAAGTACATACCTCCACAATCACCACAAACAATAGTCGGTTGTTCTTTAAGGTTTATTCTTGGTTGAATAATATCATCGCTCATTTTATAATATATTTTACGTTTATTTTAATTGGTAATAATTGGTCCCAACTCGTCGTTGTTACCCACGTAGGTGTAATTGTTAGTTGCATAATACAATATAATTTATTAGTTTAATTTAGTCAAATACTTAGACATATCCATATTCAAGATTGTATCAACAACATCTCTTGGTATACGGTATTCTTTAAATTCCAAGTTTTCATTCAGGTGGACTATAACTCCACCCATTAAAGGAATGTTTCCATACTTGGTCCCTTCTAACATCTTTAATAATAACTTACCATAAAAAGGTAATTGTGTGTTGTAGTGGCCGAGAGCATTGTTTGGAAGTTTTTCAAAAGGTTTCTTCATAGGTTTTGTATAATCATTAACTTCCATGTTTTTTTCCTTGTTGGTTTTCCAATCCGTAATTACAATACCAAATCCTGTTTTTTGTTTATTAAACATTAACCAAACCTTATCGGGTTGTCCGGTATAACCTAATTCAGGGTGACCTAAAACAATCTCCGTATCAAGTAAAACCGCCCCTCGTTCTTCCATGAGTGATAAAAACTTTTTACCAGCCTTTATCATTCTATCACCTTTCATAGTGAGTTCTAAATCACATTCAAACAATGGTTGTCGAACTTCTTTATCTATTTTGAATTTGTTAATGGTTTCTAATTCAAGTTCATAGTGAACTCTACTACCCATATTTGTTGAAACTATACCTGATTGTTTCCATTCTTCTAAATAAGTGTGCATTAAATATGGACTACCTTTAGCCAATTTTCTTGCAACATCCTCAGCCGGAAACTCATCATAAAACAACTTCATTACTTTCGATACAGATGGAAAATCGTCTCTTACAACACCATTCATATCTAACATCGTGTATTTGTGTTTATCTTCCTCAAAAGTTAATTGAAACTCTTTTTGTTTTTCGGATATAATCTCTCGTATTTCTTTTGCAACTTCTTTTAAATCTATCATTTAAATTCTACATAATAATTTTCAATGTCACCTTTAAGGTCACATACATCTTTATCTTTTGGTAGCTTTATTAACTTAACTCTGTTGTATAAAGCACCTCCGTTTAGTTTGTCGTATAGGTTTTTAGCATCAGTGTAAGCATCACCATCTAAACAAACTATAATATTTTTCTTTGCCTTTGAATATAGTTTTTCCCAAAGGTTATCTGTTAAAAACTTCCCTAATAAACATATTGAATTATCCAAGAAGAAACTATCAAAGACTCCTTCAACTAGGTATATGTCTTTTTTCCAATCAATTAAACTTTCGTTAAAGATTAGAAAGTCTTTTGACGCTTCGGGGTTTTTGTATTTTAATTTACTTCTTGGGTTCCAAGACCTTGATACAAAAAAATTTAATTCACCTTTTTTATCAAAAGATGGAACAATTATTCTACCAGCATATTCACCTTCCAAACATAAACCAATTTGATACTTTTCAATAATCTCATCGGTTATACCTCTTTTTTTCAAATAGTTAAGAGCTTCTTTTCTTGGAATATGAAGTGGGTGTATCTCGTCAAACTTTTTATATTCTTTTGGTAGTTCAAGTTTTTTATAAACCTTTTCTTTCTTTTCAAATTCATCAGGTCTAATTAACTTATAGATTTTCTTATCTTTTTTTGAACCAAACTTATCAATGAGTTTTCCTAAGTGTCCGTGAGTTCCATGTGTTTCAGCACAAGCCCAACACTTATAAACGTGTTGTTGGTAGTTGATTTCAAGGTTTCCCTTTCCATCTAATTTATCAAGACCTTTAATGGTGTATGAGCAAACAGGACAATCAACCGAGATTTGCCCTCTAATTTCATTTATCATCTTTGGCTCACCAAAAATATTACCAATAAGGTCTATGATTAATTCTTCCGCTTCCACATATAAAAGATAATAATTTTATGTGAATTGTCAATTAACAAAAAACCCACCTTTGTGGGTGGGTTTAAAATATAGTAGTAGTTATTTTTATGCCATGTCTTGGTTAGTACTAGTGTTTGTAGATGCAATATCCGCCTTAGGAACTGCAATACCCGATTTATTAGTACTACAAAGAAAATCTTGTATGTATTTAATCATTTCAGTACCTGTTTGGTCTGAACCACCCTGTACTAATGGTCTTGGGAAATTTTCTGCTAAGTTTTTAAACATCATACCCTTTTCTTTATTCAAATCCATACCAACTTTATTTATTGTTCTAGATTTTTTATCAACATAACCTTTTAAAGTTTTTTTCCATTTATCATCAATACCAACATCATATGTATCCCAAAATGCACCAATTGTTTTATTCAAAAAGTTGTTTTCAAATCTTTGTATATCAACACTAAATATATTAGACCCATCACAAGTGTACATCAATCTCATAGAACCAATTTCATCCGATTTACCATCAAAATAAATTTCATTACCGTCGTTACTTGTAGTAACACTATTACAACGAAATTGACTTATTATCGGTAAGCTTGTGTCTTCAGGTAAATAAAAGTTGATTCTTTTTCCTTTAAATTTAGATATAAATTCGTTCGCCTTTTTTGCAAACTCAATAGTTTCTGGTTCTATTTGTTCTTGCAAATAATGTCTTTGAGTTGATTTTTTATGCATTTCAAGAATTCTATTTCTTTCTTCTTGTGAAATTTCAGATATAATATTTTTCATATTTCTATATTTTTTTTATTATTTACATATAAATATATGTTACAAATAAAAATTACCAAATTTTTTCTTGTTTCATATAACCAAGTACACAAGTATAAGAATCCGCCATATCAAAACATTCTTTCTTTAATGTATTGTTTTTGGTATAGTGCCAGGTAATTTGAGGTTCTTTGTCAGATACTCGTTTCCAAATAAGTTCTTTCTTATCTACGTCTTTTGGTAAACCTCCAAATAAAACGTATTTATCCTTATCATTTTTTTGAATTAAATCAGGCCAAGCAAATTTTCTTGAGTTGTATGTTGAGATATAGTTTGGCACAATTCCTAAGATATCATAGATAGATTTTGTAATCATTGAGTTATATCTTAAAAGAGTTCCAACGGTCCACACATTGTTTGAATTTAATAATGGTTCTTCAATAACAACTTTTGCTATACCTAAATTTTTATATCCTCTTAGTTTTTCTTCAAACCCAATCACTTTCATAAGTAATTCTTCAATCTTATCTTCAGGTTTTGGTTTAATAACCGGTGAAAAGTGTGTTAATTCTAATAATTGTTGTGTTTGAATATCGAATAGACTCCACCCAATAGTTTTTGTGGAAATGTCTAAACCAAGAACTTTTGGTGAGTTCTTTAAATCGTGTTTTTCGGCCATAAAAGATTAAAAATCTAACTTAATCGGATACTGTTGAATCCCTTGTCGTTTTTCAGGAGATTGTATCTTCGATATAACCATAAGTTCTTTGTCCGCATTGTAAAGTCCAATTTCTGTCACATGTGGATTTGTACCCGTCCATGTTGGGTTAGATGAGTCAAAGAATTGTGTCTGTCCAAGATTACATAAGAAGTTCATTACGTAGATTGTTGCTTGAATATCTGTTCTAATACTACCAAAGAAAAAGTATTCACCTCCAAAGTTCAAAGTTAAACCTGTATTATTAAGTGACGGTAAATCAATGTAGTTATCTAACCTATAAGTAGGTGCCGAGTTATACATAGCTCTTGTAAGTTGTAAGGTTGTATTTGTTATCCCCGAAGAAGTTATATATCCACCTATCGTTGACGCTGATAATTGACTTGTAACATCAATTTCTTTCCAACCCGTTACTGAAGGTCTTGTAGTTCCACTTGAAACTTTTTGAGCTATTAATTTAATATTATTAGCCGTAAATCCACTTGGTGTTGAGTATGTATTTTTTAAAAATGGAAACTCATCACCAAATCTAACAACTATATCTGAAGCTCCCGGTAATAAACTTTGGTCATTACCTGTAATAGTCGTATAGTAATTACAATGTAATGAATTTGTAAATGCGGAATTTGAAAAGATATAAGTTAAATATAAAGTTTCAGAACTACCAGTCAAAAGACCTGTTGTTCCACCTAAAACACCACTAAATGTATTTGGTGTAATTAAACCTAATTTTGGTGCCGGTAAAGTCCAGTTTCTATTTGATTTATAATTTAATGCAGCGATTATTTCATCGTCATCAAATATAATCATTTTATAATCAGGAAAAACTTTACCAACTCTGTTAGGATATCCGTTTGTATTTGGGTGTGTATCCCATAAATGGTAATACCTTAAACCAGGGTCATTAAAATTAGGGTCTTTTTTAGATTCGATATAGTGTGGTTCAAATAAATTTAAACTATCAAAACCTGCAGGGTCAGTGTAAAACTCTTCACCAATAGTTCCTCCTGAATTTTTGTGCCACATTAACCAAGGAATAGTTAACCTAAAATTTCTTGCTTGTCCTGTACCACCAGCATTATTAGCATCATAATCTTCTTGTGCAAATTTCTCACCATAGAAATTATCAATTGCTTGATTTGTATAATGAACAATTGCAATAGATTTTTGGTCTGACGGTGAAAGTATTATTTTTTCAGCAAAAGAATTGTAGTAATATGTTGAATCAGTATCTATTTGTCCTGTATTAGTATTATAACCAAAATACTCTTTAGACCCGGTATACCCTGTTGATTTGTAAAAATTATAATCTTGGTTTGTATTGTTAAATACGCCTGCTGGTGATTCGGTCCACGGAATATTCATATTCCAAACATTAACATCTCTTTGTGATACATCACAATTTGTTTCAAAATTAATTACATCATTTTCCCAATAAGGTGCCGGTGTTGTTGTATCATAAATCACTGTCATACCACTTGGATAGAATAAAGTTTGTGATAAACCTGTAAGACCCATAGTTCCAAAATCCGGTAGTTGTCTATCAACTTGGATGGTTATTGTTCCACCTGTTGATGTGTCCCCCGTTACACCAATAACAAGATAAGTAAACATAGGACCGGCATTTTGTATTGGTGTTATACTACCATTACTAAATAATGTCATGAACATTCCAGGTGTAACAGTGCCCGAAACAGAAGGGTTAACTGAAGTTCCTGAAATAGTTAAAACCGTTCCTGAAGTAATACTACTATTTTGTGCAACAAAATTAGGATTTATAGTGTAAGCCGATGTAGTATAAGCACTATATGTATACGGTGAACCTGTTGAACCACTAAAAAACCCTCTTGGTGCCGCACTATTATAGACACTATCAATGTAAGATGCATCAAATGGAACACCATAAGTACTACCTGACGTAGAGTCCAAATAAAGTGGATATTTTATTTCCATTCTATTTTTCTGTGGTACTGGCGCCAAGTTTTGTGTATTATATTGTGGCATTAACACATTACCACTCACTAAATTTGCACCGTTAATACAGTTATAACAAACTTCACTATCACCAACTTGGAAATATGAAATATCGAATTTACCTTGCGATATTTTTTTTCTTCCTGCATCAGTTACAAGAGTGTTAATTAAAGCTGCGGTATCCTTGATTATGTATGACATATTTTATAAATATCTTTTTTTTATTTTTCTACGCTGATGGTGAAGCCGGACATATAGTTCCTGTTTTATTTATTTGTGTTTTTTGTGGTGTGATAGTTTTATTAATATTAGTACACAAGTTAGGTGTTATTGAAATATTATTAATTGATACTGTATCCACAATGAACCCATTAAGAGCGCATCCTGTAGAAACACAAGGTGTGTTTACATATTGAACTATTGTTCCACTAGCAACACCATTATTAGTTAACTGAACACTATACGTTTGTGAATATGCACTAGTATTAACAAGTCCACCCGTACAATTAGGTCTTGCTGTACTTGTACCTGTTGTGACACTTGTACTCAATGGTGTAATGGTAACATTTGGTGATGTTGTTGCAGTTATAGAATTAGTAATTGTTGGTACCACAGTACTTGAATTAGTATTTGCGGTATAATTAACATTAAAAGTTAGAGTCATATTAACCGTGGACCCAGTTGGTAACGATGGTGATACACCTATTGACCAAGTAGTTGTTCTACTTGTTGCTGTACCATAAGTTTGAGGTATACCTTCATTTAAATTCAAACTAACTACATAATTTTGAACACTTTGTTGTGGGCTTAAAACTTCAGTTGCACTACTAATACTACCAACACTATCTTTTATGTAAACCGTATATGTTCCAACCCCCAATCCAGCAAATACATTTGATGCTTGGTAATTTACACCATTTAATGAATATGTATAACTTGGCGTTCCACCTTGTCCTGTACACACTAATGAACCATTATTTTGTGAAGCACATATTGGATTTGTGACATTAACCTTGACTTTGAGTGGAGCACTACCACAAGTCCCCGTACTAACAAACATTGTTGTTGAGAACGCATTTGGTCCCGTAACAGTCCAACTACCTGTTGGTGGTGATAATGGTGATTGTTTGAAAACCGAACCATTGGTATAACCACTTAAAATCCATTTAGTGGTTCCGCTATTATAGTATATTTTATAACTTGGTGTTACGCTTGTCCAAGACATATAACCATTAAGTGTTCCTGCCGAATAAAAATTAATCAGTGTTGAAGTTGAATTAACTGTCTGATTTAAACATAATCCACTTGGTATTACAGGTGGTGGTATCACAGGTGGTAAACACTGTGAACATCCTGTGAATGGTCCTGATGAAACCGATGCGAAATTATTTATATATGTTTCACCTGTATAAAGTGTTGTTCCACTACTTGTCCAACAACCCACTTGTGTTGATAATCCGTAAACTGTACCAGCAGAGAAAGGATTATAAACATCCGCTAAGTAATAAACAAATGAACCAGAATTAGAACAATCTTCAAATTTTTCTAAATAAAAACTATCATAACTTACTTCACAAGTTGTTGTTCCTGTGAAATCACCATAATAATCAATAACAGTCGCTGTGTAACTTCCGGATGATAAATTTGTTAATAATGTTCCTTGTCCACCATTATTCCAAGTTACGTTATATGGTGCAGTTCCACCTGTGATATATAAAGATATCAATCCATTTGAAGTTTCGGGTGTAGAACTATTAACAGAATTACACTCAATTCCCAAAGGAAATAAAGTTATTATATTACAACTATTACCACTTAACTGTCCCATTATACTTCAAATTTTTGCGTTATACAACCATATTTTTGTGACGTTCTTCCAAAACCAATTGGTGTGGTTGATGTATCTATATATGTAATTAAATATGGTGAAGTTAATCCTATCTGATATATTTCATTTGAATTATTCAATATGTAAAATTGGTTATTGACTTCAACTAAGGACCCAACATTTGTAATACCGGATAAACTTATTTCAACATCCAAAGTTGCACCTGAAGAATAATCATATTGTTGTAAGTATGTATCACCACCACCATCAAGACCAATTACTAATACTTTGTTTTGTGTTGAAATTTTTAAATCTCTTACAAAATTATCTCCTGATAATGCACCAACTAATTCAAATAAATTGGTAGTTATACCGGTTGAACCTGTGATTACCACATCGTATACGTAAGTATTAGAACCTCCCGTTGATGCCACTAAAACTAAATTATTATTATCTATTGCAAATATTTCACGATTAGTTCCAAAGAATATACTCACATCTCTATTATATGAACTTGTAAATGGTGTGATTGTTATATCTAATTCTGTCACTCCAGTTGTATTTAAAAACCAAAATTTATTATCAGTATTAGCCATAGGGTCATTACTACCTGGAGTTATTGGAAATGATAAAGGACCTTCTTCAGTGTCACTTACCAAATTATATTTGTAATAATCACTTCCGTCCCAATACCCTACAAAAATATTACATCCGACTATTGATGGTGAAACACAATAAGAACAATTATTAGAATCAATGACTTTAACAACATAATTTGGTATACTTTCATATGCTGTTGGTAATGTGAACGTATATGCACTTGTTGAAAATGAATCAATGTACTGACAAGTTGCACCTAAATCGCAACTATCACAAACCCACACATTATATGGTGATGTTCCTGATATTATTGAATTTACTGTTATATCTATAGCCATCTTACTTACAATTTCCGTTTACTGTGCAGTATTGTGTTATTCTTCCACTATTATCTACTTGGTAGATGAAGTTTCCATATTGAATATAGTCTTCAACTATTGGTTTATTTAATGCTGAGTCTTTAAATATATAAACTCCTGTTGCTAACTCTGTAACCAAATTAGAAGTATAGAACGTTAATTTTTTACCAAAGTCTGTTATTTGACATTTAGGACAGTTAAGGGCGAAACCTCCTGAACCTCTCCATTCGTTATACGTTAATGTTTGTGCGGTCACTGCTAAACAATCAATACAATCTGTGTATGTCGTGGCTGTAGTCGCAGTAAACTGATTAACATTTGCAACTACATAACCTGACGGTGCAACATAACCAACATAATTTCCAATATAAGTATAACAATCACCTGAGGTGGTTTTTAATACATTTCCAATTGTAATATTTGTTGGTGGATACGCTGTCTGTGTAATCATACTATTAGAAGTACAAGATGTGAATACAAATACTGTTCCCGCTGCAAATGTTGGTGTAGGTGTAGGAGTTGGTGTCGGAGTTGGTGTTGGTGTAGGCGTAGGTGTTGCGGTTGGTGTTGGTGTAACACATAATACCGAACAAGCACCTGTATAAGCTGAAATTATGTATTGAACTGTTGCGTTTGCACTACCATTAATATTTCTTGTGTATGTAGCACATCTGATGTCATTATTAATTACACCATAAATTGTTGTTCCTGTTGTTGTTACCGTTGTTGCTGTAGAACCTGTTAATAATAACGCTCCACTTACATAGAATACCGTTCCATCGTTACAATCTACTAACTCTTTAACCGTTGCACATACGAAGTTTCCATTATCAACAATAAAAGTAACAGTATCTGCCGAAGGTGTAACTGTGGGAGTTGGTGTAGGAGTTGGTGTTGGAGTCGGCGTAGGAGTCGGTGTTACAGACTGATAATAAATTTCAGCACTAAACCCATTACATATATTTGCCGTTGGGGTTGGTGTGGGTGTAGGAGTTGGCGTCGGGGTTGGTGTTGGTGTAGGAGTTGGTGTTGCAATATTACACTCCAATAAAACATCAAAATCTAATGAAGCACATGGGTCTGTTGGTGTTGGTGTTGGTACACAAGAACCGCTATATAATACCGTCTCATCTAAATCAGGACAAGTTGAAAAAGTTGGATTTGAACCAAAGAATATACAAGAACCACCTAAAGAACTACTTAAACACCAATATACACCATTGTAATGTATATAACCTGTATTAGATGTCCCACCTGTCCAATATGGGTATGAATTATACCCACCTTGTATTGTATATGTTCCCGAATAACCACTATAAACAGTTGTTGGTGCCGTTATACAAAGAGAACTTGAGCAACAATCTTGACAAATTGGTTCTGTACATCCTGATACACTTGTTGTATTACCATTAAAAGTAACCGTCGTACCTGTTACTCCTGTAATTATAGTGTAACACCCATCTGGTAGATTACTATCTTCCATTATAGAATAAACTGTACCAGGTGAATAACCAGCCATTCCCGAAAAACTGGTAGCACTATAAACAAGATTATAACAACAACTACTTAAAACAACATCAGCCATTTAATATTTAACTTTTTATATAAATAATCAAAAGTTTATTTTATAAATCTAAATTTATGTCTTCAGGTTCATAATTGTAAAAATGTTTGTATAAATGAATAAAAGCAACGTCCCTTTGTTCTTCCATTGGAACTGCCCACCCTGTTTTGTCAAACCAATTACCTTCATTTTTAGTGTCGTATTGAGCCCAATCATCCCAAATACCACTTGTATATCCTGCATGTTGAAAAACAAACGATAAACTTGCATCGGACCATTCTATTGGTCTTGTGTCTAGTTCACGTATTTTTTCCCAATCAATTTCATCTAATCTATTATAGACATCAATAAACGCTTCACGATTAAAAATAGTCCCTCCACAACCACCATAACTTTGTAAAGAACCTAATTGCGACCAATGGTTTCTTGATTCATCTGTTACATTAAATCTATCTTTTAAATATTGGTATAATTCAGGAGTATAAAGCGGTCCGTTAGCCCCTGCAATTGCAAATTTTGGTGGTTTAGTAATTTCCATTTTACACCATACATCGTCTTCATAATGTATTACCCAATCAACATCTTTTAATGTTGTAATGCAAGCGTCATAAATTCTTTTTAACCAAGCCAAATTACTTTCTAACCCTACCACAGGTCTACCTGAGTGTCTTAAGTTTTGACCTAATACGTCTGTTTTTTTGTAATCACAATTGAATTTTTTTGCTACCGGTTCCAATATGTCTGAGTTATCTTCATATAACGCAACAGGTATATTTGGGTATATTTTTCTTAATTGTTCTAATGCTTTATAACAGGCAACTAACTTAAAACCTGATTGATAAAATGCTCCTATTTTCATAATAATATGTCTTGTCTATTGACCCATTCTCCATTTATGTCGTTAACCCAATAAACCCATTTATGTGGTTTATCGTAATCTTCAATTCTTATATTTAATTTTTCTTGGTATTCTGTTAAATCTTGTCTATGTATCACAGTTCCATTATTATCTTCAATACCGATATAAATGAATTTAAAATTTTCAGTAAAAGGTATATCTAACTCTAAATCAAATACTTGTTTTTGTTTTAAATACCATTCGGTGTTGTCATTGATTGGTGGGTTTATACCTTTCAAGGTATTGTCGTGTAATCTTCTTTCTTTAAAGTTAATTCCAGCATAAAGTTCGTAATCTTTATGGGTTCTAACATCACCTAAACCATATACACCTAAATCAATATTGTTATCTTCTTCTTGTAACATATGTCTCAATCTTCTTTTTGAGTCATTATCCATTTCCCACCAAGGTTTTTCTACTACACCTGTACTTAAATTTTCTGTATTAAAGTCGGTCCAATGTTTTGTTCTACCCTCTCTTGTGTATTCATGCCACACAACAGTTTTATGTGGATGGAATAAATCATAACCTAACGTAAATGAGCGAATCGATAAACTAATTTCATCACCAGCAAAATAAATGTTTGGGTCGTACTTATATTCTTCACAATGTTTTCCAATTGTAAAAAAGAAATGTCCACTAACAAATCTTGCGGGAATTGGTTTATCTAAATTTTGCCAATTTTCAATTGTATGTGGTCTAAATAAAATTGTTCCTCCTGGTGTGAAGTTTGATGCAACCATTTTATATGGTTCAACATTTAATAACTGATTATCACTTGGTCTATACATTCCAGCATATGATGTGATGATTGGTTTTTCTGAACCTGTCATTTTCATCATTTCAATTAACTCGGTGTCCCAATCTTGTAAAAA
>JACCDP010588735.1_pt1 | contig 12854 bp, 10 predicted proteins | sample 7445841 | NCBI WGS metagenome assembly JACCDP01 (sample SAMN15323441, study PRJNA562643) | freshwater metagenome | isolation source: river surface water | place: USA:Blue River Watershed | collected 2017-08-17
CGCGCCGCATCGTCCCCTCCCCGCGCGACGAGCACGAGCACCGCGCCGAGCGCGAGCACGACGAGGCCGGCCGCGGCGCGCACGCGCAGCGTGCGACGCGACCGCACCCAGCCCGCCGCCTCCGGATCGAGCTGCGTCGGGTCGGGCAGTCCGAGCGACACGCTCACTCGCAGACCGCCCACTTGCCGGCACGCTCGGCCTGCGCGGCGTCCTGGGCGTTGTACAGCACGTCGGCGAGCAGGATGTCGTCGAAGGCTTCGTAGACCTCGGCGTAGCCGTGGCGGATGATCGCCTCGTTCACGAACAGGTCGCCCTCCTCCCCGAGCAGGTAGACGTACGCCAGCGTACGGCCGTAGCGATCGGTGCAGGTCTCGTCGTACGCGATCCGAACCTGCTTCCCGGTGAGCAGGTCATCCATCCACGCGCGGGCCTCGGGGCCGAAGCACTGGTCCTCTTCCCCCACCCCCGCGCCGGGGTCGGGAATGCAGGCGTCGGGCACGTCGTGGACCACTTCGGGTGCGCTCACGCCGAGCATGCGGATCTCGGTCCCCTCGCAGTCGTCGAGCTGGATCGTGTCGCCGTCAAGGACGCGCACGACCGTGTGCTCCTCCGGCGGCTTGCAGTGCGCCGCGGCGAGCAGCGGGACGTCGTCGAGGGTGTGGCAACCGAGGAGGGCGAGCAGCACGGGCATCCCGGACAGGGTACCATGCCCCTCCGGCCCCGGCACCATGGACCCCACCGCGCCCGCCTCCGTCGCGCTCCGCCTCCGCGGCGTCGGCAAGCGCTACGACATCTACCCGAACGACCGCAGCCGCGTGCTCGAGATGCTCGGCTCCCGCGCCCACCACACCGAGCACTGGGCGCTGCGCGACGTGGATCTGGAGGTCCCGCGCGGCGGCGCGCTCGGGGTGATCGGCCGCAACGGCGCCGGCAAGAGCACGCTCCTGCGCATCCTCGCGGGGATCTCGCAGGCCACGGAGGGCACCGTCGACGTGTACGGCCGCCTCGCGACGCTGCTCGACCTCGGCGTCGGGTTCCACGAGACGTTCACGGGACGCGAGAACATCGCGCTCACCTGCAACCTCCTGGGCCTCTCGCGCGCCCAGGCGGAGGCGCGGCTCCCCGACATCCTGCGCTTCGCCGAGCTCGGCGCGTTCATCGACCGCCCGGTGCGCACCTATTCGACCGGGATGTGCCTGCGGCTCGGCTTCGCCATCGCCTCGCACGTGGATGCCGACATCCTCGTCGTGGACGAGGTCCTCGCGGTCGGAGACCAGTACTTCCAGCGAAAGTGCCTGCGCCGCATCGCCGCGTGCCGCGAGGCCGGCGCCACGCTCGTCGTCGTCTCCCACGACCTGCACGCCATTCGCGCCCTGTGCGACGAGGTCGCGTGGATCGAGGACGGACGCGTGCACCTGCGCGGGCCGGCGCGCCAGGTGGTCGAGGCCTACGTACGTCGCGAGGCTGCGCGGGCCGCTCCCCCGCTTCCCGACTCTCCCTCGGCGGGGGGGCTGGCCGCCCCCCCGCAACGCCCCCCGGCCCTCCCGGAGGCGCGCACCACGCCGTTCCTGGCGGCCGCGACGCCCGCACCCTCCGACCCGGCCGCGCTCGCGACGATCGTGACGCGCTGCTGCGCACCGGCGGACGCCGCCGCGCTCTTCGATGCCGAGGCCGGCGAGGCGCCGCGCGCCATGGACGGCGACATCCCGCGAATCCTCGGCACCGGCGAGGTTCGCGTCCTCTCCGTCGATCTCCTCGATGGAGCCGGCGCGGCACGCACGCAGCTCCGCACCGGCGAGGATCTCGTCGTGGCCGTGACGTTCCGCACGACCGAGCCGATCACGGATCCGATCTTCGGCGTCGCCCTCTTCCGCGACGACGGAACCTACGTGTTCGGGCCGAACACCCGCTGGGACGGCGTGTTGCAGGGCCGATACCACGGAGTCTACACCTTCTACGCGCACTACCCGGCGCTCCCCTTGCTCGCGGGCCACTACCGCGTGTCGGTCGCGGTGTTCGACGCCGGCCACGTGGCGGCGCTGGCCTGGCACAACCAGCTGCACGGGTTCGAGGTCGTGCAGGAGGTCGAGGATCACGGTCTCGTGCGACTCGTCCACCGCTGGGGCGTCGTGACGCATCACCGCGCCGACGGCGAGCCCGCGTGAGGGTCGCGCTCCTCGGAGAAGGCCCGCTCCCCGGCCCGGACTCCGTCGACACGTCCTTCGCGCAGCTGCGCTTGCACCAGTTCGACGCCGCCCTCCGCGGCGACGGCCACGACGTACGGGTCGTCGACGTCTCCGCACCCGATCTCGTGGCGACGGTGGCGCGGATCGAGCCCGATGTCGTGGTGAGCGCGGGAACGTGGGCACCGGTCCGCGCGGCGGTCGCGGTCGCCGGGGCACGCCCGTTGTGCGTCGACCTTCCCGGGGATCCGTTCGCCGACCTGCAGGCGGCGCTGCACGCGCGCGGCTCGGCCGCCTGGAACGCCGGCCCGGAGGCGGCGGCACGGGCCGCGGCGAGGGTCTTCCTCCCCGCGCTCGAACGCGCCGACGCATTCACCACGATCAGCGCCCCCGCACGCTGGACGCTGCTCGGCCAACTCGGCGTCCTGGGGAGGCTCGCGCCGCTCCCGCCCGGCGGGGAGCCCGTGTTTCCGACGCCGAACGCATGGAGCTTCCCGGGGCTCGACGAGGCGCCCCCCCGCATGCTCGCCCCCGGTGACCCGCTGTCGGTCGTGCTGCTCGGGGGCGTCAACACCTGGATGGACGAGCGCGCGACGGCCCGCGGACTGATCGCCGCGGCGGGGCGCACACCGCTGCGCATCACCGTGATCGGCGGTGCCGTGCCCGGTCACCATGAGGCAGGCGCCGCGCGCCTGCGCGACGCGCTGGAGGACGGCGTGCCGGGACGGGTCCGCTGGTTGCCGCGCCTGCCCCCCGCGGGGCTCGCGGACGAGCTGGCGCGCCACCACGTGTTGACGTGGATCGACCGGCCGGGCATCGAGCCGGAGACCGGCAGCCGCACCCGGGCGCTGCTCGCCGTCCACCAGGGCCTGCGGGTCGTCGCGACGGACCCCTGCGCGGCGATGCGGGATCTCGTGGCCGGCGGCTGGGCGACTCCGGTGCGCGGAGCCCCGGACCTCGCGGAGGCGCTCTCCGACGCGCTGGTCCTTCTGGCGAAGGCGTTTCCGACGCTTCCCGACCGCACCGCGCTGCGACACGCGCACGGCATCGCCACGAGCACGGCGGGCCTGCGCGCGTGGGTGGCGGCACCCCGTCGGGCCCCCCCGGCCTACGGCGACGGGCTGATGGCGCGCGCCGCACGGTGGCTGGGCCACCGGGCGCGCTGAGAGGTCAAGGACGCCCCCGGGGCGTGGGGTCCAGGGCATCCGCCATCGGGCCCGCGAGGAACAGCGCCATGCTGCGGAGGTTCTCTGGCGCGCGCGCGTCGTTGGCGACGATGGTGTAGAGCGGCAGCGCGTCACGGGGGCGGTCGCGGCGACGGAGAAGGTCCGCGAGGACGTAGGTCACGCGGACCTTCTCGTCATAGGGAAGGGTGCCGCGGAGCGCGGTGGTGTAGGCCGCGATGGCGCGGTCCTGCAAGGCCGTCTCGACGTCCCGCGCAAGGTGCCGGAACCGCACGATTCCGTCCCGCTCGCGTGGCGTGAGCGCCCCGGCGGCCTCGAACTGTGCGAGCCGGGCGTCGCGCTCGGCGGCCCACCCGCCGCGATGGGCCACCCGCGCGAGGTTGTAGAGCACCTTCTTCCGCGCCTCCGGCGCGATGGGCTTCGCGAGCTCGGCGGTGCCCGCGTCCAGGAGCGCGCGCGCACCCGCCGGTCCCTGCAGACCGGCGTAGTAGCCGACCGCAGCGTCCCGGGCGGTCCAACTCGCCTCGACCCACAGGTCCCCGAGGAACACCGCGTCCCGGCCGAGGGCCTCGTACACGGCCGCCGCGATTCCGTAGCGCTCCCACGGCGTCGGCGCGCCGGGGTCGGGCAGCGCCGCCACGGCCTTCTGCAACGCCGCCGTCACCGCCGCCGCCCGCTCCTTCGGGATCGGCGCGTCCATGTCGGCGCCGTAGAGGCTCAAGAGGGAGGGCGTGCAGGTGGACACGCGGTACGTGCGCCACTGGCCGTCGGAGCTGTACCCCGCCAGGTCGGAATCGTGGCCGCCGGCGGCGTTGGAGCTCACCCGCGTGTAGACGCGGGCCGTCCCCTCCCCGAGCGGGCACGCCACCTGGCGCGCGTGGACGTTCACCGCGAGCGCGGCACCCACGAGCAGGAGCGCGATCATGCGCCCCCCGCATCGGCGAGGCGTCCGTCGCGCCACGCCGAGAGCGCGGCGGCGTGAACGACGACCTCCGGCACGCCCGCGGCGGAGGCGCGGGCCGCAACGTCCTCGAACTCGGGTGCGACATGCACCATCCGGCCTTCGCGTTCGGCGATCTTCATCCGCACCTCCCCGTGGTCCGTGACGACCGTGACCCAGCGGCGCGCGCACACCTCCCGGGTCGCCGCGGACCAACGGTAGCCGAGCGTGCCGCCGTGGCGGAACATGGCGTCCCCGACGCGCGCCCGGAGGTCCGGCGCGCACAGCGCCGTGACGAGCAGTCCGGGACGTCCCTTCTTCATGCCGACGTGCGTGGTCCAGGCATCCAGCGCACCCGCGTCGAGGAGCGCGCGGAGCAGCCCGGGGACGTGCTCTCCGGGGAGGTCGTCGACCTGCGCGCGCAGCTCCACGACGTCCACGGGGGACCCCGCCGGGCCGTCGCCGAGCACGACGCGGAGCACGTTCGCGTGGGTGGACGGGTCGCGCGTCCCGGCGCCGTAGCCGATGGCGGAGACCTGCATGGGCGGCAGCCCCCCCGGTTCGGCGAGCGCCGCGACGAACGCGGCGCCGGTCGGCGTCACCAGCTCGCCCTGCCAGGAGGACGGGACGACGGGAAACCCCCGCAGCACCTCCAACGTCGCGGGGGCGGGCACCGGGAGGATGCCGTGCGCGGTGCGCACGGTCCCGTGCCCCATCGGCAGCGGTCCGCAGACGATCGTGGAGACATCGAGCAACTCGAGCGCGACGCACGCCCCGACGATGTCGACGATGCTGTCGACGGCACCGACCTCGTGAAAGGTCACCTCGTCCGCGGGCATGCCGTGGACGCGCCCCTCGGCCTCGGCGAGCCGGGCGAACACGGCGACCGCGCGGGTGCGGGCGCGCACGGGCAACGCCGCGTCCTCCAGGAGGCGGCGGATGTCCCGCCACGCACGGGAGGGCTGGCCGGGAAAGACGTCCAGCTCGGCATGATCGTGGGTGTGCCCGTGACCGTGGTCATGGGCGTGCGCGTGGCCGTGCTGCGGGCGGGCGGCCGTCCATGTCACGCCCGGAACGGGGGGCGTTGCGGGGGGATGTCCCCCCGCCCCAGGAACCTCGACCGGCGACACCTTCACGTGCGTCGCAGCGATGGCGCCACGTCGCACGGGCGTGGCCTCGAGACGCCACCCCGGCACGCCGAGCGCGCGCACACCGGCCTCGACGGCGCCGACCTCCGCACCGGCGTGGACCAGCGCGGCGAGCAGCATGTCGCCAGACGCGCCGGCGAACGGGTCGATCCACAGGGTGCGGCTCACGCCCCCTCCCCCGCGCGGTTGATGCGGCTGGCCTGGTACGCGGCACCGAAGCCGTTGTCGATGTTGACGACGCTGACGCCCGGCGCGCAGGCGTTGAGCATCGTGAGAAGCGCGGCGAGGCCCTGGAAGCTCGCGCCGTACCCGACGCTCGTCGGCACCGCGACGACGGGCGCACGCACGAGTCCGGCGACCAGCCCCGGCAGCGCACCGTCCATGCCCGCCACCACGACGACGACGCGACACGCACGCAGATCGCCGAGCCGTGCGAGCACGCGGTGCACCCCGGCGATCCCGACGTCCTCGATGCGCAGGACGTGGTTGCCGAGGGCCTCGGCCACCACGCGGGCCTCCTCGGCGACCGGGGCGTCGCTGGTGCCGGCCGAGACGACGCCGATGCAACCGACCGGGACCGGCGCCGGACCGCGGCGCGCCACGAGCACGCCGGCGACGGGGTGCCACGTCGCGTCCGGGCCGAGCGCGTCCCGCACGAATGGGCCCTTCGCCTCGTCCAGACGGGTCGCGAGCACGGACTGGCCGCGCGCAAGGAGCGCGCGCGCGATGTCCACCACCTGCGGGCCCGTCTTGCCGGCGCCGTAGATCACCTCCGGCACGCCCGCACGGACCGCCCGGTGGGCGTCCAGCGCCGTGTGCCCGAGGTCCTCGACCGGCGCGCGCGCCAGGTGTTCGAGGACCTCGTCCGGCGTGAGGCTACCTACCCGTACTCCTTCCAGGAGCTTTCGTACGTCGTCCCGGTCCACGCGACCTCCGCGGCGTCTTATAGCGTGTGCGCGCCGCCATGCTGCTCCTCGCGCTCCTCTCCTTCGCTGCCGCCGGGGATCTTCCGGTCTACCGGCACGCCGTCGAGCTCATCGGGACGCGCTGGCTGCGCGCCGCGGAGTTCTCGCCGCAGCGAGCGTTCCGGGACGCCGGAGCGGCCGTCGAGAAGGATGTCGAGTGGCTCCTCGTCGACACCCGCGACGATCGGCTCGTGCTGCGCGACGGGGAGGGCCGTTGGCGCGCCGAGGTGGTGCTGGCCGACGAGGCCGACCTCCCTGCGGCGCTCGCGCGGCTGGAGGACACCGTGCGCGCCGCGGGCCGCTCCCTCGACGGCGTCGACCTGCGTGCCGCGATCCTCGAGGGGGTGGCACACCAGCTCGATCGCCCGTCGGTCGTCCTGCGCGATCGGGGCCTCGAACGCTTCGACGAACGCATGACGGGGACGCTGAGCGGCATCGGATCGACGCTGCGCGCCCGCAACGGCACGCTGCGCGTGGTCGAGCTCCAGCCCGGTGGACCGGCGGCGCGCGGCGGGTTGCAGGTCGGCGACCGCATCCTCCGCATCGACGGCGCCTCGACCGTGGGCATGCGCGTCGCCGACGCCACGCGGCGGATTCGCGGCGCGACGGGGACGCCGGTCACGCTGCTCGTCGCACGGGACGGACCCGCCGGTGTCGTCGAGCGCACCTACACGCTGCGTCGCGAGACGCTGCACGTCCGTAACGTCCGCGCCCGCATGGGCCCCGACGGCGTGGGCGTGCTCGTGATCGAGCATTTCAGCGAGCAGACGCGCGCGTGGCTGGACGAGGCCCTCGAGGAACTTCGCGAGCAGGGCGGCCTTCGAGAGGGCCTGATCATCGACCTGCGCGGCAACACCGGCGGCTCGCTCGCGCAGTCCGCGCTGGCCGCCGACGCCTTCCTCGGCAGCGGCACGATCGTCACCACGGCCACCCGCGACGGGAAACCCGCGCCGGGCCTGATTCCCCGCCTCGACGCCCACCCCGATGCCCGACCGATCGACGTCCCGATCGCCGTGCTCGTCGACGGCGCCACGGCCTCCGGCAGCGAAATCATGGCGGGCGCGCTCGCCCGACGCGGGCGCGCGGTCCTCGTCGGGTCCCGCACCTTCGGCAAGGGGACCGTCCAGAAGGTGTACCCGCTCGCGGATCAGCTCAAGTTGAAGCTCACCGTCGCCGAGTACCTCGTCGAGGGCGTGCAGCCCGTCGCGGAGGTCGGCTTGCAGCCCGACGTGGCGCTCGATCCGGTGGTGCTCGGAGACGACGTCGAGCCGGGCGTCACCCGCGTCGCCAACGGGGAGGGCGACCCCGACACGCCCGGCCCCGTCATGACGATGCGGCATCTGGCGGAGGACGGACGCGACGTCGCGTTGCTCACCGCCGTGGCGGTCTTGCGCGAGGCGGACGCCTCCTCGCGACAGGCGACGCTGGAGGCGCTCGGGCGGGTGCGAGGCGACCTGGAGGCCGAGGAGACGCGGCGCCTGGTCGAGGCGTTCCGCGCGCGTGGGCTCGACTGGAGCGCCGCCCCCCCCGCGACCGCGCCGCGCCTGGACATCCAATGGACATTCGCCGAAGCCCCCGTCGCCGGACGGCCGACGGTGCTCGCCGCCACGGTGACCAACCGCGGCGCCACGACGGTGCCGCGGGCCTCGCTGCGGCTCGTGTCGGACGCCGGAACCTGGGATGACATGCGCCTCGCGGTCGGAACGCTCGCGCCTGGCGCCACGGCGCGCGTGCAAGTCCGCGTGACCCCGTCCGCCCGGAGCCCGTCCCGCACCGACGCCGTGCAGACCTGGGTGGATGCGGAGGGCACCCCGTCGTTCCTGGCGACGTCGACGCGCTGGACGATCCTCAGTGCGCCGGCGCCCGCGTGGACCCTCGGCGCGCGCGCGGTCCCAGGGCCGGACGGGCGCCTGGACGTGGCGCTCGAACTGCGGGCCGACGTGGGGGTGCAGGGTGCGGCCGCGCGGTTGGCCTATCCGGACACGCGCGGCATCGAACTCCTCGATGGGAGCCCGCCGCCGGTGGACGTGACGCCCGCCTCGCCCGGGCGCGTGAGCATCGGCCTCAAGGTCACGGCCGAGGCCCCCGAGATCCTGCCCCTCGAGCTGCGCATCCGCGACGCCGAGGAACGTGAGAGCATCCTGCCGTTGCGACTGCCGCGCGCGGGGGCCCCCATCGCCCTCGCGCCGCCGTCGATCTCGGTCGACGGGGTCCCCACCGTGGCCGCGCCAGGTACGGTGCGGGCGCGCATCGTCGCGCAGGACGAATCCCAGGTGGACCACCTCGTGGTGTTCGGTGGACCGGAGACCGTGCAACGCCGACGCAACGGACGGACGGTGATCCACGACTCCGACAAGCTCGCGTGGCGTCCGGGCCGGGGGAAGCGCCTCGAACTCACGGTGGACCTGCCGGTCGCCCCGGGACCGAACCGCTACGTGCTGGTCGCCGTCGACCGGGATGGCACGCGCACGGCGCAGGAGCTGCACATCACCGGCGAGCGACCCGACCGCTGAGCCGCTAGCGCGCGACCGCCTCGACGGCGAGACGGCCGTCGCCCGCGACCGCGAGGAGCAGGTCGTCCGCGTTGCCGTGAAGCGCGATCCACGAGGGCGTGAACGGCGCACCCACGCGGGACCGCACGAACGCGGTGGCGCCCGGCGCGCGACGCGCGAGCCACGCCTCGCCCGACCCGTTGACCCACGCGACGTAGATCGTGAAGTCGGTGATGCCCTCCTGCCAGGCATCGGCGTGCACCACGTCCTCGCCGACCTCGACGAGGCCGTCGTCCTGGGTGAACGGATCCGCGATCACGACGGTGCCGCGGTCGGCGTCGACGCCCACCACCGTCCCGGCGAGGAAGCCTTCGGGGAACTTCGGCGCGCGCAGATGCCGGCCCGCCACGCGGGAGGGCGGGCCCAGCGTCCACGAGGCCGCGTCCGGATCGAAGTTCGACGTCACGGTGCCCTCGCCGCCCGAGGTGACGGCGTGGGCCGTGTCGTCCGCATCCACGCGCATCGCGCAGGAGGCCACCGCCGCATCGCCGGTGCCCGCGGCGAGCGAGCGGATCGTCGGCACGAGCTCGTCGTTCGGCGTCCAACGGAGCCACCGAAGGGTCCCGACCGCATCGGCGCCGACCCCTTCGCGATCGCAGGCCAGCACGTGCATCCGCCCCGTCGGCTCGACCGCGAGGGCGAGGTCGTCGAAGGCAACGGTGCTGACCGGTCCCCCGCGGGAGATGGAACGCTCGATGTCGTAGCGATGCAGGCGGACCTGGCTGGCGCCGCCCTCGAGGTCGGCGATGCCGAAGGCGCCATAGAGCATGTCGGCGTACCCTGTGCCGCTCGCCACGCTCACCGCGGCCATCGCCGCGTTGGACAGCGCGTGCGCCGGGTCGTCCACCGACGCCGCGGCGTACCACGGGACGAACGCCACGGCGGGGCCGAGCAGGTTGGTCGGGTACCACGTCCACGCCACGGCGCTGTCGTAGAGCACCGCGTTCGACGTCTCGACGACCCCGGCGGCGACGGAGAGATACACGCGCCGGCTCGTCGCGAGGAACTCCATGCGGTGGATGTCTTCGAGGGTGTAGCCCTCCAGGGAGCGGACGGTGATGTCGTCGTTGCCCCCGTCGCAGTCCCCGTCGAGCGCGTCCCCCAGCCGTTCGAGGGCACCCGGGTAGACGGTCGCGCCGTTCACCGTGTCGTCGCAGTCCATGCCGCCGCCAGCGGGCGTGCGGAAGCCGTCGAGATCGCGGTCGTAGTCATCATCGCCGCGACAGTTGGAATCGACGCCGTCGTACCAGGCGTCGGGCGCGCCGTCATGGATCGAGGCGTCGTCGTCGTCGCAGTCCCCGACGTCGAGCTGCCCCGTTCCGGGCACGCCGGCCGTCGGCCGGTACGTGACGTCGGCGGGAACCCACCCGTCCCCGTCGCGGTCGTAGTCGTCGGCGCCGTCGCAATCCCGATCGAGGCCGTCGTACCACTGCTCGTCCTGATCGGCGTGGACGTCCGGTTCCTCGTCGTCGCAGTCGCCGCCCGGCAGCGCGCCCGACCCCTCCACGTAGCGCGTGGGGAACGTGGCGTACGCGTCGGGCACGTACCCGTCGCCATCCATGTCGTAGTCGTCGTTGCCACTGCAATCCTGATCGACGCCGTCGTACCAGGTGTCGGGCTGTCGGGGGCTCACGCGCGGCCCGAACGGCAGCGTCGAGTCGGACTCGTCCGTCTCCGGACGCACCGGGGAGTCGTCGCAGTCGCCCCCCGGCAGGGCACCGGTGCCCTCCGCGCCGGCGGTCGCGAGACCGACGTACGCATCCGCCACGAAGCCGTCGAGATCCTGATCGTAGTCGTCGTCGCCGCGGCAGTCGTTGTCGACGCCGTTGTACCAGATCTCCGGGAACGTCGGCGCCACGGTCGGGTCGTCGTCGTTGCAGTCGCGGGACTTCGGCACCCCGTCGGCGTCGTCATCGAGCTCGGGGGCGCGCCGCGCGATGTCTTCCGGGGTCACCCACGCGCACCCGCCGAGGGACGCTGCGACAAGGAGTCGTACGAGGAACATCACCGCTCCGGGCTTCTCACCTCGACGAACCTAGCACACGACAGCGTCGCCTGCCGCGCGTGCCAGCCAGATCCACCATTCGAGGTTGCCCGCCTTCGCACCCGGGACGGGGCTCTGGAAGGAATCGCGCACGTCGAAGCCGAGCTCCGTCGCGGCCGCCGCCACGTCGGCGAGCGCGCGCGCGCGCGCCTCCTCGTCCCGGACGAAGCCTCCCTTGCCGATGTCGCCGGGCCCGACCTCGAACTGCGGCTTGACGAGAAGGACGGCCTCGCCGCCCGGCGCGAGCAGCCGTCGGACGGTCGGGAGGATCAGCCGCAGGGAGATGAAGGAGAGGTCGCCGACGATGCGTGTGGCAGGCTCCGGCAGCGCGTCGAGATGGCGCGCGTTCGTGCGCTCCATGACGACGACCCTCGCATCCTGCCGGAGCTTCCAGGCGAGCTGGCCGTAGCCGACGTCGATCGCGTAGACACGCGCGGCGCCCCGCTGGAGCAGGCAATCGGTGAACCCACCGGTCGACGCGCCGAGGTCGGCGCACGTCTGCCCCTCGACGGACACGGGCCAGCGCTCCAACGCCGCTTCCAGCTTGAGCCCGCCCCGCGAGACGTAGCGCAGCGTGCCGGCGCGAAGGCGCACGGCCTGCTCCGGGCGCACCCGTGTGGCGGGCTTGTCGCAGGGAACCTCGTCGACGAGCACCTCCCCGGCGGCGAGGAGCTGCTGGGCACGATGACGGGTCTCGGCGAGTCCGCGGCGTACGAGCTCCACGTCCAGACGCTCGCCCTTCACGTGGCGCGCTCGACCATGAGCATCGCGAGCGCGCAGAGGTGGGCGGGCGCCGCGAGCCCCTGCACGGCGGACACGGCCACCTCCACCTGCGCGCGGGCCAGCGCCTGGGCACCGTCGAGGCCCAGGAGCCGCACGAAGCTGGGCGGTCCGCCGACACGAGCGTCCTGCTCGGCGTCGAGCACGTCGTCGCGGACCTGGAACGCGAGGCCGACGGCCTCCCCGAAGGTGGTGAGCGCCGCGAGCGCGGCGGCATCGGCCCCCGCCGCGAGACCGCCCATGCGCACGCTCGCCCGCAGGAGCGCCCCGGTCTTGGCGCGGTGCAGGCGTTCCAGCGCCGCGCGATCCACGACCGGGCCATCCAGTCCGACATCGACCGCCTGCCCGGCGATCATGCCCGTCGCGCCGCCGGCGGACGCGAGTTCACGCACCATGGGGCCCACGAGCGCGGGCGGAAGCCGGCCGAGCGTCGCGAAGGCCTCGGTGAGCAGCGCGTCCCCCACGAGCACGGCCGTGCCTTCCCCGTACACCACGTGGACCGTCGGGCGACCGCGCCGGAGGGCGTCGTCGTCCATGCACGGCAGATCGTCGTGGACGAGCGAGTAGGTGTGCAGCAGCTCCAACGCCACCGCAGCGTTCATGGCGTGCGGGCCGGCGTCGCCGCCCACCGCTTCCGCGGCCGCGAGGCACAACAGGGGCCGCACGCGCTTGCCGCCGGTCTGCAACGGATAGCGGCAGGCCTCGCGAAACCGCGCGGGCCACGCGTCGGTGAACGCCTCGGCGAGCGCCGCCTCGATGGCGTCGTTGCGGGACCGCCGCCACGCGTCGGGCGTCACGGCAGCGCGCCGCTCAGCGTGCGTTCGACGTAGTCGAGGCTGCGCGCGACGTCCGCCGCGTACGCGTTGTCCGGAAAGCGCGCGTTGATGTCCCGGAGCTGGTCGCGCACGGCCTCCAGCGCGCGGGTGCGCGGATCGCCCCACGGCATGGCGCGCGCGAGGACGAAGTCCCGACCGGCGCTGGCGCGCTGCTCCCGCGCCCAGCCGTCCACCGCCTCGCGTCGGGTCGCCTTGGCCGCCGCGCCGTCCGCGGTCCCGAGC
>JACCDP010484699.1_pt1 | contig 12852 bp, 13 predicted proteins | sample 7445841 | NCBI WGS metagenome assembly JACCDP01 (sample SAMN15323441, study PRJNA562643) | freshwater metagenome | isolation source: river surface water | place: USA:Blue River Watershed | collected 2017-08-17
AACTACGGGATGGGGGATTACATCGGTCTGAAGGCTAAGACCGAGCAAATACTGGGTTGGGTATTCCAGAACTCTGAGCGTTACAACCGTGAAATCACGTTGATTGCGGCGTTCAACCTAGAAATGAAGAAGAATGGTGGCAAGGTAGACGAAGCTATCAACACCGCTATCGACTTCATTAATGATACTCACGGTACAACCCTGACTGAGACTTCGCCGCGAGTATTCCAAAGCGGGTTTGGTAAGGTGGCGTTCACCTTCAAGAACTTCGCTCAGACCATGATCTATCTGCAAGCCAAGTTGTTGCGCGATGCAGTCAAGGGCGAGACTCGGGAAGTTCAGAAACTTGCCGCCAAGCAGTTCTTGGGTATCTCCGCGATGGCCTTCACGTTTGCAGGTATTCAGGGAATGCCGTTCTTCGGGGCCGGGACCGTGATGGCCGACATACTGCATGACATTCTTGGCGACGAAGATGAGCCGTGGAGTGCAGCGGCAGCCGTGCGTGGTTCGGTGAATTCGATTGCTAATAAGGGTCCGGTCAACGAACTTCTGATGGCAGACGTTGCCGCTCGTACCGGCTTTGCCAACTTGCTGTGGAAGGATGACGATAAGCGTATTGAGGAAGTAGGTCCGATTCTGTTCGCAATGGAGCAGATCTTTGGTCCGTCTTACGCTGCGGCTATGGGCATATTCAGAGGATATAAGGATTACAAGGAAGGCCATTACGACCGTGCAGTTGAAGCGGTAACGCCGTCGTTCATTCGGAACAACTTAAAAACGTACCGGTACTACACGGAAGGTGCGCTGACTAGAGATAAGAAGGTTCTATACGATGATTTCAACAAGTATGAACTGTTTATGCAGTCTCTTGGCTTTACGCCGGTTGAAGTAGCGCGTCGTTCAGAAATCGCCGGAGACAAGGCGAAAAAGATTAATGATCTGGAGAACCGTAAGAAGGCTCTCCTCGACAGGATGTACTTGGCTCGTATTAGCGAAGACGATGAGGGCAAGAAAGAAGCCAAGGCTGCGATTGATAAGTTCAACGAAAACGAAACCGTCAAGGAATACGGTATGCGTATCACGCCAGAAAGCATCATTAGTTCTTACAATACGCGGCGTAGTCGCGGTGCTCAGTCCACGTTCGGTATCTACTCGCCGCCGAAGATGCGTCCTGCACTGAGCAAAGAGTTTGAAGAGCCGCCCCCGCCAATACTGAAGCGGATGTTCGGCAAGGAAGAAGAGAAGAAAGACTAAGCGGTACGCCAGACCCGAACGCCGAGGTGTCCTTCCTTGGACGAGGCGTAAGCCTTCACTCGTACTTGAGCGGCCTTGGCTCGGCAGTCTATCACGTACAGCATTTCTGGAATCTTCAGCGTGGGGATAAAGAAACTATCCCCAACCGCCATACCCTCAAAGGGGAAGATCCACTCAGGTTCCACTACCTTTATTGTCATCTAACAACTCTTTCGGTACTTCGTACTGGAATGCGTACACATGGATAGGTGGGGTCGTCATACCGGCTTTCCAACCAGTAGACAGTCGCATCTTCTTCGATTCTAACTTGACGGTCGATTTCTCCAAGGCTTTTTCAAACTCAGCCGTGCCTACGCTACGACTGGTCAGGTACTGCTTAAATTTATTCTTGGAGACATACTGCGTCGAGTTGCCGATCTCAACACGGGCTACGAGTTCACCAAACGGCTCGTTCACAACCCGGCCTTCGTCGAAGATCAACGTACCCTTACGCCAGTGGTCGTTTAAGAACTCACCGATTAGACCTTCATAGTCTGTGATGCTGTTCTTCTGGGTGTTATCCCGGACTTTGATTGTTTCAAGTATCACTTTGTCAAATATCCTTTCTATGTCAAAGTTAATAATACCCGCCTCGTTAGCAATCTCCGCACCGGCAAAGATGGCACTGAAAGCGGTTTCGTAGAAGCGGAAGGCTGCGTTGCTACCTAGTTTCGTACCGGTTACACGCTTACTCCACTTCTGAATACGGGCACGGATCTCCGTGTCGCCCATCGTCAAGAGCTTATCCATGAAGGCAACACCGGCATGACCGTGGTTACGATGCAGTGGGTCGAAGATTTCTTTACCGACTTCCAAAGTCAGGTACGACGGCGGGACAAGCACATACTCCAAGAGGCGCATGATCTCGCCACTTGCGTTAGCTTTCTTATTGAAGATCAGGTCGTACAGCGAGACGTTCGATGACATCAAGCACAGCATGGAGGCAATCTCCTGCTGCTCACGCTCGGCGTTAATCGAACTCTGCATACGCATCTTGCCCTTGCCTTGAGAGACAAGGTGGATCAGCTTCGATATCTGCTCAGGCGGTTTCTCCTGAATCTCGTCCATGCCCATCATGATGTTCTTGAGCGACATGGCGCGGCTGTTGAAGGCGTTGTCCGTAGACTCGTACACGCTCAGCGGCTTGGGCGAACCCCATACAGAGAGTGCTGCATAGAGTGACCCAGACTTGGCTGCGCCTGACGTACCCGTGAAGCAGAATGTCATACCGTTTGTGGATGTAAACCGCATCAGCGGAGATCCAAACGAGATAAACAAACCGAACGCTTGCATCTCCAACTCAGGGCGGTTCAGTTGATTGATGCAATCCTTCCAAACCTGAAAGTCACCCTTCGGACGCATAAGGCGCGATATGTCACGTATTAGGGGACTGGATGCCGCCCTGCGAGTGACCCCGTTGCCAAGGACTTCGGTCTCACCGATCAAGAACGATTCGTTGCCTTCCGTCCACCCCATCTGGTGACAGATCTTGTCGGCAGCGTTCTGACTCTGTAGGTAGTGTGCCCATTTCATAATGTAATCCACGATCTTAGGCCATAGGTTCTGGTTCGGCGGTGCGATACCGGCCTTGCCAAGAATGTCTTTCAGGCTATCAACCGACTGCGCTTCGCCCATCGAGATGTATTTCTCACGGACTTCGTGAGGCAGTTTGATCCGAACGAGGAACAGTTCACCGTCCGACTCACCGTACATCCGCTTGATGGGGAAGAATTCATTAGTCGATATCAGTACCGGCTGTGGCTGGATCTTTACTCCATCGTCGTCTTCTTCGGAGGGGGGTAAGTAGTAAACTCCCCCGGCTCGTCCTCGTACATAGGGTAGGATCGCTTTAGGAAATGGCGGAACTTCTTGGGGATTCGCCTCGACCCGAACTGCGACCTCCTCGGTGACTTCCTCTGTCGGGGCTGCAACAAACTTCCTTCCAATGGCAAGTGGGTTGGTGATTCGTCCCTTATGAGGACATCCGTCACATCCACCGGGGTTTCGCTGCGCGAAAATTTCGCAACTATGCGGCTTACCAAACGTTTCATTCGCTTTCCTAAGTGTGGCTTCAGGGCTATATCCGGGGTAATCCTCGGACATCAAGTGGATGGCAGTCTCCCAATCCGTGCAGTGCCGTGCGATAGACAACGCCGAATGCCAGACAGGTTCGGGTAGCGTCTTGGAGTTGATCAGGGCATTCCTGATCTGATTGCATCCGTTGCCGTCCAGACTCATCTCAGCGATGTCTTGGAAGGTGACTTCAAAGTTGTCGAACTTGGCTATCTGCCGGGTATCTTCATCCAATCCCTTCGGCACAAGATCAAGAATTGATCCGGTCGATAACTCCACTTCACCTAAATAATCTTTAAAGGCAGCGAAGTCGTACTGGTTGATCTCGTCTGTCAGGAACTTCGTTGGGTTCGGAGGATCAGTTTTGAAGTTCAGCGTCTCTGGGCAACGCATGATCCGGGTGATGTCAGCCGTCACCACGGGGTCAATCTTCATATGATCCAAGCAGAGTTGCTTAAACTTCTCTGCGTACGCCTTCCACTCTGCAATCGGCACGGCTTCTTCAAACGGCCAATACGCATGAATACCGTTACCCGAGTCAATGACGACCGGCGGGGGAAGTTCCGTAACTTTCAGGAAATGATCTAGGTCTTCGATTGCCTCAGCCTTACTACTGTAATGACCGGGCTTATCAGGCTTGACATCTAAATCAACAAAGAAGGAACGACAAGACACAGCATAGTCGCCCATACGACTATGACCGCTGAAATTACTCAGGGCAATGAATACGTTCTTGCCTTCTGAATTTATTTGCTCAACTAAGTTCTCAACCTCGTCAAGGCTCTCTGCAAACCGGTTGACTACCTTCTTGTCTACAGCAATCTCGGTAACGCAGTAGATGCCATGCGGGGGCAGTACTTTCTCGTAAAATTGTTTTCGCATGAACACCAACCCACTTAGATAAAAAAGGCGGGGCGACAGCCACCCCGCCAACCACGAGTAGCACCTCAAATAGTTCGGCCAAGCATCTCCTCTATATATGCCTTCGCTTGTTTAAGGTTATGAGCAGGTAACTTCCCTGCGTCCAGATCCTGCCTGACAAGGTGCATGAAAGCCTCGACTAACTTGCGCTTGTCTTCGTACATCATCTGACCCCTAAACCATAAATGCACCGTATTACGGGATACATTCAACGCTTCGGCTACGTATACAACGGGGAGGTTCGCTTCAACACATAGGCGACCAAGTTGTACTCCTAACAGAGTAGCGTCTGCCTGTTGCAGTTGAAGTAGCAACTTGTCGCCATACGTGCGGGGCATTGATCAACCCTTCTTAGACCACTTCTTGATGACATCCGACACATCGCCAGACGGCGCAGCCGGTTCAGCCTTCTTGTTCTCACGAACGACGGGTTCAGCAACAGCCTCCTCAGTCGGATTAAACGTAGCACTCGTAGCCGTAGCAACGACCACAGTCTCTTCGCCTTCATCCTGCTGATACACGGTCAACTTAACAGCGTTCTCCGCTGCCTTAGTCTCCTTCTGACGTTGCACGGCCTCAGCATCCTCTTGAGGGACAACGCCAATAGGCGAGAACAGCAACTTTGGTACAGGTGACTTGGTGTCAAACTGCATCTTCGTGATTACACGACCTGCCGAGATATTGTTGTTAGCAAGCATCTGGATGTATGGACGGAACGGATACTTACCACTTTCTTCCTTACCAAAGCAGGACGTAGCAGGGAGAACCAACTGCATGACATCGCCGTTCGGATCTTGCGGGAGAACCACAGCCGTACGCCACGACAGACGACACGCCGAGCCGCTGCCACCTTGACCAGAACCCTTAACAGAGAACTGACACTTGTCACAGGCAGAGGCTTGCGGAGTCTTCACTTCCGGATCAGGCGTCTTGGAATCAGACGACCAACACACCGGAGAAATCTTCTCACCTTCCTTGTACGCACCCGTGTAGTAAGTGCGGCTTGGGGCGTGAGCCATCTTCACAAAGATCACATTCATGTGGCGATCTTCGATGGAGCCAATCTCCTTACCACCGGCCATCTTGCGGAACACGCCGCCCTTGATAGAGATGCGCTTAGACAGCCCACCGCCACCAGCAACTGCACGGGTATCGTCATCAACCCCGCCTTGGATCTGGGCGAGTTCGCTCTTCAAACTTGCAATGATATCGTTACTCATAAATTCCTCACTTACTGGCTTTACGCACTGAAACACCGTACTCACGCATCACATTCACTCCCGGCGGTAGACCATCCATCGCGGTCTCCGAAAGGAACTGCTTAAAGTTGCTCTGATGGATGCGCCGCTCAAGCAACTGAACTGCTTCGTTATCTAAAACGAACTTGTAGAAATTCTCCCAATCCTGACAGAAGAAGCGTTCGTTCAACTTCCTCATCACCGTGCCGTGCTTCGTCTTGATGCTATCGGCATTGACTGCATTACACATCTCAAGCATGACTGCTTCTAACTTAGCCATGTCTTCCTTCAACTTGGCATCCGCTGCCTCATACTCGCGGAGCAACTTATCCCGCTCCGAGCGTATTAACAAATACGCTTCGACATACTGATCTGTATCTGTACTCATACTTCCTCCAACTCCTGCTTGTACAGGTCTACTAACTTTTGATGGTCATCAACTTTGCCTTGGAGCATGGTGTAGATCTTCTTTTCAACTTCCGATCCACGCAGATGCACCACCGACATTTTGTTGACTTGGCCTACTCTCTCAATACGAGCAATGCACTGTAGATATGTCTCTACTGACATTACCGGTGCCCAGAACACAACCGTATCAGCAGCAGTTAGCGTGACGCCGTGTGATGCAGATTGAGGCTGGATGATCAGGACTCTAGGATCTGTTGCAGTCTGGAACCGGTTGATGATGTCATGCCGATTCTGGGCCGAAACACTTCCGTTTATTACCTCGTTCGTTATGCCCTCTTTCGTCAGGAACTCCCCAACGATGTCGATAGCATGAAGGAACGGAACAAATACTACAACCTTGTTGGTAGTTTCTTCAAGCACTTCTTTGAGCGCGTTTAAACGTGGCGCGATGTCGAACTGCACAACGTCGTGTTTGTCCGTATACACCGCACCTGATGATATCTGTAGAAGTTTATTAAGAGCCGCTGCCGCATTGACGGCGGAGACTTGCTCTCCGGCTGCTTCTATCAGTAATTGCTTTTTTAACGCATGGTAATACTTAGACGCCTGTGGACTTAGTTGTACGTCTCGGGTTTGGTAAATAATTTCTGGAAGATCCAGACACTCCTTTTTGGTATACCGAACCGCTGGCTGCAATGCACGGTAAACCTCGTCGGTAGCCACGTGTTTCGGAACCCATTTAAATTTGCTGACTTGCACCATGACGCGATCACGCCACGCAGTTGAGAACTTCGGAACGCGCCCCGGACTAACCAACTTAGCTAACCCGAACGCATCGACCGGAGACTGCGCGGCAGGGGTTCCCGTCAACATCCACAGCCATGTGTCTGCCTGAATCAACTTGGCTAGGTTTTTCCACCGCTTAGTGCTTGGACTCTTATAAGCGTTGGCCTCGTCAATCACGATGAGGTCGAACTTGGCTTGTTGCAACTCATCTAGCACAACCGCTGTGCCGTCGTAGTTGATGATCGTGAAGTCAAAGTTCTCGTCTAATATCTTCTTACGCTTTGAGGCTGAGCCATGTGCGACACCACACGTTCTGTGCATTGCCGTCTTAAAAATGTCGGCTTGCCATGCTGAATACATAATTGACAACGGGCAGATGACTAGTACTTTCTTGATTACGTTTTGTTTCATCAAGTAGTCGGCAGCCCAGATAACAGCCGAAGTCTTGCCTGTCCCGGCCTCGTTAAAGCAGAAGGCTCGTTGACGCAGGGACAGAAACTCTGCCGTGTCGCGTTGGTGATCGAAAGGTTTGTAGAAACCCGGCCAGTCGTAGTCCCTCTGCATGGGCGAGGGGATCTTGGGCACGTTGGGGTTAGGGAGGTAACGATCTAGGTACTCAGCGAGAATCTTCATCTCGCCGTGATCCCAACAGATCAGGACTTCCTTGCTGTGCTTGTTGTCTTTGAGGATTTCGCTACGTTCTAGCCGAGATGTGATTTCGGTAGCGAAGTTATTGGATGCGGTTATCTGCACCGCTGCGTTGTCTACTATTTGCATACTGTACCTTTGTTACTAAAGGCCCGTATCGTGGGCTAGACGGCTGACGCCTAGGGAGAATCTTCGAGGTAGCGATCCCTATCGTCAACTGGCGCGGTTATTGGGGGGAGAAGTGGGTGGAAAACTCCCCTACAGCACACTCACGCCTCGTGCATTATTTCATAGCACCGCTAGAAGTTCTACGGAAAGAACGGTTTTTTGAAGGTGACTGCAACTTAGTTCCTGTTGAGTTACTGCCACCTTTGGATAGCGCCTTAACGTGGGCGATATCCTTACCCTTTCGGCTAATACCTTTCTTGTCATACGACCGACGCGCACGCTGGCGCTCCATGCGGTTCTCGTGTTCGCCACGCTCAACCTGCTGCTTGTATTCCTTCTTGTATGGCCGTGCCTTGTTTACGTATGGCATCTCATCGCTCCTTATAAAACTTACAGTTATTAACCGGACACCATCCACACAGGCCACCCGGTTTTGCCATCCACATATTGTTTTCATGAGAGATCTGAATAGCACTCAGTACCGGGAGGAAGTTCTCCCACAACTTATTTATGTCAGATCTCGCATATTCCTCAGTCACAAAAACGTTGTGCATCACGAACAACAGACCTGCCTTGATCCGCTCAACCTCGGGGAAGTGAGCAAACGTCATCAAGGCCATCAACTTTAACTGCTTCGGGTCAGGGTATCGGTGACTGCCGGTCTTGTAGTCCACAATGTAAGCATCGGCTCCGTCCACGATCAGTAAGTCAACGATGCCCCGTACCCACCTATCCTCCGAGTCAAACGCGCACGGCTCGTGAGTTTTTGATATTGCCATCTCATGTTCACAATATCGCGAGCCGGCTATCGCGATTAGCGCGTCTAACTGTGGCTTAAAACGTTCATAATTCTTGGCAAGTGGTGTCCCGTCACGGACGTAATCCTCGCAAGCCTTATGAACAGCCGTGCCATAGAGCATCTGCTCCGTGGTTTTCTTAACAAAGTCCTTGGCTACCTTGGTGTGGTAGTACTGCTTCGGACAATTTATGTAGTCTTTTAGGCTACTGAACGACCACTGAATCACTAACAATCCCCATAGGACTCCCCGTACTTGGCCTCGCAAGCAACAGGCAACCCACTAGCCCAACTAGGGGGAGTAGACATGACTTCAGTTATAAACGCAACTGCTTGGTCTAATTCATCTTTTGGTACGACGATCACGGCGGCGTCATGCACCGTCAGGACAGGTCGATATCGCTCTCTGATCTTGAGCATCTGCTCACCAACGATAATCCGAGCCAAGGCTTGCACGATGTTCTCAACCATCGCCCCACCCCATATACTCGTGATGCCCTTGCGAGACTTGTAGATATATTTCTTATCGCTGAGTCTGAGATCTGGGTATCGTATAAACAATTTATTTGGGAGAAGTATTCCCGAAGAGGTAGCCCATACACACTTGTTCTTGCCTATGGGGTAAGATTTTAAATTATCAGGCCATGACGATAAGTGCGGTAGCGCACTATCGCAATCTCGCCATAGCTCCGTGATCATGTGGTTTGAGTCGCGGTACAGGTTCACGATGCGCTTGCACTCGTCTTCAGGCAGGTCAGCCCCCGGCGGCTGTGTCTTGAGTGTGTGCTGTAACTTCTTAGCCCCTGTGCCGTAACCCAGTCCAAGGATGCAGGTCTTACCGACGAACCGTTCGACAGGATCAGCCTTGCTGATGGACTTCTTGTAGATCTTCGTAGCAAAGATCGAATACACATCGTCACCCTTGGCGAACTGTGCGGTGACATCATCCTGTCCCGCCAACCATGCAAGGACACGCGCCTCAATCTGAGAAGAGTCACAGTTGATAACCACGTGGCCTGCGGGGGCCATGATCGACTTCTTCAGCGTTTTCTTTTTCTTATCACGACTAGGCAGGTTCTGGAAATTAACCGAGTCCGATCCTGCCCAACGCCCGGTGTGCGCTCCGTAATACTTCAGTGGGATGGGAACCTTGCCCCCGTTACGCGCACCGATCCCGATGAATCGTTCAATGCGCGACTCCTCGATGGTGGACTTCGTACCCAACCGGACAGAGCAGAGTTGTTGGATAAGTGGGTCTTCGTGTTCTAAGAGTTCAATAAACCCTTCGTCGTTTTTAGCAAGTGCAAACGTTTCCTTACCGGTTGTTGGACTAATCTTCATCGGCACGGGGATGCCGAGTTCTTTTAGTATGGCAGCGAATTGCGGATTGCTGGCTAACTTCGCCCGAACCTCTTCCTCACTCCCAACGTCTAGTACCCCTTTCAATCCCGCCAAGAGTTCATTCTTTTCCTGCTTGATCTCTTCAAGTCGCTCGACTAGCAGCGCATCGTCCACTGTGAGGGTTGGGATGGTGTACATCCGCAGGGTCATGTCGATCAGGTCTAACTCTGACTGCGGGAAATAATCTTCGATAAAAAGGTTGAAAAGCCTGAAAGTAAGATTGACATCGTTAATGCAATAATCCCCATAACGATGCAGATCAGCAGGAGCAAAGTCTTGCCGACGCTTCCCAAGGGCATCGACAACTTCCGTACCTTTTTCACCTAGCCCATACCTCTTAACCAGATTCGCTAGAGATCCACTTACATCAACGCCATGCTTAGCCCGAGCCATGCAGAGCGTGTCGAAATAGTACGCAGGGGTGATGTCAAAGATGAAGGAGAGAATCCCTCCATCGAATTGCGTGTTGTGGCACAGCAGGGCTGATGTACTCCAATCAACTTGGTTTAGCCATGCTTTAATCTCTTGCTTGGTTCCACTAAACCATTGCGTTTCGTCATCGTCGATCTTCATCGCTACGCCGATGACTTCAAACAATGGACTACGGATGTATTCTTCCGTGGTCATCCGACTGAGACTGAACTGATGCGAATAGTACGTCTCAAAATCTAGTGTTACGAAACTCATATTTCCACCCTTTACCCGTCTCTATGAACCCTGCCAATCTCAAAGCCTCGATAGACCGGCACTGACCGAACTTGTACTTGTGTGACCGGAACGACTCCGGACTAGCGAATTTCCGCTTGCACTCCGTACACCTTCTTTCTTTTACGACGACTGTCATCTTTCAACCTCGCTACCTCTCTACGTAGGTAAATAATTTCGTCTCGACAAGCCCACAACACGCTACCAACCGTCAAAAACTTCATCTCTGTCGTCGTAGAGGCGTCGTTGATGTTGGCAGGGAGTGCCTGAATCAAATCTAGTATGTCATCTTCTAGTTCCACGTAAATACTCCAATTCATTCCTCAAAGTAAGAAGCTCTAACGAAAGGACTGTAGCCTCGTCGGACAGCCCCGCTCTCCGTATATTCTCTAAGGATCGCTCGACGAGCATCTGCTGACTTTGACCATAACCCCAAGGGGCAGCTTTCATTTCGTCTTTCCACGCGCCGGGCGGGGATTGATCGTCGATTGTTAATGTCTTTACCTTCGGCTTTAATTTTGTCGTCATATTGTTTAATCCCTCTGTACATTGCTGTGGCCATGAAGTACTGCGAAACACCCCATTGCTCAACTAAATCTTTGTACCGAATCCGCTCGTCAAGTTCTCGTGCTATACGCTTACGCTCTAATAAAAACTTGTATTGCTCAAACGTTAGCGTCAGGTTGAACCTAGTTGGCTTCGTATACTTTTTCTCCATGTTCCTTCCTCGTCTTGTCTCGCACCAACACTAGTAACTTGCAGATCACATGGCTTTCGGTCTTCTGCTCCCCTGCCTTGTGCAAGAGATCAAACTGATGAGCCAAGTTCTCAATCATCTCCCAGTCGATATACTCCAACTCTAGGTTGTCACCAATCGTCGCCCAGACTTTTTCCTGCGGCGGGATCGGAACCATATCTTCTGGCTTAACGTCCAAATAGGAAACGTCATCATCTTCGATGGTCATTTTTAATCTCCTGAATTAATTCCTGAACCTGCTTGTCCCACGGAGCCACCATACTCTCACGCGGAAATAGTTTTACTGACGGATAGAACAGACTGTTACGCCCATCCTTGTGGTTCCAATACCAAAGTTTGTTAGCGTCAAGCACGTACGTAGGTTTGCCCATCGCACCCGCGATATGTACGTTGGCATTACTAACCGACACCACCACATCGCACAGCGACATGACCGCAGCGACACCTTCTAGGTCAAAGAAGTTACCCACCGTGGTCTGCCATATTTTCTTGCCAGTCTTCTCTTCAAACGGCTCGATGTCGTGATCAGGCTTGCCATACTGAAGGTTGACAATCTTGGCGTTCGGGATATCCCACAGCCCGACCAACTCCTCCAACTTGATGCTCTTGTGCTTGTCGATACGTGGTGCAGTACTTGCCCATGACAGCCCAATCACAAAGTCGTTCGGCTGTAAATTTAATTCTTGCTTGACCTGCTCGATACGCTTCGGGTCAGGCGTGATGTATCGAGGTGCAGCGAATATCCCTATGTCCTCTCTCGACTTAATAAAGTGTCTACCGATACTGCCAATCGGAATCTGCGAATCAAACTCGGAGTTTTTGATCTTGGCACTATGCGGTATGAAAGTAATGTGCTGATTTGCCCGTTGCAGCAAACCCATCAATCGCACATCAATCATCACCGTGACTTTCTCAGTCTGACTCTTCAATGCGTCAATTAAACTTCCATAGATCAACTGATCACCAATGCCTTGCTCACACCACACCAAAACTGATTTAAATCCTTTGCCCGGCTCCCACGTGGGGAGTCGAGTTTTAAGTTTGGGTGAAGCAAACGATGGACTATTCCAACGCTCGTCATACAACGCCCACCCACGCTCAAAGTCACCACGCTGCATCGCCATCAAGCCCATCGTCCACTTGGCATCGGCGGCATCGGGATCATGGTGCAAGGCTTTCTCAAAGTCTGCCTGTGCCAAGTCCCAACGCTTCATCTCCCAGTGCGCTCGACCACGTTGGATGTAGGATGCAATGATGATCGGGTGCATATCTATAAGTTTGGTAAACCCCGGTACGCACTCGTCAAACTTGTCCTGATCCAACATCTCCAACGATTCCTTGAAGATGTCCTGTATAGATTTATTCACCAGTAATCTCTCCCGCCACGTTTGGCCCCCCACGCCGGGGGCGGCACGTGTGCCCATTCTTTCCTACGGTATTCATCTGCCCTTCTGAAAAAACCTAGTATCCACCTGATCATGCGGCTTCCCCCTTTGTAATTTCATAACTCTTCTCAACCACGCCCTTCTCGCGGTTGCCTACGAAACATGATCGAACAAACGTCTGCGCTCCGCTCGACAGGTTCCGTAGGTGCGCCCTTCGGAAATGATATCTTGGGCCATCTCGGTCACTTCCCTCTCGGCTACCCAGTGTTTCTT